>Ga0209232_1000994_pt1 | contig 16115 bp, 32 predicted proteins | sample ETNvirenome_2_60_FD_184066 | JGI IMG/M metagenome (GOLD analysis project Ga0209232, IMG submission 184066) | Marine viral communities from the Pacific Ocean - ETNP_2_60 (SPAdes) (version 2) | ecosystem: Environmental > Aquatic > Marine > Oceanic | place: Pacific Ocean | collected 2013-06-22
TTTTCCATTTCTCAACTGTTTCCTTTTTAAATACTCTAGTATTCCTTTGACTTGTATCTCGGACTATAGGCTTGAGTGCAAATATTTTTTCGTAATCTTTATCCATTATATCCATCCTATTGTTGGTGATTCAATATTACCTTTTTCCCAAACAAACCATGCTAGAGCTAACATACCACCGCTATAAGCTTCGCCATTCTTCATTAGTGCCTGTCTTTGACTAAATACCCATACTTTTTCCGGAGGGTATCTCTTGAAGAAATCTCGCCTTGCTACACCTTCAAGAAAGCTTAGTTTAAGAAGTAAAGCCACCTTATACCTAGCTAGTTCTAATGCCTTGTCAGCGAACTCTAATGCGTTCTTAAATGGTGGGTTTGTAATGATGTTATCGTGCTTTTTGGTTTCCATGAGAAAATCAATGCGTGGTGTTCCATAACCTCTATCAACCAAGTCACTAGAAAACACATTATAGCCGTTATTTATTAAAACTTTTGATATATGCCCTTGACCACAACAGGGTTCATAAATATCACCCCTAAACTGTGTAACTTTCATAAGGCTTTCGGTTGAATCTTCTGGCGTTGCATAGAAATCATTTTTTTCTCTGCTATTACCATACCCTACTATTTTCTGTGCTTTACTCATGGCAAATCGTAATAATAGTTGATGACACTACGACAATTCTTTTTAGTAGAAATAGGGTCACGAACTTGGTTGATGGCTGTGGCTAAGGCTACACATTCAGCATGGTTGTCAAAAACAAGGCGGTGTACCTCTACACTAGCCGTTTCTATATCTGTGATAGTAATCAGATACATGGTGAATGTAATAATCTCTAGCATTTATTTAATCGCTTTTATTTTCTGTTGCAATTTATCGAAATACTTTTTTTTATCCTTCTCTGATAAATCCACTATATCGACTTCAATGTGTGTTTGTATGGTTTCAACAGCTTCACAAATACACCACTCCAGAACATCGCAAACACCGCTGTTAAAATCATCACATAATGATAAAGGTCTATCTTTATTCATAACCACCCCCTTAAATCTAAATATGTTTCAGCATCATCTTTAGAGAACTCACCATCTTTTATAGCTCTCTGAACTTCCTCAATATGGTGTAACGCTTGTTGAGAAACATAATTCCTAGACCTCTTTTCTTCTACAACCTTTTTATAGTCTTTAAGTCTAATTGGGTACATATCAACCTTTTCTGTGCTTTGTGCTTTGGGTTTTTCGTCTTCATACTTCTTAGCTGAGAGCCAGTAAGCAGGTTGTTTAGCAAACTGTTTATCCTCTACAGATTTGTAGTATTTGTTGTACATTTCCGCTAACTCCTCTGGTTTCTCTATCCACTCGTCTTCTACTTTCATAAAGTTCTTTTCGGCTATTCCCTTAGATACCTTATTCGTTACCTTTTCCCAAAATTTTAAAAAATGGGGAGTGTAACTTACTTTGGTTTGTCTAGGGGTAGTGGTAGGGGTTAGGGGTAGGGGGGTTTTATCTAGGTTAGGGTTAGGTTCATCGCTAGGTTTTTTAGGTCTACCACCAAGCTTACCATTTTCCTTAGATGCTTCCATACGCCTTGAAATATATAGATATTCTTGAAGTTGTCTTTCATTTTGGTAATGGTCATTAACAAGAACAAAGAACTCTTTTATTACATTATCACAGCTTTTTTTCTCATTATCGGTGAAACAATTAGCTATTCGGTACTGTGTATTTGCATCATTTGGTATACCTGCACAGCGTTTATTCCAGTTAAAACATAAAAGCCTTATGTATATTCCGACTTCCTCATTTGTAAGGTGTTGAGTACCTGCAACAAAGTCTTCTGTAAAAAGATACCAAGCTTTCAATTTTTCTTTTGGTTTACTGTTTTCATATATAATCATTTTCGAACTCCAATCTTAGTTTATTGTAACCCCTCTAAGTCGAAACCTAAAGGGGTTTTTTGGTTTAATACCCCCAAACTTCTTTTCTTGCGTTAAAAACAGTCTGCTCTTTCCATATCCAATTATCTGGGTTTGGAACTAGAGAGTTTCTAACGTCATCTGGGGTATCAACAGTTTTTAGGTAATTACCCATAACCTTTAGAATATGCTTACATATCCGCATAGGCTCACCATAATCGTCTAAAGACATCGCAATAAATTCAGCATCTTTGGTTTTTGTCGGATTTTTGAGATACCATAGGTGCTGAGTTGCGTTAGTAGCGTGTTGATATATAGATTGTTGCATTGCGTGAGAAATACTAACCCTTTGCGGTAGGCTTTTAGACGTTTTCAAATCAATATAAAAATCTTCTTTGGTCTTCTTATCCTCAAAATGAAAATCGGTATAACCCACAAAAGGAATAGTATCTATTTCTAGTTCTACTTTCTTCTGGTAGGTCAATAGAGTCCATGTGTAAGCGTATTTCTGAAACTCCTTACTACCTAGATTTAATAGTGGCACTAAGTTATTCCGTTCATCCTCTACTTTTGGGTCATTTATCCTTGAACAGTTTGCATCAAATTCAGCAACCATCTTTTCTGACGCTTCTTCTATGGGTATTCCATTTAGAAACATATTGATGCCGGACTCAACACATTGACCCCTAATACCAGATGCACTTGTAGGGAACTCATAGCCGAATATTCTTTTTAACGCCCATCGTTCCCTATAAAAAGCGAACTCGTTCAAGTGTGAGAAGGATAAAGGCAACAAATCAAACTTTTCAAAATGCTCTCTCATATTTTTTCCACCCACTCTTGAAGATGCTTTTTGTTCTTCTTTATTTTCACATATAAAAGTACACACTCTGCATATACATTACTTTCTTGACCGAAATTGGTTGTATACTCGTCAAGAGCATTTATAAGCCTATCCATTACCCTTATTTGGCTTGCGTGTTTGGCTAAAGCGTGTTCTTTTCTTTCGTCTATAGCTCTATCAAGTTCATATTCTATAAAGGATTTAGTGTTATCATAATCAGTCATTGCTTTGCTCCTTTTGTAGAGAATATTCAGCAAACCTTTTTCCATCTACTGTTTTATTATGAGTGATTATCTTATGCCCTTGTTCCCTAAGATTAAAAATTCTAGCACTAAGCCTAAAACAATTAAATTGCATCAACGCTTCTAAAGGGGTGATTTTGTTACCTCTTTCGAGATATTCCAAGATTACTTGATTTTGTGTTTGTTCTGACATTATAACTCCTTTCTATAAGTTCTTCGCCAGTTCTCGCTCATTGACCACCTTAGTTCTTAGGTCATCTCTAAACGCTTTAAAGGATTCAAACCTTATCTTGGCTCGATTCCTCTTTTTAAGGGTTTCACTATATCTATTAGTGTAGTCCTTAAACTTTTCATGGGTGTAAATTAACCCATCTAACTCTTTCATATTCTTATACATTTTTTGTCGTGAAAATTGAAGTGTTAGTTCAGCAATTATCATCTTTTCTTCTTTTTTCATTAGCTCTACGGCTGTATCTAAATCCGCAAATATCATTCCAAGTTCTTCTTGCTGGTGCGATATCTTATGAGGGTCAAACTGTAGTGAATATATGTCCATCATTCGTCCTCTATGCACTCTGAATAGGTTATCATGTACCCCATTTTGTCTTTATAGCTATCATGGTGCTTGGGGTTTGTTGTTAGCCTTACTGTCTTTTGCCAGTCATTGCACAATGCGACTTGATGGGGTTTGATTTCTATTCCAAGAATAACAGACCATCCTTTAGCTATTTGCTCATGGTTTTTTTGAATATCACCATAATCTGTTCCCCTGTTTTTTATAATTTTCAGAACTTCTTCACATATATTTCTACCAATCATTCAGCTATCCTTTTTCCATTCTATTCGTTCTAATAAATCTTTTTTCCACTGCTCGTTAAGTTCCTTGTCGGAATGTCCTAGCGTATGGCACTTTCTACAAAGAGCATAAAGATTATCAATTCTGTTAAGCCTGTTGTTTTTAACTCCACCCATTCCCTTCGGTATTAGGTGATGAATATCCACCGCCTGTTCTTTATGACAATTCCAACATAAGGGGATATCTGTTTCGTGATACCCCCAAAAGTCACCAAAAAGCTTCTTATAGTTCTTTGAGGTTTTCATTAAATGCCCTTACAGCGTTTTTTGTGAGTTCCTCAATATCATTCACCGAAAAGTGACCAGAACCCATAGACCTACCAACAACACCAGTTACAAATATATCTAACCGCTGTGTATCGCTCTTATTCATGCCACCAGTAGTAGGTTTAGGTGTAAAGGTATTATTAGCCTGTGGCATTGGTTGTGGTGGTTGTGGTATTGGTTGCGGTGCTTGTGGGTGCGTATATTGGGGGTTTACATATTGCGGTTCATGCTGTTGGTCATTTGGATTCGGTACTATACTCACGTTCTGAATATTAGTGTATTGATTGCCTTTTGCTGATGTTTTTGTATTTATTACATCAAAATTTATAGCATCTCCTGCAAGTGGCATTGGGTTTAAAATTACTCCCCTTAAATAGCACCTACGACCATCTATTAACTCTATGGAATAATTGGGTACTCCATTTTCTGTTTTATCTTCTATTGAACTTATTATATTAACCATATTATTTTCCTTATTTATTAATTACATTATAGCCACGTCCCTCAAGACACCTATTAACAAAATCCTTTCTAGTATTTGCTTTAGGTGAGAGCCATAGCACTCGCCACCTTAGACCATTATAGACTGCTTTGCTCTTATCCCAAACATAGCTCGTTTGGTCTTTTACTAAGCTCTTACAAGTATAATAATCATCATGGAATCGGTTCATATCGCCTTTGATATTTGCCGAAGACTTCCCCCCACTATCAACTATTGGCATGGTTGAACACCCACCAATAAAAACTGCTGACAATAAAGTGAAAATTAGTTTTGATTTTTTCATTTGAACTCCAATTCGATTTAAAACCTATTCTATATTTTTGGTTTTTTCAACATTTTTTATTGCTTGAAATATTGTTGCAAGAACTTGTGGAACTATAGAATTTCCAAGTGCCTTCAATCGCTTTCGTCTAATTGAGTCCATCCCTTTGGATAACCCATCATCTCTTCTATAAATTCGGCTTTCACTTTCCCAGTTTGTAGGTGTAGATTCTCTAACGCTAAAATCCTTGTTGTCAAACAATCGTTCCTGTTCCAATCTGCTGGATATCCACCTTCTTGTGCTAGGTGAGCCGTTGGCGTGGGCAATAATGAATAATCTTTGTCTTTGATGATTTGCTCCACAGGAAAGAGCTGGTATATTAAAAACTTGTGATTGATAACCTTCACTCTCCAAATCCAATAAAATCTGTTCCAATCCCATTGACTGCAAACCAACAACGTTTTCGCCAATAATCCAATCTGCTTTGACCATTTTTGATATCTCAAACATTTCTCCCCAGAGATAGCGGTCATCTTCTGTGCCTTTTCTGTTGTGTGATGCAAGGGAGAAAGGTTGACAGGGGAATCCACCGCAGACAATATCAATTCTTCCAAATCTATTTGTTTCATTTTTTAACTCCTTTACATCTTTATATATTGGGGTGTTTGGAAAGTTTTTTCTAAGAACCCTCTGACAAAATTTGTCTATTTCACAAAAGGCTACAGTTTCAAAACCACCTACTAGATGTTCACAAGCATAGCTAAACCCACCAATACCACTAAACAAATCTAATACTTTTAGTTTTTCTTCCATTTGTCTTTATCCAAAAGCTACTAATGACAAGTAACAAAGTCCAAAAACCATAAGCAAAAAAGCACAATCAAAAACAATTTCTAGTAATTTATTCATCTTTTATTTGCTCCAAACTTTTCTATTTTATCTTTCATTAGCTTTTGTAGTACCAACTGATTCAAATGTTTTTTGACTGAGAAATAAAGCGTGAGTTCTGCTTGAACCCCATTCTTCTCTAAATCCGCTTTGTTGGTATCCCTAGCTTTAGAAACAATCTCGCAATATTCTTTTACTAAGCCGTAATATTTAGCGACTGACATATTGAGAACCCTAGCGTTATAAAGTGTTGAGTTCCCTATTTTTGTTGGTTGTTCTATCATTGGCTTACCTTTTCAATTTTTTCTTTAAGATTTTCCCAAGATAAACTATCGTTTTCATGTGGTTCACACTTGTTTTCCCACTTGGCTATAAATCTTTTCAACTGACCCTCATCCCTTTTCCAAACCTTGTAATCCGGTTCTGAGTAATGAAGTTCTTTCACCTGTGATACAGCTATTTCTAACCTCCACCTTGCTTCGTTCACAATATATTTATCTGGATAAAACCTATCTACTGTTTCCCAGTCCATCATATCAATTACCTCAAATTGATTTGAAAGCTCGTCTACTCGCATTGCATTTTTAACTATTGCTCTCATTATTCTTCTCCCCTATAAAGAATTTTGTCATCGTAAATAAGTGCTTTGATGTCTTGCAAGCAACCATAAATGGTTTTGGATTTTTCATCCAATTCAACGTTCTTTGATGAGCAAATGTCGAATTCAAAAAGTGTTTTTTCCATTGATTCTATCTGCTTATGAAATTGTATTATTGCTTTGAATTTTTTTGTTGGCTTTGTCATTATTCTTCTCCCTCAAGCATTGCATCCATGATGTCCATATGCTCTGCACGATTGAGTTGTTGAAGAAATTTGTCATGCAATCTTTTGTCGATTGCTTTGCTTTTATATTGCTCAAGCAGTTCGGCTCTTTCGCTTTTATAAATAGCTTGTATTTTTTCTATTTTAGTCATTTTGATGCCCCTTTTTTTTCAATGCTTTAGAGGCGTTAATAAAAAATATTAATTTTAGTAACTGTTTTTCTGTTTTACATCTGTTCGCTAAACCTCTGATAGTTTCTGAGTCTGTAATCTCATAAACTTTCTTTAATAAATTTTCCATTTTTGAACTCCAATTATTATTATTATTAGTCTTAATAACCTAAACTCTAATCTAGGTTTATATAATAGTCAAACAAAAATATTGTGATTTGGTGTTTTTTTTGGTATTTTTATCTTATTCCTTCTAAAGTTAGCGGAATATACAAACAGAACTCCAATTCGATTTGTATACATAGGGGGTAAATTTTATAACTTAAATGGGTGCAATCTCATTAAAACTTAGAACTTACCCCTTATGACAAAAGAATCAGATATACAAATAGCCGTTAATGACTACCTAAACTACCTGTGCAAATACTACCATTTTCGCCATTTCCATGTACCAAATGAAGGTAGGAAGTCTATAGGCTATCATTTAAAGCTAAAGAAGATGGGTTTAAAGTCCGGTTGTCCAGATATTATTGTAGAGTACCCAGAAGGCCGTGTGCTTTATATTGAGTTAAAGAATGAAAAAGGTAGGCTGTCGGATACACAAAAGCTTTGGGTGGTACAATCAAAAGCTATGGGTACACCTCACTTTATCGTTAAGGGTGGGGTTACTGAATGTTTAGACAAAGTAAAAGAGATTATTGAAATGAACGTGCCTGTGAGGTCTTAATTATTTCAGCGTCACTTTACCCTTTTTATTGGCAATAGCCGTTGTACAGCCTTTAAATTGCCTTTGTAGGGCCTTTTGTTCTTTCTAGTACGTTTTCGCTTACGTCCTATAGGTCTTTTATCTATAAGTTCAGAAATAGTAGCTGTGGTTGTAAAGCCATTCATTTTCCGACTTTCCGCATTGCTCTTGTATGTGCTTGTGCAAACGTCTTTCCAGACTTTAAATCTTTAGCCATTTCTTTCATATGCTTTATAGAATGATGCCTAGCATGGTTATTCATGGTTTTACGTTGTCTAGGCGTTAAGTCCTTAGTGAACTTTTTTATGGATTTTACTAAAACCATTTAACGCTTTTTCCTTTTCATCTTTTTGGTTTTTTTCTTCTTCTTCATTCCCTTAGAATGTTTACCTGTGTGATATGGCATTACTTTTTTCCTTTCTTTTTCTTACCCTTTTTTTGACTTTTTAGAATCGCTTGTTGCAGTCCTTTTGGTAGTTTTTTTTGTTTTGGTGTTAGTGCCATGATACCCCCCTTTGGTTTTTTGGTTCAATGATTTTCTAAGAAAATAACTGGCTATGCTTGAGAAAATATCATAAAGTTTCATGTATATTTTTTTCATCATGTCTTTGTTCCTTGGGATTTATTCAATAAAATCAATCACTTACCAATTCAAAATGCGGGGCATCAATAAATGCCCGACGCTTTTGCGAACGTCTAAGGTCTATATAAGAGTTCATCGCTTCTTCGGCTGTACCTTCCCAATCACGCAAGTCTGGTACACTCCAAGCACCACCCCATCTAATTCCTACTCCCTCTCTTACTGATGCTTCTTTAAACGCATCCGCTATATCATCGTACAAGTTCAATTCCCAAGAAATCCGTGAACCACCAATATAAGCCACAACATCCACTGCATCCCCTGTTAAATGTTTGCTACGAATAGTCTGGCTTGCTCCCCTAGCCACTAAATCTTCTTGAGTTTTTAAATCTCTGAGGCCACAGGTAACCCCAAAGTCTACATTTGTTAGACCTATGGCGGTGGTTACTACTGAATGTAACTCGTTTTTTACTCCGTCTAATCGTCCTAAACTTCTCTGTGATAATGTGAAAGCCATATTATTTCCCCTTTGTATCTGTTTTAAACGCTTTATCTACGCTTCTCATTCCTGCGATTCCGAGCATTCCGAGCAATAACGGCATCATTACACTCATGTCCGCCTGTGGAATAATTATACCAAATCCTGCACAAATTGGCGAGACAAGATAATTTATCATTAGGGACAGCCCGCAAATCCAGCCAATCAAGGGTCTCCACGACGACTGAAACCAATTTCCTTTTGCTTCTTCTTGATTTACTTTTATTTGTGATAACGCTAGTTCTTGGGCGTGTCGTTCTGCCATTGTACTTAACTCAAAGGCGATTTGTGCTTTCTTGTCCTTGTCTTGAATTACCTTATCTAGTAACCCTGTGACCGGTTCAACAAGTGACGCTAATAAACTCATTTTTTACCCCCTGTTCTATCTAAGACCGAAAACCCCATAAAAGCCCCAACAATCCCTGCTTGTGCCAAATAAAAGAGATTTGATAGGTCTGTTAGTAGTTTTATTCGTGAGTCTGGTATTAAGGGCGTAAACATTATTATTGTGAATACCAACATAGACCCTAAAGCTACCCAAGCCATGTTTCTTTGATGTCGCTGTTTTCTGTTTATTCTTTTGACTTCTTCGGCTTGTTGCCAACTATCAATTTCAATATCGGAAATCACACCATCTTTGTTAGCGTCCATTTCGTTATATTTTGAATCTTTTTCTAATTTTTTTTGTGTCATTTTTTAAAACTCTTATTTAGTGAATCTACAACACTATCTATATTGGGCGGTTCTCCGTTTGGGTCATAGCGACAATTAAACTCTACTGGACACTGACCCTCAACGACTAGCGTATAGGTATTGTTTGCACCCCTGTATAAACATACTTGCTGTCCGTTCTTTGCCATCACTCTTTTATATCTCCTACACGTTACATACTTTGGGTCTTCTCTAATCCCTTTTCTTTTTTCCTGTTCCCATGTCCATTCGCTAAACTTTTTTAGAAAACAAGTATAACAGTTCTTTATATTGTCCGACTGTGCTAAATATATCACTTTCCCATCAGTACAAAGCCATTCAAATGTTTCTTTTCCACCTTCTTTTCTAACACATTTATCTCTAGTCTGATACCCACCAACCCCTGTCCAACCCCATGAGTGAGAAAATGAAAAGACCAAGTATACCGATACCAACACTAAGAACGACAATGAGTGCAACAATAGTGATAACCTTTTCCCTAAATTTTTGTTTATCGTAAACCTCCTTTTGTCTTCTCTTGCGAATATCCCCCTCCATTCGCAGTAATTCATCCCATTTAGACTGTCCGTGACTGTATTGAATGAACGTGCGTAGGTCATTTCTTTGTTGTTCTAACTGGGTCTTTGCGGTGAAAGCTTCTATGGCTTCTTGTTCAATACTTTTGCCATTCATAACCTTTCTAAACAACGATGGGTTTTTTGCTGACTTGTGGGCGTTATCAATATCGGAAACAGCACCCATCCATCTTGACAGGTCTTGCGACATAGCTTCTAATTCTCTACCTGCGTGAAATGCCCTTTTTAAGCCTTGAAAAGCCGTACTAGCAACAGTAAGACTTGCACTTATACTTATAGGGTCAAACATTTACTAACCCCCCATCAAGAACTTCACAGCACTATAGTGTTGAAGATTACCCCAAATGAACTTATTACATAAAAGGCGGTTATGGAAATAACTATTCTTTCAAGTCGTGAAACCCTACGTTCCATGTCTTGTCTAAAGTGATACATATCGTTTTTTAGAACGCTTAACTCCATTAATATGTCACTGATGTCTTGTTTTGTCATTATCCCGCCTCTGAGTCCTCTATATTTTGTAGTGTTTCATTATTTTGCAAAGATGTAGAAAGTTTCTGCACATAATCTTTTTTTGCTATTTGAAAAATATCTATTTGTCTAACCAATGCACTTAGTTCATTTATTTTATTTTGGCATAGAGTAATTTGATCTATTAATACTTTTTGGTCATTTTTAAGATTGTCTATAGGGTATTCTTTACCATCTATATTTATCACATTGCTCATTTTAACTGCTCCAATGCCATTACTTAGACTCCAATGTAGCTATTCTAGCTTCTAACTCTTGTATTGTTTTTACGAGAAGTGGCACAAGTTTACTTTGGTCTATACCTTGATACACATTTTCTGTTTTTGTTTTTGTCCAAGTTTGCCCATCATCTTTTTTAGTTTGTGTTTCTAAAACATTTTCACTAATAACATTACCATCTTTATCTTTAATAGTGCCTAAATCTTGTGTTTCATCTTTCTCACCAGTTATGGCTTCAGGAATAATGCCACTAACTTCATGTGCTAAAAAGCCGTCTACTGTTATGTCTTTGTTTGATTTGAAATTAAAGCGTGATGGTTTTAGTTGTTTAAGTCTCGTAGTTGCATCCCAGTCTGTAACTACGTTTTCTTTTAATCTATAATCAGAAGATGTGTTGTATGATGTTGAACTTCCTGAGGTTTGTATTGTTCCTACTTGACCATTTGGATTAGAGAAAGCAATCTGATTTTTAGTGTCAGTGCTACCTCTATTTAGTTGTATATTGTGACCAGTGCTTCCTGCATCTGAGTTTAAAACAATTACATTCTCCGATGTTGAGGTGCTTGTATGCCCTATCAAAACTAACCCACTGCTATCAATCCTCATGCGTTCTGTAGCACTTGTTCCTGAACTTGCACCTGTTGAAAAAGTAGCAATATTACCTGCTAATTCTATTTGTCTAAGGTTGTTACTTGCATCTGGTGCTGACGATTGTAGCACTAAGGCATCATCCCCACTGTCTTTCAGTATGTTTAGTTCCCTTGATGCACTGACCTTTATGTCTGTCTGTGTACCAGTTACTTTGACTGTGTCCGTACCACCTACTTTAAAATCAATTTGATCATCAGTATCTGCCGTGATGGATGTATCATTATCCGCATCAAGAATTAATTCACCACCATTTAAATCAAGTGATTCAGCACTTAATGCTCCGTTGATGGTGAGAGACTCAATATTGTCATTAGATTGGTCTAGAGTAAAAAGAGAAATAAAAGCGTCGTTATCTTCATTTCTTATTTTAAGAATATTGTTTGTTGTGTCATAAAATAACTGATTAGCAAATGTGGTTGAGGGTGCTGAAGTACCTGAGTTTGTTGACCCTAATGCTTGTAACGCTGAGTTTAAATCCGATCTAAAAGATGCAAACCCTTGATTGGCTATTGTTAAATCATTTTGCGACATTTTAACTCCTAACTTGCTATTTCCCCAAATCCTCTCGCAACATAATCAAAAGTTCTGCTGACTGTTGCACTGGAACTGTTAAAAAATTCTATTGTAAAACCTGTTGCACTTTTATTCGTTATAGCATAGAAATCTCCACTCGCCAAGTTCTGTGCTGAAATTCCTACACCTCCAAGTGCTTTAAATGCAGGACTAAATGTAATTGCTTTTCCACTTGCACTTGTACCACTGACCACATCGGCTTCGGCTACTACTCTATCGGGCATATCCACAGTAACCGATAATGCTGAAACTTGTTGTGTAGCTGTACCTTTTCCACTTGTCATTTGTAGCTTAAATTTGAATGCTCGTGCTTTGTAATCCCCAACAAAAAACTTTCTAAAATCTGTGTATGTGGGCGAACCGCTTGGGTCACCTTCTGTTGTTGCTACTAGTAATTCTGTGTTTGTATCATCAAACTCTTGTGCATCCCCATCAAATAAACCTGAGCGATCATCAAAATTGCCACTAGCATCATCAAACGAATTAACGAAACTTGTCCGTGCAACATTTATATTTGCTGTAACCCTGCTTGTGTATACAGCACCTAAATCAATATGAGTATCAAATTCATAACTCCCCGAACTTGCAACATTTCCTACACCACCATCAAACAAACCACCTGCGTCATCAAAATTACCTGCCACGCTGTCAAAAAGGTTTGCTGTTCCTAGCTGAAGTTTATTATCAACAACAACCATATTTGTTTTTGTCCCTGTAAAACTAGGATTTTGTGTAGAAGTTGCAACAGCATTCAACCCCTTTATGCTTTCTATTATAGCCACTGTAGAAACCGCATTTTCGGAACTGTTGCCGACTTTATCCACTGCTTTTATAAAATATGTTCCTGTCATTGCCGGTACTATAACTGTATTAGCAGGTCTTGAAACCTTGTCCGCTATGTCTATTGAATTGGCGTATGTTGCACCACTTGTTTCTTTTGCGTGTCTTATTCTGTAGTGAGATAAATCCAAATCCGTCACGGGTGTCCATCCTAAATGTGCTTCTGTGCCTATTATATTCACACTAAAATTAGTTACATCGGATGGCGGTGCTGTTTTACCAACTACTTGATGTGTGGTGCTTACAAATACTGACCGACTTATTGAACTAACCGACCTTGCCCGAACATCATAAATTACGTTATCTTCTACATTTACTAATTCAAACTGTGATGAACTTCCGCGACCTAAATTTATAAAAACTGAGTCTGTTGACTTTTTAGCTTGTACTTCAAAATCGGTAATAAATGAATCGGTAGCTGTTACATTGACTAGTAAAACAGAAATAGCTTCTTCGTTCCTTGATCTTAGTTCATCTGTTACCGAAATAGTTGGTGCTTGAACAAAGAAAGGGTTGGGGAGTGTGGTATCGGGTATTGTTGGCAATGCTTGTTGTGTGCCGAACGCATAAAAGCTATCTTGATGCTCTGAACATTGTAGGCTTATCGTATGGTCTGTATTTATGCTTAAACCTTGTACTCTAAAGGCTTTTGCAGAAAAAGCAGGGGTTGCATGGGTTATATTGACCAAATCACCTATAGATAAATCTAAGGCTGTTGCATCTGCTTTTAGAGAAACATCCAAGCTTGTTCTTGAGCGTCTTAGTATTATTTCTGCCATTTCCTGTGCTTGATGAACATTAGTAAACATAGGGAAGTCAAACCGCCCTTCTAATAATATTTCCCCATCATCGGCTTTCATAGCATCGAATGTATCGGCTGTAGCTAAACCTGTTTCATCTACTGGAGGAAATTGTGCTGAGTCGGCTTGATAATTTTTATCTGGGTTTATAAAGTTCACAATTACTCTGTTATAACGTGAGTTCTTGTTTTTACTTGTGATTTGAATACCACCAATAATATTATCTTCGGTTAGGCTAATAGACGCTGTGCCTGTGGTTTCGACTAAGATGTTATATTTACCACCAGAGAAATTAAGATAAGAGCGTGAACCTTTTACAAATTCCTTTACGTTATCAATGGCTTTCTTTGATGTATCAACAACCATGTGACTATCCATTAAGTCTATCTGACTTGCACCACTAAAAGGGGTTATATTCGTATCACAAACATCACTTGCTGTCTGCCAATCGGCAAAATTACTATCAAAATAGCTGTTAGTGATACCCATGCCAAATCTATCGTTTCTGAGATAGTCTAGCATTTGTAATATTGGATTATCGGAATACGCCCAAGTCGAACTTGTATCTTTTCTATGACTACCACTCCCACCAGTTACAGTTGTGTCTAAATTAGGGTTGTAAACCTTTTTCCCTTTTATTATGGCTTGTATATTAGGCAATGAACCAAATTTATCAGCGTTCCATTCAAATTTTAGTGCTAAATACGCTAATCCCCTTAATCTGTGGTCTGTAGTCCATGACTGCAATTCATCTAATAAAGATGATGCTGTTTGTGTGTCTGTTCCTAAATGTGCTTCTATTGTAATTAAGCTACTTGAATTTGTAGTGTCATAAAAATTAGTGTCAGAACTCGCTACTGTTCTTTGTGTTCCATCGGTTAATGCACCTGATAAAGTAACTTGTTGGTCATTTACAAATAAAGTGTCAACACTACTTATTTCCCCTTCACTTAGGATTATAGCCATGTATAGGTATTGATTATCCGAACCAGATGTTTCTAAGAAAACGACATTACCACCTACTTTTCTTGTGCCGTATATAACAGGAATATGAGCATTAGCACTAAACTTGTTGAGCAATACCCCTTTTGCGTTTTGTTCTACATCTTGGTCACCAAAATCTGGGATTTCAGGTTGAGGTATAATCCACCCAATGACTTCCTCTGCGATATCAACAATTACATCAACGACATCTTGAACAAATCCAGCAACGTCTTCTACAAACTCTTCTACAAACTGACACATTTAGAGCAATCTCCAATTACTACCCATGTTTTCAAATCCTAACTTCTCAAATACTGGGTCTATATGCAATCCTGAAGTTATTGAAAGAACTATCGGCAATCCTTCGGATACGTTTTTTACTGAATCAATTAAGGTTTTTACGAGCTTATAGTTTCTGTAATTTTGTCTAACATAAAGAACGTGAATGTTCATTAGTTGGTCTTTGCTGAACCAATATTCTGCCTTGTGAAATATACACACCCCCATCAGCTCTTGTTTATCTAGGTCTTTTGCTAGGATTATCTTACCTTTTTTTAAAATAGTGTTTATGAAATTTGTTAGTTTATCTTTATCTACATTTGGTAGCCTTGCATCCTTTAGATCAAATTCTTTGAACTCAATAAGCAAATCATAGACCTCTTGAACGTCTTTTTGCTCCGCTTGGTATAAATGAACGCTTGTCATTCTCTACCCCACCGAATGTCTCTAACTGTTAATGCTGAAAATTCCATGCCCTTATCACCGTTGAAAAATCTTTTTTGTGAATTATCGGTAGTTGTTCGCCCACTTGTTTTGCTAAAGTTTCCCCAATGTGAGGTTACATTAAGAACTAAACTAGCATTGTTGGTATTATCTTTTATTCTAAATTCATCAATAGTTCCGAAAAATAAAAGAAATGGGTCAGCTATCACTGCTTGATTTGCATCTAAGAACCCTCTGTAGATGTACACCTCTTTATTTATAATATTTTCGTTGAGTGCTACCGCTATATAGGTTTGATCGACACCTGATAAACTTAAGGATAATGAGTTCTTACTAGGTTTATTTGTTTCGCTTATACCTGTGATACCTCTAAAATATCCATTTGATGCGTATGTTCTTGATGTACCGGAAACACTAGATGTAATATCAAAACTAGCATTGGTTAAATATACTGGTGTTGAAAAACCTAATTCGACTAAAAGAACTGGGTCTATTATTCCTGTAGCAAGTTCTGTTTTGACCGCACTTGTTAAACCTCTAGCCATTTACAAACTCTCTATTACATCAAACTCATAATTGAATAATAAGTTTCCATCCTTGTCATTTTGTCCTGTTGCAAACTCTTGAACGTCACTTGTTAGGTGAACTGTAAAAGGTATTGAATCATAGGTTACAGCACTATTATTGGCTAACGCTTCTCTTAATGGTGGTTCTATTGTTACTGTGGACGCATTACTAGATGATGTTGCATCTTCGACAACCATATAAACCTTACTGTGTGCAAACTTAATAAAATCCCCTGCCTTTAGTCTACCTGCTCCATCAGCACCGAACCCATCTATAGCTATTGTGGTATCAGCGACTGCATGAACACCATT
>Ga0209232_1000995_pt1 | contig 16112 bp, 27 predicted proteins | sample ETNvirenome_2_60_FD_184066 | JGI IMG/M metagenome (GOLD analysis project Ga0209232, IMG submission 184066) | Marine viral communities from the Pacific Ocean - ETNP_2_60 (SPAdes) (version 2) | ecosystem: Environmental > Aquatic > Marine > Oceanic | place: Pacific Ocean | collected 2013-06-22
GCAACCTTTGGTTCTCTGTGTCCACCTTGCATGGTGGTCAAGGTAGGTGCTTTGCCTTCTTGTGCATACACTCGCCTGATAGAGTCGTGACCTTTGAGGTCAGCAGTACCAACCCTAATCAATCCATCTTTGGACATGGTAGGGTTATCCTTGAGTACCATAGTACGTTGCTTACGTTCAATACTATTCCACCATACTGCACCATTGTATCTAGCAGTAAGACAATGTGACTTGCCACCACTAGTCATCTCATCTGTAGCATAGCCATCTTCCAATATGTCTTGCATAGTGATACCCCTGTCAATCATATCATCAATGTGTATCTGCTTATAATAATCGCCCACACGTTGACCAAACCAATACAATCTGTATCTATTCTGACCACTAAGATACTTAGAGTTCAATGCTTGTGGTTCAAACCCAATCGCTTCAGACATAATATCTTGAGATTTCTTAGCCATACGTACATTCTCAAGCAGTACATACTTTGGTTTTACCACAGAAAGTATGTCTATGAAATTAAAGAACAACTTACTACGAGGGTCATCAAAGTTTAACTGATGTCCTGCAAAAGAAAATCCCTGACAAGGCGAACCCCCCATCATCAAATCTATATCCCAACATGATATCTCATGTGGGTCTAAGTCTGTAACATCTCCTAGATGTCTAGTGTTAGGAAAGTTAGCTTGTGTAACTTGGATTGCATACTTATCAATCTCACTTGCATAGTAGGTATTATGTATACCATCAAAGGTAATACCTAGTTTCTGCAAGGCAACTTGCCCACCACTACAACCATCAAATAAACTTAGTACATTCATATCAAACTCCTATATAACATGAAAGGAATAACATAAATATTCCTGTTACAATTAATACTACTAATCTGTCTTTATCGTGTGGAAACATTTTAAACTCCCATAAATTTAAAGTGTTTAAGATATTTAGCTTGTATATTTTTAGGTAAGTCTATCATTCTTACAAATCTTTCATTGCATTTCTTAGCATTATTAATCTCCTCTTTATCTATTGAGGATACATGATAAACCACATCAAAACTTTCTACTAAGTTTCCATCTTTATCAACTCTTACGTAGTCATCTTTATATATCTGTGTCATTTCTTTCTAGTCCTCTCATAGTATCTAATAAAGTAATCTCTTGCAAGAGGTACTTGCTTTTCTCCAAAAGATTCCTCAACTTGTTTTAGTATTGTTGACATTGCCCAACCTCTAATCTTTGGATTGGCTTTGCCTTCTCTCATCTTAGTTTCAATGAAGTTTACTACTTCCATTTTCTCATCTAGTCTAGGTGTATTACTCATTACTCATCTCCTCTCTTTGTGTCAATGTAAACTCTCATGTGTGTAGAATCTTCCATGTTTGCACCATGATATGCTCTACCTTGTCCATACAATTCCTTCTTTAAGTGTTGTCCTTTCACTCTTATTTTGTATGAATCTTTGTTAAGATATTTCTTACAGTTCTTTACAAACTCTTTACCTTCCTCATCTTGTGGCACTTCTGTAAAGGTGTAGTAGTATCCTTGTAAAGATGAATCATACTGTTCATCTCTTTCTTCAATGATATCTTCAAGTCTTTCAACTTTTTCATTCAACTCTTTGATTCTCAAAACCCTACCTCTATCTTGGTCTTTAACTTTATTAGATAAAGTTTCTACTTGACTTCTTAAACCATTGATTATTTTTTCTTGATAAGTCAACTGTTCTAAGTCATCAACAGATTGCTTGAAGCCATCTTTTAAATCATCTTGCAGTTTTTTAATAGTCTTATCTTTATTTTGTATTACCTCAACAGTTCTGTTGAAGTGCTTAGACCTGTCAAGCATATCTTCTTGTTCAGATAACTTAACAAATGCTCTGACCATATGTTGAAAGTCCATATCTGAGATAGGTATATCTTTCTGTTCTGCTTCTGAATAATATGTCTTGTTATTCAAGTCATACATATCACTTGCAAGTTTGCCTGTGCTAGTTGTTGCACCAAGCATAGTTACTACTCTATTTATTTTCATTAGCCATCTCCTTTTAGTATGTTGTTTATTTCTTGAGCTAGTTCTTTTCGACCAAGCTCAACATTCATATATGTTTTCTTGTCTTTATATTTATTCAATTCATCATGTATGTACATTCTAATTTGAACTAGTGTATCTTTCATGTTACCCATTATTTCCACTCCTCCATTTTAAAGTTACTAAATAATTTATCATGGTCAATGTATCTCTTGCCCATGAAGGTTACTCTCTTTTTAAGTTCTTCAAGAGTTAAGTTCTTAGGTGGTATTGATTCTCCCATGTCATCACATGACAAGATGAGTGCATTACCACTAACAATAACATTATCTAATTCAAAGAAGTAATTATATTCTTTTAGATTAGCTTCTTCATCTGTCCATATGTCATTGCCATTTACTTGGTATGGATATAGTTCCAAGTAATTACATTTAAGTAATTCTTTCTTATGCTCATAACCTTTAACATCTGTTTTAACTATGAGTTCATTTATTGCGTCTATAAAATATGCTTTCATTAATTTTTCCTTTCAGTTATATTTTATATAGGTGAATCCTATCTGAGCTTAGATAAAAATTATATATATAATTCCTATCCAAAATGTTGCGACAGTCATATATTCAAAATACATTATATACCTGCCCTCATTTCTGCAATAGCTTGAAGTTCAATATCTTCATACTCCAATCTCTGCATTTCTTTCTTAGCCTTAGTTATTATATATTGTCTGCTCCTTTCTCCATCATATTCATACTCCCATTGTATCATTCCATGATGGTCATAGATTGTATATAAGTCATCATTAACGTCATACTCTAAGTAGTAATTATCATTCGCACAAATTACATTCTCAGGTAAGTCTTCAGTTTGAAAATTGTATATGATTCCCATTATTTATTCTCCTTTACTAGTAAGTATGTTGCACCAAGTAAAGCTAGTAAACTTGATGTATATATTATAGTTGGTATCCAACCACTCATATGGATTAAGTTATCAATAGATATTAGTAATCCACAAGTAGAAACAATCAGCAATGTAACTGCTCCTAATCTGCTTGTAATATAATAGTTCATTTGTTTTCCTTTCTGTATAATTCTATTAATTTATTTAAAGAGTAATGGTCTACATCATAACCTTTTTCCATTGCCCATTCATGTAATCCTTGAACATCTAATGTCCAAACTTTATCATTGTTTTCCATTTGTTTTCCTTTCTATATGTAAACTTTGGGATTATAGTTTTCTTATGTAAGTTCCAATAAACTCTAACTTTATTCATTACCATTTTCCTTTCATTCTTTCATACCAACATATTGCACTACTCATTATCATGTTAGTATATTTTGTTGCGTATCCACTACCACTTTCTAAGTCTTGTTTACTTATTAAATGTTTATGAACATGAGTTATATTATCAAAATTATTTAACAATCTTTTACATAAATAATCAAATTCTCCATCATCAAATACTGCCTTATCATGTTCATAATATAAGTAACTACTCATTAAGAAATAAGGTACTAATCTATTGATAGATATTTCATCTATAAATTCTCTATGTGATTCCATGTATTCTTCTCCATGCTAACCAAGTTATCGCTTGTAATTCATATGCCTTGATACCTAGTTTCTTAGATGCTCTAAGGTATGCTTTCTGAATATCTAGGTATTCAAGTTTTCTAATATTTGTATTAGGTGTGGTCAATCCTTGCCTATCATTGTAATAGATATTTCTTGCATGACCATCAATAGTAATATCTGTTTCATCTCCACTTATATTTTTAAAGAATGAAACAATCTTTTTACCATTTAGTATCTTAATTGTTTCATCATAACTTGGCATTTGCTCAAGTATTGACCAAGCCTTTTGTTTCATCTTATGGTATGTACTAACTTTAATACTATCCATATCTTGACCATCAATAAATGCCTTACATAAATCATCAGCATTTATAATATTTCTTTCCCATTTATTGTTAGGACTAAGTGCAGACACTACACCAATAACAATATGAATAGGTAAGTCATATTTGATAGCAATCTCTTTGCAATCTTTAGTTGCATTTACATACCAAGTTAAACCATGTTTTATTTCACTTGGATTAGCTAACTTGTAAATTGCAATAATGTTTTTAATTGTAATCATATGTTATCCTTATTTCTCCTCTATTAATCCTAGTTCTATATATTTAACATCACAATTTTCAACAGTATCTCCACTTCCTATAATTCCCACTAACTTTAATGGAATATCAAATTGTGAATCTGATAAAGCATGATTGATGTGCATAAAGTCTACTCTTGTATTTTCATCATGCCTTGATAAGTTTTTAATTAGTTCTTTGATAGTCATTAATTATTATCCTTTCTAATGCTTTCGTGATTATTAATATTTACACCTATACTCATACCATCTAGGAAAGATAACATTTCTCTAATTGGTACTCTATGTTTTACTATCTTACTTCCCTCTTTATTTGTTAGTTGCCAACCACCATAAATAGGTGCATTGTTTAAATCTAATTGTGTATTAAGAGTTTTATTAACTCTATCTAACATCATAAATAATTCTATTCTAGTTTTTCTCATTGTTTTTCCTTTCATAAAAAAAGAAAGTACATAACATACTTTCCTTTTTATAATTTATTTTGCAAATTAAATTATATAGATAACTTAATTCACTAACTTAATTGAACTAGTGCTTATCCCTAACTTAGTTGCAAGAGATACTACAAAAGTTTCTTGATTGCAGAATTTACCATCAAGTAAACTTTGATGACTATTTCTAAAAACTACAGTCTCTAACTTAGGTGCATTATCGCTACCATTGTTGTGAGATATTTCATAAGTTTTAAATCCTTTAGGATTATAAGTTTGATTTTTAAGCAATGTCTTTTCCTTTCATTTAGTTGTTATTGCTTGTTAGTATATTCAAATCAAATATACTTCGCTAGACAGGAAAGGGAAACCTGTCTAACAAGGTATACTTGGTTTTATATAATCTCCATTATTTTAGATTGTGTTACTATTAGTTTAATTATTAGTTTGTTTAATTCCTTTTGCTTTTTAATAGTGTATTTATGATGTCTTCTATTATGTTCACTTAATTCAGTAAGTATATCATCATATAAGTAATTTAATTGAATATCAATTATGTTATCTAATTGTTTATTCTCTTGTATATCTTTTAATTCCATTGTATTACCTTTCAATTTATATAGATGAATCCTAACTAAGCTAACTATCTAAATGACTAAATTATTAATTTGATATTGATAAGATTGTGTATAACTTTTATCATTAAATCTTTTAATATTATTTAATCATTTAAAGATAGATAGATTAATCATAACTTCTAATTTATATAGATGAATCCACACTAAGCCAAACTAAATAAACCTAAATAAATCAATAAGTTTAAATATTATTGGTTAGGGTATATCCCACAAAATAGAAACATAGGGTATTAAATCTAAATAGAATTAATGATAATCAAATAAATCTAAATAGAATTTAATAATTCCCTCAATATATATAGATGAATCCACACTAAGCCAAGCAATTTATATAGAAAATGTCATTTTTTTGACTAAATAAATCTAAATAGTCAATACCCCTAGCAAAAAATTTGTCTAGTATTATATATATATATACCCTACCCCCAAATATTTTTAAAATTTCACAGGTTTAACTATGGCAGCACAGGCAGCCGCACATTAAGTTTATATAAGTATTTATTGTTTTGGAAATAAAGCAATATATAATTGCAATAGGAATGGGGTACTATTCTTTTCCCCTGTGTCTAAATAGTAAAATAACATACTTTTTTATTTTATGCAATAGTGTTATAATAATTTTGTAAGTGAATAAGGAAAAATAAATGTATGAACTATTTGTACTAGCTTGTCTAGTATCTAATCCAACTCAATGTGTAACCCTAGAAGATTTATATAGTCCACATGAGACCCATGATAAATGTTTAACAAGAGCATATGTTATTTCACATGAAATACCTGAGTATTTACCACAATATTATGCAAAAGCATATAAGTGTTTGGATATGTCTAAAGAAGGTAGTAAAATAAATACATAATGGAAGCAGCAACTAATCTAGAAAACTACCTAGATTTTAAATTAAACTTAGATACATATACTAATTTAAGAGCAAAAGATGATTTCCTTACGTTTGTAAAGATATTTGCTCCTACCCTTGTATCTGATTTTAAAATGGGTAGACATATAAAGCTATTATGTCAAAAGCTACAGGGTGTAGTAGATGGTGACATAAAGAGACTTATGGTATTCCTGCCACCTCGTTCCTCTAAATCTTTAATATGTAGTAAATTATTTCCTGCATGGTATATAGGAAACTTTTCAAACCATGAAATAATGTCAGTATCTCACAGTGACCAACTTGCATCTGACTTTGGTAGAACTGTAAGAGACATAGTTAACACTGAAAAGTTCCAAAGAATATTTAAAGGTGTTGCATTACGTAGTGATGTTAAGGCAGCAGGTAAATGGAAAACTAATAAGAATGGTTCATACTACGCAGCAGGTGTCCGGAGTCAGGTTGCTGGTAGGGGTGCAAATGTTGCACTACTTGATGACGTTATGTCAGAAGAAGATTCATTTAGTCAGACAGGTAGAAAGTATATTAAGGAGTGGTATCCTGCAGGTTTAAGAACTAGACTTATGCCAAATGGTTCAATTATTATTATTAATACTAGGTATCACTATGATGACTTATGTGGTTGGTTACTAAAGCAGGAAAAGACTGCAGAGCAGAATACATATTCATGGGAAGTAATTAGTATTCCTGCATGGTTAAATGAGGAAGCAGCAGAGTTACTAGATTTACCTGTAGGTAGTTCCTACTTTCCTGAGTGGAAATCTGACAAGATACTAAAAATAGATGAAGAAGAAATACGAGCAAGTAATGGTGCAAGGTATTGGAACTCATTATATATGCAAGACCCATCCCCTGATGATGGTGGTATTATTAAAAAGAAGTATATACAGTGGTGGGAGTATGATGAACCACCTGAGTGTGAGTTTATAATACAGACATATGATACTGCATTTAGTACAAGTAGAACTGCAGACTTTAGTGTAATACAGACATGGGGAATATTTAATGACTATGATGAAGATGATGGTTTTTCATCTCATTTAATATTACTAGGTAATACTAAAGGTAGGTATGAGTATCCTGAACTTAGGCGAATTGCCCAAGACTTGTATAAAGAGTTTAGACCTGATGTATGTATTATAGAAAAAAAGGCAAGTGGACAGTCACTAATACAAGATATGCGTAGAGCAGGACTGCCTGTATTAGACTACCTGCCTGATAAGGATAAGATTGCAAGAGTATATGCATCTACACCAATGATGGAAGCAGGAAGAGTATGGTTACCTAAAAATAGAGTGTGGGCAGATGATTTATTTTCTGAGTGTATGTCATTTCCAAATGGCTCACATGATGACCAAGTAGATTGTCTAAGTATGGCAATACATTACATGAAAGATAGTTGGAACTTAACACATCCTGAAGACCCTTCATGGGAAGATGATGGAAGTAAAAGAGACAAAAGAGTTGCATACTGGCGAGTATAACAGTATAATGGAGATATTCAAATATAATCCTGTTACATACTGTTTTGAATGTGGTGCAAAGAAATACAGTAGTTATTGTAAGTGTAATAGACTGCCTATTAAAATAGGTAAAGCTAAATTAATTGATATTGAATTTTTAAAGTTTAAAAAAAATTTAAAGAGGGAAGAGCATGGCAGTAGAGAAGAATCCAAACGAAGAAAAGAACCAAGCGAACATAATCAATCTAGACCTAGAAAAGGAAAAAAGAACTGATAATGTTAACTTTGAGCTTGACCCTGAAACAGGTGAACTAGAAGTAGAGTTTGGTGAATTAGAATTTGACCCTGAAGAAGCAGAGGTAGCTGAAACTTTTTATGAAAATCTTGCAGACCAAATGGAAGAAGAAGATTTACAGGACATTGCAAATACTGTAATAGAAAAATATGATGCAGATAAAGCTTCAAGGTCAGAGTGGGAGTCAATGTTTGAAAGAGGGTTTGACTTACTTGGTTTAAAACTAGAAGATACTACTGAGCCTTTTGAAGGTGCAGCAACTGCAGTACATCCACTACTTATTGAATCAGCAGTTAAGTTTCAGAGTAAAGCAAGTGGAGAGTTATTTCCATCTAAAGGACCTGTAAAAGTACAGATACTAGGTGATATTACAGAGTCAAAGCAAAGACAGGCAAATAGAGTTCAGAACTTTATGAACTATCAGGTTTCAGAACAAATGCCTGAGTTTTTTGATGAAACAGAAAGAATGTTGTTTCACTTGCCACTACTAGGGTCTGCAGTTAAAAAGATATACTATGATGATTCACTTGATAGACCTGTTAGTGAGTTTGTACCTATTGACCAATTTTATGTATCTTATTATGCAACAGATTTAAGAAGAGCAGATAGATATACTCATATATTATATAGAAGTCCTATAGAACTTGCAAGACAGATTAATGCAGGTATGTATAGAGATATAGACTTACCTGACCCTGAATTACCAAAGCAATCTGCAATGGCAGAAAAGATGGACACAGTATTAGGTCTTACTCCTTCTACTGATAGTGACCCACAGTATACACTACTAGAACAACACTGTTACCTTGAAATAGAAGATTATGATACTGCCTGTCCATATATTGTAACTATAGAAGAACAGTCACAAAAAGTTTTATCCATTAGAAGAAACTGGAATGAAGATGATAAAACAAAACAAAAGAAAATGTTTTTTACTCATTACAGATTTGTTCCGGGATTTGGTTTTTATGGATTAGGTCTTATACATTTCTTAGGTAATCTTACAATGTCTGCAACTGCAGCAATGAGAAGTTTAATTGATGCAGGACAGTTTGCAAACTTGCAGGGTGGATTTAAAGCAAAGGGTGTTAAAGTTGTAGGAGATAATGACCCTATTGCTCCGGGTGAGTTTAAGGAAGTAGAAGCAACAGGTATGGATTTAAATAAATCTATAGTAATGTTTCCATACAAAGAACCTTCTTCTACATTGTATAATATGATGCAGTATGTAGCAGGTGCAGGTCAGAAATTTGCAGATACTACAGAACAGATTATAAGTGAAGGTTCTAATTATGGTCCTGTAGGTACAACTATGGCATTACTAGAAGCTTCAAGTAAATTCTTTTCTGCAATACATAAGAGATTACATAAAGCACAAAGAGAAGAGTTTAAGATACTTGCACGAATAGACTCTGAAAGTTTACCTCAAAGATATCCATATGATGTTCCGGGTGAATCTTCAGAAATATTTAGAATGGATTTTGACAATAAGATTGACATTATTCCTGTAAGTGACCCTAATATTCCGTCATCTGCACATAGATTAATGATGACAAACATGGCAATGCAGTTAGCACAAAACGCACCTCCGGGTATGTTTAATATGGAAGAATTAAATAGAACTCTTCTTAATGCTGCAAATATTCCTAACTTGGAAAACATATTGCCTGATAAACCTAAACCAATGCCACTTGACCCTGTTACAGATATTGAAGCAGCTACAAAAGGTTTACCTATAAAGGCATTTGCAGGTCAGAACCATGATGCCCACATTCAAATAAAAACTATGTTTTTACAAGACCCTGCAAATGGTGGCAACCCTATTATGCAAAGAGTAAGTCCAGTACTTCAGGCAAATATACAGGAACATATTGTAATGAAGTATCAGGAGCAAGTTAATGGTATAACTAAGTCAATGATGGCTCAAGCTCCTCAAGGTGGTCAAGACCCTAGAGTTGTAGAGCAGGTAATGGCACAGGCAGCACAACAAGTTATGGCTGCTAATCAGGCACAGGCTCAAAGAGGTGGAAGTCCTGAACAGCAAATGGTTCAAATGGAAGGTCAAAGACTTCAAATTGAAAAAGAAAAAGTTAAGGCACAACTTGCTAAAGAAGCTTCTGAGGGTGCATTAAAGAACAGAGACCTTGACTTAAAAGAACAAAAGATTGCACTTGATGCTTATAAAGTAGGAGCAGAAGCTTTATTAAAATCAGAAGAAAAAGAAAAAGATAGAAATACTGAACAGGCAATTAATGCAGTTAAAATGTTAGTTGACATGATAAAACAAGGTGACAGTATTGAAAGTGCAAAAACTATTAAAACTTCTGACGTATTAATTAAAATGTTAGAAGATGCTAAAAAAGAAAAAAATGTTACATGACATTAAAAGCCTTGACATACTTAAAACTAGGTAGTATAATATGTAATATAGGAAATTATTTTTGGCATCTTCATGTTAAGGAGATACGTAAAGGACAAAATGTTATCAGAAGAAATTAATAAATTATTAGAAAAAGAAATTGAAACAATAAAAAATTCCCTTGCATATGGTTCAGCTTCAGATTATCATACGTATATGAACTGCGTAGGTCGCATTGCAGGTATTGAATGGGCAAAAGCAGAGATTAAAAATATAACTAAAAGAATATTAGATGAAGAGGATGACTAATGCAACAACCTAGTATGGGAAATGCAACTAAAAATGATATGTGGATAACAGAGGAACACGCAGTAGACCCTGATGTGTTACCAATTATTCCGGGTTTTCATATTCTTGTAAGACCTATATCAGTAAAAGAAAAAACAAAAGGTGGTTTATATTTACCTGATTCGGTAAAGAATGACATATCTTATTTAACAACAGTAGGAAAAGTGCTTTCAGTAGGAGACTCAGCTTACTTAGATGAAGTAAAGTTTCCAAAAGGAGCATGGTGTAAAGAAGGAGACTATGTGTGTTATGGTAAACACTCAGGTCAAAAGTTTTTTTACAAAGGTGTAAAACTAATTTTGTTATATGATGACCAAATTTCTATGGTTGTGGAAAATCCAAAAGATTTAGACCCTACATATAACTTAACAAATTAATTTAATACTTGCACTTGCAAACTAAATTAAATTAATATATAATAAAAAATATGCGTAAACTTAGTTTCGCAAACTATGGAGAAATGAATGACACCAGATAATGAGTGGTCTACGATTGATACTTCACAATCGCAAAATAAGGAAGAAGATAAGGTAGAGTTTGAAATAGAAGGTCAAGAGGAAGTTGTAGAAGAAAAACCTCAACAACCTAAAGTTGAAACAAAACCTGAAACAGAAGAAGTTATACCTGAAAAGAAACCTGAAGCAAACTCTTCAGGAGCAGAAAAAAGAATAAGGCAGTTAGTTCGTCAGAAAAAAGAACGAGAAGAACAAATTGACCAACTTATTGCAAAACAGGCAGAGCTTGAAAAAAAATTAAAAGCTCAACAAAAAAATGCAGAAACTTCTTTTACTAAGAATTTTGAAACGACTGAAGAGCAAATTAAAAGTCGTATTGAAATGGCAAAAGATGTTTACAAACAGGCACTAGAGTCAGGAGACTCAGGCTTAATTGTTAATGCACAGGAAAATTTAAATAATGCTCAGAATGATGCTAATACTTTAAAGATTGCAAAGCAACAGTATGAGTCACAAAAACCTGTTATTACTGAAGAAAATCAAAAGGTTGCACCTGTACAACAACAACCACAACAAAATGTTAAGTATGATAAACTTGCATTGGAGTGGGCAGGTAAAAACTCTTGGTTTGGTAAAGACCAAGTAATGACTACATTAGCTTTGGAACTAGACCAGACATTAAAAGGTGAGGGTTATGACCCTTCTGAAGAAGATTTCTATAATGAAATAGATAATAGGCTTCGTCAACAATATCCTGATAGGTTTGGAGTTGACATTCGTCAGCAGGAAACGACATCTCCTGCTCAAGTTGTCGGAGGAGCATCACGCACTCCTTCATCCTCAAAAGGTAAGAAAGTTAAATTATCAAAAGAAGATATGAGACTTGCTGAAAAATGGGGAATACCTCTTGAACAATATGCTGCAGAAAAGCTGAAGGTTGAAAAATCTGAAGGCGATTATACTACAGTTTACAATAGATAGTGTGGAGAAATTAAAATGACACGAACAAGTACAATGGCAAAATCACGTAATATTGAAAGTCGTGAACTCAATAATAGAGAACAGGATATGGAATTTAGAGAGCCTAATATGCTTGAAATTCCTGAGTCTGTTACTAATCGTTTTAAAAATGAGGGCATGGCTCTTCGTTGGATACGTATAAATCTTCGTGGACAAGACGATTATACAAATGTTGGCAAACGAGTACAAGAAGGTTGGCAATTTGTAGCTATTAATGAAGTTCCTGAAATTCAGCATACATCTTTCGTGAGAGATGAAGGTCGGTATACTGGTGCAGTCTGTCGTGGAGACTTAGCATTAGCAAAAATGCCATTAGAAAAAGCAGAAAATCGACAAAAACATTACGAGATGCAAAGCTCAAATATGGTTGATGCAGTTAATAATCAATTAATGAGTGGTAACAATGCTCGTATGCCTATTAGAAATAATAGTAAAAGTCAAGTTACTAAGGGTAAGACACCAAGATTTCAAGATTAATCTAATGTAGTAGTCTTAGTAAGTAGTTAATTTTAATTTAAGGGAGAAAAACGAATGACTACAAGTGCAGCTCCGTTTGGCTTCTCACCATCTCGTAAACGAGGTAATAATCCTAATGCGATTGGAACTAATGAATATCCGATAGCTTCAGGTTACGCAGCAAATATTTTTACAGGAGACTTAGTAAGAATAAATGCAGGTAAACTAGAAGTTGTTGCTGATGTTAATGAAGTAGTTCAAGGTGTATTTATGGGTTGTAGATATGTTGAGAATGGCGAACAAAAATTTAAATCTTTCTATCCTTCAGGTACATCAACTACTGATGCCTTTGGGATAGTATGTGATGACCCTAATCAAGTTTTTGAAGTACAGGCAGATGCGTCTGTTACTGCAGGAGACTTGTATGGTTCTCAAAACTTTAGTGTTGTTTTAGGAGCAGGGTCTACATTTACAGGTAAATCTGGACATAGTGTAGATGCTTCAACTAGAACTACAGGTATTGCAATGGTTCGTACACTAAATCCAGTTGATGAGCCGGGCAACCAAGTAGATGTCGCTACTGAACGAGCATTTTTAAAAATGAATGTAAGATTAGTTCAGCATACAGATAACTTCTTGACACCTATAGTGACTGCTCCTGCAACAATAACTGCATATTTATTAGGTTAAGGGAGGAATAAACTATGGCGATAAATAGAGCTAGTATCTCAAAAGAACTTCTTCCCGGACTTAATGCAGTTTTTGGCATGGAGTATGGAGAAGTTGCTGATGAGCATAAGCCTTTGTTTGAGACAGAAAACTCAGATAGGGCATTTGAAGAAGAAGTATTATTTACAGGTTTCGGTACTGCACCAACTAAAGCAGAAGGTGCCGCAGTTTCCTTTGATGATGCTCAAGAGTCTTTCACTTCAAGATATACGCATGAGACAGTTGCACTGGCTTTTGCAATTACTGAAGAAGCAATGGAAGACAACCTTTATGATACATTTGCAAAATTAAGAGCAAAAGGATTAGCAAGAGCAATGGCTAATACTAAGCAAGTTAAAGCTGCAGATGTGTTTAATAATGGTTTTAATTCATCCTTTACAGGTGGTGATGGTCAGCAGTTATTTTCTGCTTCACATCCTACAATAGGTGATGGTAACCAATCAAATACTTTAGGTGCAACTGACTTGTCAGAAGCTTCTTTAGAATCTTCATTGATTACTATTTCTAAGGCAAAGGATGATAGAGGTATATTGATAGGTCTTCAGACTCAATCATTGCATATACCTTCAGACTTGGCATTTACTGCAGACCAAATTCTGAATAGTACAATGTCAACAACTATTGGGGTTAATCCAACTACTGCTGCAAATGGTGCAACAAATGTTAACGACATTAACTCAATCAGAAATCAGGGCATGGTTCCGGGTGGATTCTTCGTAAATAGAAGGTTTACTGATACTAATGCATGGTTCTTGAAGACTGATTGTCCTAATGGAGCTAAAATGTTTGTACGTTCACCACTGCAGACTAAAATGGAGCCAGACTTCGATACAGGTAATGTAAGATTTAAAGCTAGAGAAAGATATAGCTTTGGATTTTCTGACTGGAGAAGTTACTATGGAGCTTCAGGTTCATCCTAATAGATAACTGTAGGTTATTGATTTAGAAAAAAAGGGAGGGATAGTCTTTGCATCCTTCCCTATTTTTTTGTATAATAAATATATTAAGGAGAATTATATGACAACGAATATAAGAACAGGAGCAGTCACAGGTAGTGGAGCAGTATTAGATACTCTTTCAAGTGTAACTGTTGCAGATACAAGAATAAGAAGTATCTATTATAGTGGTGTTGGAACATTTCTTATTACAGGAAGTCAAACAGATGAAAATGGAAGTACTTCAGGAAGTAATATAAAGTTTGTTGGAACTACTAATGTAGATGCAGGAGACATTTATGTACCTGATAATGGTGTAAGAATGATAGGACCTGTTAAGGTTTCTGCACCTACTTCAGCAAGTACTGTGACAGTTTTCTATGGCTAGTTATACTTACTTAGTAGATGACATAATTGAAAGCACAGAGAATGATAACTCTGACTTTGCTAGTGCTATATCTAAGTTTGTTAATAGAGCAGAGTTAAGATTAACTACAGACTTAGATGATTATGGTTTAGTTACTTATACATCTGTAGCTATACCAAGTGGGAATAATAAAATTACACTTCCTGCAGGTACACGCATAATAAAAAATGTAAACATAAATAATGAAGGAACAAGAATAAATTTAGTTCAAAGAACTGATGAATTTATAAATGACTATTGGTCTGTTAGTGCAAGTACAGGAACTCCTGAGTATTATGCAAGAAGAGATAATACAACTATATTAATTGCACCTACTCCTGTATCAACTGTAGATGGTATAGTTGCTCATGTATCAAGACCTACTGCTCTTACCACTGCAACTCCTAATAATTATTTTACAGACTTTTGTTATAATGCTTTATATAATGCATCCATGGTAGAAGCATTATTGTTTATGAAAAACTATGAAGCAATATCTGTATATGAATCAAGATATAAAGAAGATGTTCTTGCTCTTCGCAATCAAGCAAGAAGAACTAGAAGAGATGATATGGAGTCACCTGCAAGTCCTGCAGGAGGAGATAATACTATTTTACAGGGGAACTTATAATGACAAATCTACTAACAACACCTAACAGACTTTACTAGGAGATAATTATGAAATCCGTATTTTTAAAAAAGTTAGCAGAACAACAAGCTAAAAAAACTGCAACTAAAACTATGACTAAGGAACAGTTTGAAAAAATAAGAAAAGCAAAGAAACAAACAAATGACTTAGCTAAAAAAAATAATATAGAAGTTGGAACAGGTAAGTATGGAGTTCTTAGTGATAAATTAAATAAAAGTATAGGAGACAAAAATCTTTCAAAAGCAAATAAAGCTCTTGATGAAATGAAAGACTTTGTTAAAGATATAAAAGATAAACCTATACAGCAAACTAAAAAAGTAAGAAAAGGTCAGTTTGCTACAATGGGAGAAGCAAGACAGGCAGCTATAGATGCAGGAAAGAAAACTTTTAATTTTGGTGGTAAAGTAAATATACCTGTAACTAAATCAAAAAGAATGAAGGGTCAGTTTACAGAATTAACAAAAGATATGTCTAAAGAAGAAAAAGCAAAATTTAAAAATGTAAGAGGTAATGAATTAAGAAAATTAAAAATGTCACAATTAAAAGACATGATGTCAGATAAATATGGTGGAGGTACATCATTAGGTGGAGTAAGAGTACAAAAGCTTACACCTGAAGGAGAAAAACTTTTAAAAGAAAATAAACTTAGCACTATTATTAATGCACAAAAGTTTATTAAGTTTAAAACAAAAGGTGGTAAAGAAAAGACTATGCCAAGCAATAAATATATTGTAGAGGGTATAGGTAGTAGAGATGCACCTCTTGTTCCTAAAGGAGCAGTTCCTAAAACTAAAGAAGATAAAAAAGCATTTAGAGAATACTTTGAAAATGAAATG
>Ga0209232_1000996_pt1 | contig 16104 bp, 13 predicted proteins | sample ETNvirenome_2_60_FD_184066 | JGI IMG/M metagenome (GOLD analysis project Ga0209232, IMG submission 184066) | Marine viral communities from the Pacific Ocean - ETNP_2_60 (SPAdes) (version 2) | ecosystem: Environmental > Aquatic > Marine > Oceanic | place: Pacific Ocean | collected 2013-06-22
GAATATTTTTCAAATATCCTAATCTATTCCTATATATATTCTAATTCTTCTTCAGACCAAGATTCTAATTCTGCTGCTACTTGTTCTGCACCTCCATATACTCCAGCCTTTTTTAATACATCTGCAGAAGCTTTATCAAATTCAAATTTATAAAAATCTCCTGCTGATTTATCTATTTTAGCTGTTAAGAATTTTGTATTACCTGTTGCTGGTCCTTTGGTATCTCTTCGAAGCGGAGATCCTGATAAAAACTCTCCTTGTTCTAATGGAATTTGAACTTCTGAACCATCTTCTGCTGTATAATAGTAGTCTTCAAATGTTGCTCCCATTTTATCTAAATCTAGCACATCTTCCCAATCTAGCTCAAACATTTCTTTAATTATTTTACTATCATTACTTCTTGATTTACCTTCAAAGAGTTGTTTATATTTTTTTGCTAGATTCATTTTTTGTTCTTCCTTTTTATAATATTCGCTATATCCCATATCATTAATAAATATGTTAGACATCAAATCTTTTATATAATTCCAATACTATTCTACGATATCCTTCTTGATTTGTTAATAACAAACTATTTTTATAATTTTCCCAGGCAATAATATATGTTTTATCTAAAACGCCATTATTAACTGTTTTAATTATTTCATTCAATGCATTAACTGTATACAATGTATTTGTATCTTTCTTTCTATGTATTAAAATTGTATTTGGTGTTTTCTTATAATCTTCTTTCGGATCTACATTATATGTAACATAAAGATCATTTGGTTTATCAGCATCATTAAATACAAAGATTTTTTTCTCAACAATCGTGTAGCTTTGTTTAACATAATCTACGATAAGATTTAAATCTTTTCTATGCGCGAATGTACATAATAAATTTGTTCTTGCCACAATCTTGTCCCTGTTTTATTTCTATTATAAATATCGACTTTTACGCTGAAACCGCTCTATATTTCACCTTTAACTCTAGAGCCTGCTGCACCAAAGAAGTCTTCAAATGCTGGATGGTTAAATGTTGGTGCAGGTCCTTTTTGAGCTAAATCAGAAGTCCATTGGCCATCTGCAAATCTAAATTTTAATGGTATTATTGCTAAAACCTCACCATCACCTATTATTTCCATATCTCGTACATAATCTGCTTGAGTATCTTTAAATGCTTGCAGATTAATCGATAACTGTTTTGTTTTTGCTTTTATCATGTTATATGATGGAATAGATACTAATTTCTTGCCTCCTAATGCTACATATAGATAAGTTGCATCTGGGTTAGACATATCTGTACGTAAAATGTATGCTATCAATTCAGAAAAATCGTCTAATTCGCCAGGCTTATTAAACTGAGCTGCTATGTCCATCATAGCATCAATAGCAGGATTCAAGAATTGTTTTTTAGCATTCAATGCTGGTTGTCTATCAGCAAGTTTCATTACTCCCATATATATTTTTCTATATGCATAACTTTGTTCTGTTTCCATTTTACCTGCACGCCATTTATCATAATTCATTGTATCTGGATCTGCAGGTTCTATATTATTCCATAAATCCCATACACCACCTTCTTTTTTATCTGGATATGCTGTTACAAAGTCATTGACATTTTTTATATAAATTTTTAATGCTTTATCTATAGCTGCAGCTTCATCACCTCCCAGATTGTACATATAACTTAACAATCCTTTATACTTAGTATCATCTATTTCAATTTCAAAACCATATAGTCTCTTTAATATTTTATTCAAAGATAAACTTCCAAATTGTGCTGGTCCGTATTTTAATGATACATAAATATTATTATCTTTATTATTTATAATATCTATGTTTACTAAATTATCTGCAACCTCTGAACCTCCTTGTCCTCTAACATTTACTCTTGCAACATAGTTATATTTTGTAGGTTCATATAATCTATCAATAGCCATTTTAGTTTCTTGAGCTGCGGATGATGCATCATTCCAATACTTATAAAATGATTTTGTAAAATTATTTTCATCATCTAAATATTTTGCTTTATATGATGCAAATGTATTTAATGCAATTTGTTTTGTTTGATCATTGTTTGCTAAAGACTTGCCTGCTTTATCTATTATGTTTACAAAATCATCTAAGTTTACAGGATCTGCAACAGATGCATTTTTTGCTAAATAACTTAATGCAACCGCATAAAATATTTCATGTAAATTTTCTGTTGCAACATTTGCAGTCATTGGTTTTAATTCTGCATCATATTTACCTATTTTAACTTTATCTTCTTCAACTGGTTTTGCGTCTAAAAATGCTTGATCTAATTGATCTAAAGTTTCTATGATAGGCTTAGGGTCTATATTATATTCTACAAGTATTTGTTCTAGAACATGTAGTTCTTTTTGATTATACGGTTGTATTGCATAACCATTTGGCAGTCTGTAAAACCACTCAGTTAATATGTTATTAATGTTCTTTTGCATTTATAATAAATATGTAATTATACGACTTTCTCGGTCATATTCTGCATGTCATGCATAGTTTTACCTGCTTTGATCTTAACTGGAAATTTATTATTTGTCATAGTATTTTTTAGTTTAATAATTAAATCTTTTCCGTCTTTTATATTAAAATCAAATAACAATGAATCATATGTATATAAAATTAATTTTGTATCATATGGACCTAGCAATGCATTAACTTCATTCATTACAGCCATATTATATTCTGTTTCCATACTTTGCAAATAATAATTAAATAATTTACTTGGATTCATATCAGACATTGCATTTCTAAATAATTTTCGATTTAGTATAGCTGTTTCCATATATCCTTTAGATTGATATTCTTGCCATAACTTATAAGTAAAATCTTTTACTTTACCAAAAAATGGAATTTTTGCAAAATCTTTATCAACTCCACCATATAATAATCTAAATGATATTTGTTTACTTTGTTCATATTCTTCTTCTGATATTTTATCTTTACCAAAATATTGTTTACCTAAATATGTATGAACATTTTCTTTACCAAAATCATAATCTATTATATCTCCTATTAATCTTAAATGGTAAGAATCGTAGTCTAACTCTAATAACATACCATATTCATGTCTTGATATAAATGATTCTCTAGACCCATCTTCTTTATTTATTGCAGCATAATTTACGCCGCCATGTTTATTTGAAGGCCTACCTGTTGTTGTATAAATATTATATTCTGTATATGCTGTCTTACCTACTAAATTATTTGTTTGAAATTTTTCTACAAATTTATCATAATTAACTTTTAATCCATTTCTTTCAATAGCATGTAAATTATCTATAAATAATTCATTATAATAATCAAATGCATCTGTACGTTTAAATGTAGCATATGCCTGCATAAATTTATCTTTCATAGCTGAACATCTTTCATAATGTTTAACTATAGGAACATAATCATGCACATTGGTTTCGTTATAGTACCATTTATTATACCAATCATGCGCACTTGTATCACAATCTTCTAATTGTAACATTTTATTTGATTGAAAATATTCAACTAAGTCTGCATCATAGGTCTTATGATGATAAAAATTTACAAAGCGTTTCTTTCCCAAAACATATATATCAGCCTTACTTGTAAGCCTGTTTAGATGTTCGGATTCTAGGCATATACAGTCCTTATGACGGTATGGGACTATATATTCTTTTTTAGTATCCATTATGTATATATAAATAAAACTTATTGTATTATTAACATAATGTCGATATAAATCAGAAAATACTGGTGCCCAAAAACTATTTGATGTCTGTAAGGCTTGATGTAGCTCTTGTAACCTTTTATTGTCTTCTACAATTTTCATTAATTAATTATAATGAATTTTTTTCAAATAACCAAATTAATATCCAGAAGATTGTCCACCACCAGCCGAGTCTTTAGCTCTTGCTTGTTGCATTGCATATTGGCCTGGAGTCATTAATTTATCATGCGGAACTTTATCACTATGGGTTTTACCTCTCATTGGACCCATTTGTGCATGAATATGATAATAACCTACATATGGAGTTCCATCAGGTAATACAAATTCTGATCCATCTGTATGCAAATTATCTTGTTGCTGTCCTGCAGGACCATCACCACGTATTTGAGAGTATGGAGAATGTTGAGTTAAATCACGTAATGCATCTGATAAACCTGGCATTTTCATATTCTGAGCGAATGCCGTTCTTCTGTTTGTGGATTCTATTCCATATGATTTAATTCGTGTTTTTTCTTTGTCATGATATATATCATACCGTGGTCCAGTTATCTTCCATCTAATAGCTATTTTATCATATATAAATCCATTAATATTTTTACCATCTTTAGATTTAACATCTTTATATTGTTTCTTGTCAATTTCTATAACTGGTTTATCTTGATCATTTTTTTGTTTGATAAAATATCTCATCATATACCCATTCGCAATATCATTAGGACCAGGTCCTGGAGTTTTATATACAGGTGATTTGAATTCATATAAATTTTGTGTTGTTAATAAATCGTATACAATTATATCTCGAGTAGTATTTTGTTCTTGATATTTTCGTAATACAATAGAATCATCGTTAGGAAATGCACCTGTCATTACTAATTCATAGTTACCAAAATAATGATAAGGACCTGCATATTCTTTACCCTCAAATGTCATATATTCTTGACCATGAGTATAATTTCCATAATGTCTATCTTTTTTTGCGTAATATCGTCCCATTATTTTTCTATCCTACATATTGTATCAACTTCTGTTGTCCATTGATTTGGTGTTAATGTATGTTTTGTTTTTTTAACTGTAAATACTATATTTATGTTATTTGTATAATATCGTGATGGTGCTAAATTAGTTATACATGCATTACCAAATTGTATGCCAGCAATGCCTTCTAATGTTGCCGACATTTCTAATGGATACATATCTTTTCTAAATCCAGCTTTATCACTATGTTCAAATGCAGATTCTACATATGCTTTTAAGTTTGATTTTGCTGCAGATATTGATTCTTCATTATATCCTGTATCATGTATTACTTCGCGCGATTCAATTAAACTATTTCTTATCTTAGCTTTATTTACTAACGTTACTACTTGTTCTCCTTTAATAACTTCTACTGCTGCATTCTTTTTTCCTGAGGCTGCTCCAGTACCACCTACAAATGCTGCTGCAGCCATATCTTTTGGAACCTTTCCAGTCAATTGTACGTTTCTAGTAGAATTATCACCACCTGCCTTTCCGCCTGCATTAAATTCTAATTTTGGAGTTTGTCCAGCCGATCCTGGAACCCAGTTCCTATCTACTACATACATATATTTATCACCACCGGATTCTCCATAATGAGCTGCTTGTTCAGGTGTCATTTGAGTTACTGTTAAGTCCCATGCGCCACCTGTATGATTATATATTTCTTGGAACAATTTGTTTAAAAATTTTCCTATTCCTATCTTTGAACCTTCTCCTCCCATTTCAGATGCACCGGCTATGCTTCTTAACAAGTCTCTAGAGATTAATGTATTTGCAATTTTTGCTTTTCCTGATCCATCCATTACCATAGGATTTGGAAAATTCTTACCCCATATTTTTGATGCACCAAAAAATCGTCCAATTGCGCCTCCACCTGTTCCACCATAATGTGATGAACCTCTTGTATTTGTTCCGCGTATTAATATCTTCATAGGATTAGCAGAAAATAACTTATCATATTCTTTACCAATAGTAACATTATTATTACATACATATTGAATACCTTGAACATCTACATTTTGACTTTCTATATTTCCTTGTAATAAATCTTTATTAATTAATTTATTAATAATATATCCTAAGGATGCAAATATAACATTACCTCCTACCATATTATCATTTGCAGGTTCTGGAGCTGCATCAGGACAATCACAACCAGCTATATGTGCTACTCCACCCATACCAGGATAAACATATCCTTCATCTTCATCTAAGTCTTCATGATCATCCATTTTATCTTGCACATCATAATCAAATACATCAAAAATATTAACACAAGTTTGAGTTTCATTTAGTCCTGCAAAATCTGAAGTAAATTCTCTTCCATCATCAGCTAATTTTGAATTTACATTTAATTCTGTAATTAAGTTTCCTTTTCCTACAGCTTTTATTTCGCAATCATAACCTAATTCATTATTTAATTTAAATGAATAGTCATATACTACTCCTTTAAATTCATCGTTATTTGCTGGTCCAGATACTCCTACTCTACCATATGCTATATTGACATCCGTTCCTGGAATCATAAATTTTTTCTCAAACGATTCAAATGATTGTTTATCAAAACATTTTACTTCTAATATACATTTTACTAATGATCCATAATCACCAGACATTTCAACTGTAAATTTTTGAATAGCCGGAGTCGGTCTTCCAGATGTTGTTGCATATCTAGATGATAAACTTGTATCACCTAATGTAGATAATTGTCCTTCAGCTGCAATTTTAGTTCCTACTACTCGTTGTTTGGTTTCCATGGCTTCAGATTCTTTAGCTTCACCAAACAAAGTTTCTGAATTAAGACCAGGAGTTGTAAAAGTTACTACATCTGTTAAAAATCTTCCTGCAGAACCTAATGCATCTTTAGCTGCCTGACCTGTATCAAGATCTTGATAATTTTGAGTTACTGGTTCTGTTCTTCTAGCATTAATAGAAACATAACAGCCGTTAACTTTTCGGCTTTCCATATAACCCATGCTTTTTCTTCTATCAAGTTCTTTTCGGACGAACTCTTGGGCAGCTGAATAAAATACTCCTGCCATATTATCTCTCCGCTTGTTTCATTTTTAATAATGCATGTAGTTCTCGTTTTGCTGGAATACGTAATCTTATTCCTGCAGGGACTATTAATGTACCTTTTCCTAAATGATTTGCCTGAGCTAATACCCACCATTGAGATGAATCTTCATAATATTCATATGCAAGATTATCTAATCTATCTCCTTCTCGTGCAATTATATAATAATCTTGATCAGAAGCTTCTACCTTTGGTGGCAATGCAGACATATGCGTTCTACGCTTCTTTTTTAGGTCTAATTTTTTATCAATAATGTCTTCATATCTATTCATAAACTATCTCCTATCCAAATGGGTTCAAGAAATTAATAATTTTTTTACCTCCTGATTTTACACCATCATATGTTTTACTTGCTAATCCAGATATTTGTTTAGATGCTGCATTATCTCCTGATTGGTCTCCTGGTATAAAGAAATCTAATAATCCATCTCCTGCATCTACAACACCACCTGCTATATCACCTGTAATATCTTTAAACATGTTATATGGTTCATCAGCTACAGATGATACTCCTTCAGGCAATCCTTCTATCAAATCATCTACTGCATCAAATTGTGACGGTTGTTTTCCATCAGCTGCTCCGGCTGCTACATTTGATCCTCTAAATTTTGCAACATCAAAAAACTTAGCACCATCTTGAGGTATCTCAGAGCCTATATATGCAAATTCTATAGTTACATTACAATATAACGGTAAACGTTTTCCAGCTGTTATTTCCCATGGTACTTCTGGATCTAAATCAATTCCTACATTTGTTATATAACATGGCATTCCATTATACATATCTCCTAATGTCAATTCAACAAATGTTCCAGTATATCCATTACCTACATATTTAGGAGCAGTAAATCCTGCTAATACATTTAATTTATCCCACATTGGAATTAACTCTCCGGCCGATGCTGCTGCTATTGTTAAATCTAATGATACAGTTCTACCAAAACCAGAATATATTATTTTTGGATCTGCTCTACCAATTTCTTTTTCTGTTGCCCATTCTGGTGAAAATGAATCACTTATTGAATTAATTCCCGCTCTCCAATATAATGCATCACCTCCACCTTGTCTTGTAATAAAGAATGGAACAATATCTTCTTTACTAGGACTTCCACCTACGCCTAATAAGTTTAATTCATCTGCCTGACTAGCACCACCATATCCTAGTTGATCTCTACTTCGAGTTTGTATTTCATTCCTAATACCATTACTAATAGCTCTTCTAAATTCTTGTACTTTTTTAGTTCCTGTTACTACACCTGATTGTTTTGCTGCAGCCCTTAATTCTGCATAATTCATATAATTATATACTAATGGAGTTCCAGCCGAAGCTTTTGGTTTTCCTCCTACTGTTTTTATATTACCTGCTTCTTCTGGAGATGCATCTGGATTTTGTAATGGATCTAGTTTAGCTAATATTTCTTGATCAACTGTTTGAATATCTTTTGTTTCTTGTCCTGATATTGGTAGTTGGCCGGCTGCTGGTGATGCTCCTACTTTAGGCGAAGAAGGACTATATAATTGAGTAACTGGTAATGCATTATACATTGGAATTATAGTCGGATCATTTACTCCATAAACATATGCAAATATATTACCTAATTCATCTCCTGATTCAAGTTGTCCATATTTTTGCTTTAAACTAATATAGTCATGTGGTCCACCATCATCAATTTGTTCTCTAGTATTACCTGTAAAGAATTTTAAGTCTGGTGTAAAGTAATTAAATATTGCTTCTCCAACCTTAACTGCGTTTAATCCTGATACGTCTTTACTTGATATAAGTCTATTTGGTAAAGGTTTATATCCAACTGGAGAGCCTGGTTCAAATACTCTTTCTGCAGATTTTCTTATTTGCGGAGTATTTCTATTTGACGCATCTCCTAATGTAGGATCAATTAATTGATATAAATTGATTCTATCTTGAGCATCCCAATCTTCACCAAATACTTGTCCACCATTTAATACTCTTAATACATATCCAAATGTATAAGTTGCATTTTGAAGTAATTGTGTACTAGGATTATTAGTTTGTGTTCCTGATGTACTTTCTCCAAGGAATGAATGAATATGCTCTGTAATTTTTTTACCATCAACCAATGTACGTATTAATTCATTTTCAGCATCTATAGATTGATATATATTATGTTTTGAACCTCCTGTAGGCTTACCTCTAGGTCCACCATTTGAATTAGCTATATTATAATATCCTTCTGGATAATCTGCATCTCTATTTTGATATACATGATATTTATGAGCATGATCTAATAAATTTTTATCTTCTGTATTAACAGCTCTTTGATGTGTTTCTTCAGAACCATCAAAAGATGAACCTACATATCTACCACCACCAGGATTATCATTAACACCTTCTTCTCTCGATTTATTTTGTGCAGGAGAAAAACTTTCTAAATATTTTGTTCCTATAGGAAATGGTTGAATATCAGATTCTGGTGTTCCTTCTATTATTTCTCTTCCTTCTCCAACTAAACCAGTTTGTGTATCTACTAGTGGCCTATCAATAGATTCTGCTTCTGGATCTGAACCTATAAACCTTCCACCAATTGGAGATTCATTTTGTATGTAAATTAATTCTGATGAAAATTTATCTGTTATATTTAATACACTATATCCACCTGTATCCGCATCTCTATTAGGTATACTAGCTGAATTTGGAAATCCATCTTTTGATTTTGGATCATATGTTTTTTCAATAGAATTTCCTGGTGAACTTGTGTCTTTTAATGTTCTTGCAGATCCTGGCTGCTCTTCTGATTCATAAGGTGATGAACTATTATAATGAATTCCCCAATATGCATTTCCTAAACTATCCTTTAATCCTGTACCAGTTGTTACTGCTCTTCTAATTGAAGTATATCCTATTCCATAAACTGATTTTGGTCCACCTGGTCCTGATAATGTATCTATTTCTGATCCATCAAATCCTGCTAATGCATTTTGTAATGGTTCAATAAAATTAGAAAATCCTTGAGCAATTGTTCCTAATAAATCGGTTGGCGAACCTTGATCTTCTGATATTGGAGTTCCGTCACCAAACAATTCAATTTTTAATCTAGCCAATCTATTTGCAGTAACTTCATTTGCATCAGTTTGAAGCATTTGTTTTTGTATATCTTCATACTTACCTTGAGCTCCCATACCACCATGGTTGGAACTATGAATTCCTTCTGGTGCTGAAATAATATTACTTGCAAATTTTACTGGATTATATATCTTGGTTGGCCTAACTCCTATATTTGTTTCTACATTTGGATTGGATGCATGTAGTCCAGCTTGACGAAGATTCCATATAATACCTTTAGGAGATATTAAAAATTTACCCATACGTAATGCATCTTCAGCTAATCTTGCAGCAAATGCAACTAGGCCTCCTCTTACCATTAAATTTTGTGGAGATACTCTACCACCAGGTCCGTAAAATTGAGAATCACCATCTCTTCGTTGTATACCTCTTATAATAAATGGCTGATCTGTTGCTCTACCAAAAGACATTCTATTTATATTTGGAGTATCGTATATAAGAAATTTATTATATTGAGCTTGTATACTATCTTCTTGGTATGATGTAATTTTATTTTGAATAGACGTCTGTGATAATTGGCCTGGAGCTTCACCTCTAACTCCAATCCACGTCAAATCTGATTTCATACTAACTAAACCCATTATCCTTCCTCTCCTGCATTACCTGCTCCTATATTATAGGACTTGTTAACATTCATCATACCTGAAATTTCTTCAATTACTTTGTTTCCAATTACTATCTGTACTGGTCCTTGCTGACCTCCACCACCTGCCATTCCTGATATTGCAGTTACTACGGCATCTAGTTTGGCTGCTAATGCATCTAATTTTTCTGCAGAGGTTGCATCATATACTGGTTTACCACCTTCTTCTCCTTCTTCATCGCTGCCGCCAAACATACTTCCAAGGCCTCCAGCTAAACCTCCTAAACCACCCATTAGCATGCCCATTGGACTACTACCTATCATTTGAATCTTTAATAATTTTCTTGCAGCATCTTTTTTAATATCTTTTAATTCTACTTCTTGTGGTCCTTGTGGTCCTGCTCCTGCTCCTCCTCCTGATGCTCCTGGTCCAATTGCTCCATCATTCATTTTAAGAGCACCTGGTGGAGCAAATACTGTATTTTTTCGTCCTTTTGATACTACATCATTTCCGTATTGTAAATTTGTTCCTGCTACAATTGTATCTTTATTATTAAATGATATTGCTCCTTCTGGTCCATATAATACTCTATCTCCAAATCCACTTGAACCTGACTTAGGTGATATAACACCGTCACTCATAAATGACATACCTAAGGCAATAACTCCAGCAGCTGCAATTCCTCCTAATATTGCTCCTACATATGGTATAGCAGCTAATGATTGATAAGCTTTCATGGCAGCCTGTCCAATCATTTTTATTAATCCTTTACTTTGTAATGCTAAAACAATTTTTTCTTTTGCGGCCATTATAGTAGTCCACATTACTTTAGCTTCTGCCATTACTAATTGTCCTTTTTCAACTAAAAACTGTGAGTTCATTATTCCTAACTTTATTTGCTCATACATGTTACTTATAACTCTCTGTGCATTAGTTGCAATTCTTGTTGCCAATCCAGCCTTTTCTACACCTTGAGTTGCGGTAGCTGTTCCTAATCCTGTTATTCCTAATGCATTACCTATCTTCATTGCAGTATTTTTCATACCTTCCCAAGTAGCTCTAGCCATTGCAACTGCTTTATCTTTTATTGCAACTGCACTTTGTTTTAGCTGGTATCCTAAACCTGCCTTTTGCATTGCCACTTCTCTTGTTTTTGAACCTAACATTGCATTTTGTGATAAATTACGAGCAGCTGTTGCATTATTTTCTTGCATTGCAGTTATCAAGCCTAACTTACGTGCACCGGACATTAATGTTGCTTGAGTAGCTTCTTTTGTTGCAAACATTGTTTTTATTTTTTGAATACCTAATGCTGCTTTATCTCCAGCCCATATCAAAGCCTTGATACCATATATTATTCCAAATGTTGCAGCTATTCCCTTTAAAACAGGAGATAGAAAATTAAACACTTTAGCTATTCCTTTTACAACAAGTAATACTGGTGATAAGGCAACCATAAATCCTTTAAATATTCCTCCAACAACTGACAGGATTGGTTCTAATACATTTGTAAATATACCTGCTATTGCTTTAACAACAGGATATAAAGCCTTCATTAAAGTTTGTTTTATTTTATTAAACTGAGCACTCATCTCTTTTGCTGCTAATGCTGCTTCTTGTTGTTTAACTAAATCTTCTCCTGATAATGTTCCTCCTTGTAATGCTTTACTTGCTTCTTCATATCTTTTCTTTTGGTCTGCCGTTAAACTATTCATTTGCTCTTGTTTCTGTAACGCATCTTGTAATTGGCCTACTTCCATTCCAGCTGCTTGAGCTAATTTCTTTCTTTGCAGAACATCCATTTTATTAAAGTCATGGATAGAACCTACCTGATTAAGAACTTCTTTTGTGGCACCTTCAATATCACCTTGCAATGCTAATTGTCTTGCAAGATCCATATTTATTCGTTTTCCTAACATTACTGATGCTTCAAATTCAGCTTCAATAGATGATTCTATATCTAATAATCCATCAGCAATATCAACCATATCACCTAATTCCATTCCTAACCTTGCTGCTTCAACTGCTGCTTTAGTTAAGGCCTTTACATTACCACCCATATATTTGGCAGCTTTTTTAGAATTAGTTGCAATATCTTTCATTACCTTTCCAGGCGCAACTCCGGCTGCTTCAGATAGATTAGCAGCTAATGCTTGAGTATTAAATGCCTCTGTAGATGATTGTCCCATTGCTTCAAATTGACGTTGAACTGCTGCTGCATCTCCTACAGCAATACCAAATGCGGCTGACATATTAGATATATTCTTTGCTGTTTCACCTGAGAAGTTCATTGTACTTCCAAATTCATCTTTTAAGGCTGACATTGCTTCAACTATTTCTTCTGTACTTGATAATGTATTACTACTAGAAGCTTGCATTTTTCTTGCCGACTGTAACATTCTTTCAGATTGTACTGCTGATTGTCCTGTATTCTTTGCTAGTTCTTCTGTTTCAGCTGACATTGATTTGAACAACATCAAAGCTCCTATTATTGCACCAGCTGCTGCTAATGGTAATAATGCTGATTTTAATGATACTCCAAATATTTTTGTTTGAGCTGTCATTGCTTGGAAAGATGCTATTCCTTCATCAACTCCACCAGCTAATCCTTTTTGAAGTGATATTTGGATTATTTCTTTCATTTTATCATTAAATACATCTAATCCAAGTGCTCCAGATAAATATGATCCTCCTGGAAAAGAATCTATAGTAGATTTTAAACTTTCGAATGGACCCATTATAGCATCAGTCATTGCATCTCGTTGAGCAATTTGCATATCTGTTACCATTTTTTGTTCTTCTAGTACAGTAACACCTTGTCTTAAAGCTGCAATATTTGCTTCAGCTAATCGAGCTCCTTCTGCTGTTAAATCATTTTTTACTTGAGCATAATGTATTTCTGCTTCTAATAATGCTTCTTGCGCAGTAACAGTACTCAACGATTCCATCAATCTTGAACCTCTTCCAGCTTCATTTATCATTGCTTGTTGAGATTCTGCTGATATTTCTCCCATTACATTATTTATTTGATTGGAAACAGCTAGATCATTTTTAACTCGCTGTACATATGCTTGATGTTCAGCATAATGTTGTGCTCCATATAATGCTTCAGCTTCTTTAAGGCTATTTAATTTATCTTGTGCTTTACTGGCTGCTATAACATTATTTTTTGCAAGATCTTGAAATCCGGCTATAGCTTGTATCTGGCCAGATGCAAATTTATTCTTTTTACTAAACTCTGCTAACGGCTTATCATAACCTTTAAATACTTTTGCAAGTTCTTGACCTTTATCAACTACCTGGCCTGTTACTGCTTCGACCTTTTTCATGCCTCGTTCAGTAATACCTACTTGCTTATTTATCTTATCACCTAAAGCAATTTTTTGTCGTTGTAATGTAATTATTCGTTGTTCATTAGGAGCCGATTTTGCCAATTCTCTGTTGAGCTGCTCAACAAGATCTAACTCTTGCTGTATCAGTTTATTTAACTCAGCTTGTTTTTTTGCTTTATCGTCTGCCATAATTAATTACCAATTATACGCCTTTATATCCTAATTTTTTAAGAAAGTCTCTAGTATTTTTTTCTACTGGACCCATGTCTTCTGGAGATGTTGCACTAATTATTTTATTACCTACTTCTAATTCACGCTCAAAATCTTCTAATGATTGATCTAAACGCTTTAGCGCATCACGCATTGCTGGATCTCTTTCAAGTTTTCTTAACTGTCGTTTTAAACGGCCGCCAAGAATCTTTTTCCATATAGGCGAAAATAATCCTTCATCAAGTTTATTGATTTGGTCTAATTGAGATTTTTCTAGTTTATTTGATTTTGCCATAGTTCTCGTCCATTTATATTACTTTATTATAAATATGGAACTATGTAATTTATGAGAATAGAATACTACCTTCTTCTTCGGCCAGCAGCCTTAGCTTTTTTAGCTGCTTTTTCTTCTTGTTTATTACGTTCTTTATGAACTTTTTCAATGGCCTTAAGATAGAATACACGTAACCAAACTGGCATTGCATAAACATCAGACCAAGTGAACCCACCTTTCCCCCAGTAGATAAGATCAAATATCTGTTGGTGCAGTACGGGCCTGTATTCAGGCCCCAGGCCAAAAAAACGTGGTGTCGATGGGCAAGTCCATATAGAACTCTTCACCCGTTGCGGAGTCATCAAAACATAAGTTCAAATCAACGTCTGGTTGTATTTCTCTCATATATGTTCTTAATGCTCTTGAATCCATTGCAAGTAATGAATTCTGTACAAATTTACGTATTTCCATTTTATCATCGTTACCATCTACTGATACAATAGAATACATTAATCTAGTTGATAAGGTTGAATCTACTCCTCTTGCAAACTTCTTTTGAGCTTTTATCTCTGCTTCAATTGCAGGCTCATCTGCTCCACATAAGAATTTAAATTCAACAACTCTTTTTGATGTTGGTAATGTAAATGAAAATCTATTTACGCCTTTAGTAAATAATGAAAAATCAACTTCTTTTTCTCTTAGCTCAGCTAAATCAACTGTTTCTTTTTGTACAGTACCTGATGGTGCTGTAATTGTACATTCGTAATCTTTACCATATCCTAATACTCTAGCTGCTATCATAATTGCATTTTTATCACCTAATAGTAATTCTTTATAATTAATTTTCTTTCCTTCACCGTTAGAAACAATTAAAGATTGAAATAATTTATCTAATACAATACCTTGTTTAATATATGATTGTGTTGTTAAAATATCTTCTTCTTTAGCAGTCATATATTTCATCTCTACTTTACCTGATGATAATGCGCTATCTTCTGAATATAATAATCCTTTACTTGGTAATTCTACAATTTCTGTAGGAAAGTCATGTTTTTTTGCAACTTGTCCTTGATATTGATCAATTGCTCTTGCTTTCAATTCCTCTGTAGAAATTTTACTGACTTCTGCCATTTGTTCTGTAGTTGGTTTTTTACCTGGGTATTCTTCATTTACATTTTTTGCCATAACTTGTCTTCCTTTTGTTTTAGTAACATTTAATATAAATATGCTACTGCCCAAAAAAAATCCCACCATAAGGTAGGATTTTTAATGATTATAATATTTTACTGATTAGAATTGAAGGATTGCATAATCATATTTAATAGTTAATTCAATATTAACAGCATCCTCTGTAGCCCAATCCATATCACCAAAAGTGGCAGCGGAAATAAATGCTCCTTTAATAGTCCATTCTTCAACTTTATCACCTACTGGACCTAATGTATTAAATACAATATCTTTCTTATAGAAATCAGAATATCCATCTCTTCCTGTTACTGACTCATGGTGTAATCTTACCCATTCCATAACAGCTTGCGCTCCTGATGGTACAACTGGGTCATATAATGTTACCGTAATATCTTGCCATCTAGATTTTCCTTTTAGCTTTCTTTCAACATTGATATGATCTAAAATTAATTCTCCTTGATCAATTGATGGTCTAGAAGCTGCTTTAACTATGTAAGCTGGAATACCTTCGATATACATTATAAACCTATTGGCTACTTTAGGCTCATATGCGGTATACATTATTTCATTTGGACTTAGTAAATCTGCCATTTTATTATCTCCTCTTATTTAA
>Ga0209232_1000999_pt1 | contig 16089 bp, 14 predicted proteins | sample ETNvirenome_2_60_FD_184066 | JGI IMG/M metagenome (GOLD analysis project Ga0209232, IMG submission 184066) | Marine viral communities from the Pacific Ocean - ETNP_2_60 (SPAdes) (version 2) | ecosystem: Environmental > Aquatic > Marine > Oceanic | place: Pacific Ocean | collected 2013-06-22
TTCATCATTCGTTTATCTTACAAATATAATGAATATTTTCATTATAAACAAGATTAAGTTATATTAAATCTTTACTCTCTAATAATGTATATGAGAACGAATTTCCCCAATGTTCTCTAGCCTCTTGACATATTCCTAAAAACTCCATCCAATCATCATTAGAAGCAATCACCTGACATCCTGCTGACCACTTGTTTACATAGGTGGAGGTCTTACCTTCTAAAGCTGTTGCTCTATGTATGTTGATTCCGAACACTCCTGTATCACAAGTTGACTCATCAAATTCATATTTATCATTTCTATTATTATCTCTATAAACAGTTACATCTTTCTTTTGACCTAAAGCTAAATACTTTCCTCCATGTAATCTAAGTTTGTGAGAACCTCTATATTGACCAGGCTTCAATACAGCACATCCAATTTTATCTATCCAAGGATTTTCCATCCAATCATCACCTGGGTCTGTTGTGCATTCGTATTCGTAATAATGCCATTCACCATCTTCATCTTTAAATGATATAGTCATTATATCATCAAACTTATTTGTAACCTTACCATTGGTGTCAGAATTTCTAATACCAATAATATTTACATCATAGTTATCGTTAGTAAAGTATTTATATCCTTTTTCTAACATAACCTTCTGAACTAACTCTCTGTAGTATTTCATTTTACCATTTTTCTTTATTAGCCCAGTAAGCAGCTGAACACTTACCTTTTGCTATGTTTTTACCATGTCTAGCTTTAAAAGACTTTCTTCTAGCTTTCTGTTTAGCAGACTCTCCTTTTTTTGGTTTACCAGCTGTCTTAACCCCTTGTTGTCCAAATCTAATTGTCTTAGGTTTACCATCACACATAGTTACAACAACATGAGATTTTGTTTTATGACTAGGAGTTCTTTTAGGTTTGTTAACACCAGAAACCCCAGCTCTTTTAATAGCTGCGGCTTTTTTACTACCTGTACTTATATTTTTTCTCATTTTTTTGTTTTCTCTAATGAGCGACCTCCAAAGTAGGCTCCTATAACTGTTATCAATACTAACTGTAATAAGTCTGTCCACTTAGCTTCTACTACAAAATTAATTACACCAGCATCAATAAATATTAACAACACTGTTGATATAACTAAAAATATTAAAACTAGTGGTCTCACATTTTTACTTAACCAAGAATCACTAGCCATATCAGCCGCCCATCTTGATGAGATTTCTTTTTCCATTTGAACCTCATAGTTCGCTATAAGTTCTTTTACTTTTTGTTCTGCTTCTAATTTTTCTTCTTTAGAAGTATGTAAGTTATCTATAACTCCACCTACACCCTCTACTAAATCTTTAGCTCCTCCTGAAAATATTGTTCCTAGTATACTCATAATTTATCTTATTATATAATTAATACCTAATTTAAAATTGTACCACTCTCTATTCCAATACTTATTGTATTTTCCTTCTACAAACACACCTAGTTGTTTGTTTATTTTTTTACCAAATATAACTCCTCCTGAATAATCATACCACTGTCCGTTATTGTAATTATGATAAGAATAATCATCACCTAAATCATAATGATAAGGCATTAAATTACCCCATGAGTGTAACCAATATTCTTTAGAGTAATAGTAATAGTCAAACCCTATCACTAAAGAATGATTCCATTGTGATTTTAATTCATCTCTTTTCTTTAATGTATAGTCGGATAATACTTCAGGTATAACTACCTGTTCCCAAACATCGGCAGACACCGCTACTAATTCTCCATCTGGATTGTAATACATTTGATGATATACATCTACATTGTACCCTTCTTGTAATGCTAAGTAAGTGTAGTGTATATTCCCATTGTCTAGTCTCCATTCTTCTAAAGGGTCGTACCCATAAGGTTCAGCTATTCTTTGTACAGCTCCTATATTAAAAGATAGATTACTGTTTATTCTATGTCTGTATCTTTGTGATAATTCAAAGTATTTTATATCTGCAAAACCATCTTCTAAATACTCCCCCTTTAAAGCAAAATGTTTAACACATAAAATCTTACTACAATTATCATGAGCAGCGTAACGTATAAAATGATGTTGATTTAAGTAATTAACACCTTCTTGACGTTTTATATCAAACTGAAACTTATATTCTAAACCTCTAATCTTACCTACAGTAGCAGCGTCAGACCAAGATTTTTCAGTTCCATCATAAAAAGTATTAGCTTTATTTTCATATCCAAACCTAGCTATCTTCCTAACTCCTAATGTGATATTATAATCATAAGGAGTTTGTATTGTTTCTGTAGTTAATCCATCAGTTATAGAAAATACATCTACATCAGATACGGAGGTTCCTCCATTTATAGCTCCATAGAATGTAGAAAACTTAAATATTTTGTTTATATCTAATTCTTGTGAAAAAGTAAAGATTGGTAATAAAAGTAATATTAATATCTTTTTCATCTCGTATATTTTTTCTCCACACTTCCATCATTATAAATAAAGAATAGTAACTGTCTACTACCTGTCTTAGCTGGTCTACCTAATATATCAGTAATCATTATCAATTCTTTATCAAATCTTTTTGGTAACGGACCTACCCACGTTCCCTCACAATAATTATATGTTGATTGACATATAGTGTCCCATTCGTTCTCACAGCAATATTCATCTACGTCAATAACCCATGCGTAACAAGGGTCGTTTAACCAATAAGGATTACCAGGGCCAGTGATACAATTAGCGCTATATAAGCAAGAAATAGAGTCATCAACATTAGCCGTAGCGTCATAGTTGTACGCAGCTCCATCCATGCATCCTTCAACCACAGCCACACACGAATTATTATCAGTATTAGCTGTTGAATCATAATTAAGAGCAGTACTATCGGTACAACCATAAATATAAGCAATACAAGAGAAATCTTCTGTATTAGCTTGGGAGTTGTAGTTAAGCATACTAGGGTCAGTGCACCCATAGATAAAAGGTACGCAAGAGTTATTATCAGCATTGGCTAAGGGATTGAAATTAAACATTGTTGAATCAGTACATCCATATACAAAGGGGATACAACTACCATCATCTGTGTTTGCTAATGAATCATAATTGTACATAGTTATATCTGTACATCCATATATTATTGATATACATGTAGAATCATCTACATTTGCATTAGGATTATAATTAAAAGCTAAAGGATTCATACATCCGTAAACTATAGTTATACAAGAACCCGCTATCTCTACATTAGCTAAAGGATTATAATTTAAAGATGTACTATCCATACATCCCAATACAATTAATGTATTACAGGTTCCGTTATCATAATCTACTGTAGAATCATATTCTAAGTATAAAGGATTCATACATCCAGGATTATAATAACAACTACCATCGTTAGTATTTACGGAGTCAATATAATTAACAGCTGCACTATCTGTGCATCCATATGTTTTTTCTTCACATGTGTTACCGCAATTGGTAATTATTTGATAAGGTAATAAAGGTTGTATAAATGGAGGTTGTATACTAATTAAAGTATCTCCTTCTGGATTTATAAATGTAAAACCACATTCTATTGTAGTTAAGCTAGCTTGTGATGATATATGAAATCTAAATGTTATTGGGTCTGGAGCTGTTAACCCGACATAATAAACATCATCAAACCCTCCTATGTGTGTAAATTCATACGAAGTGTCTGGATGTATAAGTTTTAAATGTGACCCAACCCAACCATTACCCATTAAATCATGTAATACAAGAGTGTAAACGCAAGTATCTATTAACTCCATAGTATTAGCTGTGCTGTCATAATTATACATAGAAGTATCCGTACATCCAAATATCTTAAAAGTTTGACAACTACCGTCATCTACATCTGCAAATGGATTATATTCTATATAGTCATTATCTGTACATCCTAGTATAGGAGGGCATGAATCAGATATAAAAGTATGTGTTGAATCATCACCAAAAGCAGGATTTATTCCATATACTAATGTGTCGTTACATTGTTTTACATAATAAGAACCATCTTGTCCTTGCCATAATCCTCCATTTAAACCATCTCCATAAGAATCATATATGGTAAATGTTAAGTCTCCTTTAGGTATTTGTACTGGTATAACCACTGTAGCGTAGTCAGGCTGTGAGTTGTAGTTTCCTCCTGAAGCATAAATAATACCATTTGTATCTTTTATGTCCCAAGATGTCTCACTTTGGTATTGGTCTAAGTTAATTATAACTTTAGCTGGTACTAATTGAACTGGTGGAGGTTGAGGCATACATTGTGGAACGACTCTATTATGTATTAGACCCGTGGTAAATGTAGATACAGGATAACTAATTATTGTATCTGAACATATAGAAACAAAGTAACTTCCATTTGTTATACCATCTCCATAAGAATCGTTTATAACCCAAGATATATTTGTTATACTGTCTGGAATATAAAATGTATCTATATTCATTGTATTAGAAGAATCATAATAACCATAGGGAACATACGCTAAAGTATCTCCTTGATAAACATTATTATATAGAGTCCATTTAGTTTCTCCTGGATACGAATCAGTTTGTATATTTATAATAACTTCTTTTTGAGCGAAAGTTATTATAGGTATTAATAATAGTAATAATATTTTTTTCATTAGAAATCTTCCATTAATAATTCATCAATGTATTCTTGTAACTCTTTTCTAGTTGCTACCATTTTAAAACTTAAATCAGCTTGCCACCTCTTAACTTCTTCACCATCTTTAAAAATTATAATAGTTGGAACAACTACAACCTTATGTTTTTTTTGTATTTCAGGACTTTTAGATATGTCTACATATGTTATTTCGCATTCTTCTAAATCTCCTATCCACTCAGCTTTATTTGGGTCGTTCCATTCAGCGTTAAAATGTGTTACTACTATTTGACTAAAAGAAGTGTTTGCTAACAGTATAAACAATAACACTAGTAAGTATATACCGAATATCTTAGAGACTGAATTCATCTGTTATAGAGTTTGTCCTCAATTTTTTCTAGAGTCTTTTTCATTTCTTCTACATCGGACTGTGTTGTCATAATAGTTTGACGAATCATTTGGTCTTTCATGTCAAATTCCATTCTAGTTATTTCAGCTTCTGGTATTTCTTTTATTATTTCTTCAATAGTAATTGGAGCTGGGGTTTCTTTAGCTTCTTGTATTTCAGACATTAAAGAGTACCATCCACCAACAACAACAGCTATTCCCGCTGCTATCATTCCCATAGTTTTGATACTCATTTTAAATGTAGTATCTTCGTTTAATTCTTTATCCATTAAATAACATTTTTGTAACTATACCAATTATTGATGTAAAAAATACACCCAACCATATTCTTGCGGACTTTCTAAATGAAGTGTTTTTGTTAATACGAGCAATTGTTCCATCATCAGGGTCTAATAATCTTCTTTTAATTTCCCTAATATCTTGCTTAAGTTCTATTAACTCAGCGTGTAATTGTTCGTTTGTCATTTTCATTAGATTTCAAATCCAAAATTTAATATCATTAATCTAAATCTTTTAGAGCTACATCCTTGCTCACAAAATAAACAAGCTTTAATCTCTAAAACTGTTACTCTTCCTAATCTAAAAGATATTTCATATTTTTCTTTTTTATTACCTTTTGCCCAACTATTTATCCAGTTCATATATATATATTATTATTAATAATTTCCAACTCTTTCTATTCCGTGTTTTAAACACAGATAGTCTGTTATCATGTCCCTTACTTTGTCTGTAGCTCCTTGCGCTTTTATCAATCCTACATCATACATAACACCATTAAACCAATTAGACTCTGACGTTGGATTGTTTTTAACCCCTAAGTTTTGTAGTTCAAAAATACCAGGGTTTGTAGTCCCTGAATTGTTATGCCCATTACATACTAATCCGTTTTTATAAATTTTAATAGTTCCAGTATTGTCACCAGTTCTATGTATCATGAAAAGAAATTTTTCACCTGGAGGACAAGTAAAAATTGAACTATGAGTCATAGATGAGGTTCCTCCTCCAGTACCTGTCTTTAGTTGATGTTGGTTAGCAGATGTAAATTGCAAAACTTCTGAACCTGAATCTGAAAGATAGCAAAGTGTATTTGTAGCATCTTCTGGTTTACAAACTATAAATGATAAAAAATTATAATTTTCTTGTACAGTGAATTTAGTAAAACTCATACTAGAAGAATCCTCTGAACTATTAGTATCATTAAAATCTAATCCACCTCCCACAACTACCTCGGGTGCAGTTTCTTCACCATCAGGCTCAGCACGTCTCTCATGACTACTCTGGTCTGGCCATGATGTAGAACTTTCCCCAGTATTAAATTGATAATACATCATTAAGTTTGAACCCGCTTTAACTGTACTACCGTGAGGCATCCCCGCGTGAGTTCTCATTCTATGTCTTCCTGTTAATCCCATATTATGTCCAAATTACGTCTGGTGTGTTTGATTCTTTATATTGTATTGCTACACCAAATAAATAAGCGTCTTCATTTAAATCATCAGAACTAATATCTCTAGTCACTCTAAACCATACTAACTGGTCATTAGCTCCCGCAGAAACGCCAGCTATAGTGTGAGCTGGAGTGGCTGCTGTAATATGCAATTTAGTATCAGCGGTACCAAGGACAGAATCGTTAATTTCCACTATATTACTAGCTGAAAGAGCGGTTTCTATATCATCTCCATCATCATGAGCTATAGAAAGAAAAGACCATGTAACATCATGTGATGTTGTAGTGGAACTCTTAGGTCTCCAATAAGCTTTAAATTTAACCGTACCTCCATCATACTGTGCGGGCATTACCATTTTAAACCAAACATGTTCATCTGTTGCAGTGTCAAAAGCGTAATAATCATTCATAGCTGTAGATGTAGCTGTCTCCTCTGTTCCAGCTTGAGCTCCATTAGTCACTGAGGGAACCATTGAACCAGCGTCTATGTATATCGTTCTATAATTTGTCCCCGTAACAGGTCCTTCAACTATTGCTTGTTTATCAGCGTTTAAAGTTAATACTTTTGATTCAGTTGTTCCGTTAGTTGTGTAAAACTCTAAGTCTGCATCGTTATTTGAACCATCCCAAGCATCTCTTGCTACTGATTGAATACGAGCTCCTATACTAAGAGTATTACTTCCATCTTCAGCGGCTTTAAATTCTAAAACTCCTAATCTATGATTATCTCCCATTACAGCTCCATCATCAGCTGCTAATACTATTTTACCTCCTTCAGTGGCGCTGCTAGCTGTTGTATTTGTTATGAAAAGTTTTCCCCAACCTTTTACAGCTGTTCCTATACCTCCTTCACCGTTAATTCTAGGGACTATGTTTGGTGTTGCCATAATTTTATTCTTTTAAATTATCAAAATTTATGTTTAATGTAGACGCGTATCCTAAAATCATTTTTGTGTAAATTTTAGTATATTCGTCTAATAATTCATTGTTTTTTATTTCTTCTCTTATTTCTATTAATCTTTTTTCTTCAAGAGATAACTTTACTTCTTCTTCTTTTTTTTCTTTTGTCATTTTAATTTAATTAAGTTAATATGGGAGTCGCATCTGTGCCGTCTTTTGCCCAATTACAATCTGTTGTAAGAGATGATTGAGGCATATAATCCGTACCATCTAAATCCCACATTAAATTATAATCAGTTACAGCTCCTACTGCATATGGCTTTAATTCTGCACTAGCTCCTGAGCCTGTTAAAATCCAGAAACAAGAACCATCTATAGCGGCTCCCCCTCCATCAGAAGCAACACTATGCTCCTCAAATCCTAATCCTAGACCTAGACTTCCTGCCATTTTATTTTCTAGTATAAACTATACAAGCTCCAGTGGTAAGAGTTATATCTGTTACAGGGAGATAAACTGTCATTCCTTTAGGAATCTTGACATCTTCAGCTCCATCTGTATCAAACATATCTGTATTACCATCTACATGTTTAGTAATTTCTAATGCTGTAAGTGATGATATAGTAAATGTAGATTGGTTACTGCCACTACCATGATTAGCTAAGTTATCATCAATAACCTTAGTTATAGTTGCGGCTGTTAATCCAGAACCATCTCCAGTGGTATTAACAACAGTACCAGCAATTGCATTAGCGTATGATAGTGCAAACTTAACTGTATCAGCAGAAGCTTTTACTATGTAATATATTTGGTCATCAAATAATGCAACTGGTAAAGTAGCTCCATTAGCTTTTAATAAAACCTTATCTCCAGTTCTAAATTCATGAGCTGTTAATGTAACTAAATCACTACCATGTGTAGATGATTCTATGTAGTCAGAACTACCTGTAGTAACTACAAAAGGAAATGTATTTAAGTCAAACTGAGAGAAAACACAGTCTTCTAAAGCTTGAACAGCAAACCCTCTAATGTTAGCACAAGCGTCCCCATCATGCATTAATAAAGTAGGTCCCCCCATTCCTAATGCTAAATAATCCGTTTGATTCATTTTTTTAAGTTTTTAATATTATACAAATATAGTGAATTTTATTCTAATTTTCTAACAATTCACGGTTAATAATCATTTTTAATAAGGGAACAATCTATTAAACCTATCTCTAGGCAATAATTGTCTTAATTGTTCTTTGGAAAAATCTGTTTTCAACTGAGTATCTGTTTTATCCCACCATTTATAAGTTCCATATTGCTCCTGGTACTGTTCGTAAGTTAGTGAGTCTCCTTCACCAATTTCTATATATTGAACTCCTTTATCTTCTTTGATTTTTTCTTTTTCACTAGTTGTTAAACCACCATCATCAACATACTTATCGTCAATATTTAATATAGAATACTCTTCAGCTCCAGATGAATACTCTTCAGCTCCAGACGAATACTCTTCAGCTCCAGATGAATATGGTTCACCAACTCCCTTACTAAGTTCTTCAAATTCTTCTTTTACTTTTTCAGTATCTACACCATAAAAATTATAAAAGCCTTTAGTTATTTGTTGAATATCTTTTAAGAAAGGTAAAGCTTTTCCTTGAGTGAATAATAATGTTTTCATTGAGGTATTTAAAAAGTTGACAAAATTTATATCCTCTCTATACTTTTCTTCAAAATCAGCTTCATATATACCTTTGTTAATATAATCTATTACAGCTGGATACGCTTCTTTTTCAAATAAATCCCAAGCCATTTCAATTTGTGGTAAAGCGGACATTAAAATATCTTCTGGTTCTCTAGGAACTTTAGCGTATGTAGCGTCTTGAAGTAATTTATTTACGTACTCTCTATAATCAGCGTATACTCCCCAATTACCACCAGCTTTTCTCCACTCATCTGGACTATCCATAAATATTTGTGGGATTCCTATTGTTGCTCCAAAAATACTTTTTACAGCCTGACTATATTTAGAGTTAGCTAAAAATATACCATTTGTTATAAACTCTTTAGTAATAGATTCTGAATTAGTTAGATTTTTATATTCCTCATCCCATTTTAAATCTAAATTATGTATTTTTTCTAATACATCACTCCTATTGTAGTCTTTGTCATCTAGTTGATTTTCCAATAAACTTCTTTGTACATAATATTGTTGAAATCCATAAGCCACCCCAGATAATGTACCATACATCATACCAGAACCATATATACCAAGCATTTCTCTAACAGCTAAAGACCTTGAACTGTTATCACCTCTTACTATATTTTTTAAACTTCTGTTTAACATAGCTGCTTCTTGAGCTCCAAAGTTACTCATATATGTCATTATTGGAGCCCACCCACTTGTAGCGTCTAGCGTGGTAAGTCCAAGTATATCTATTTTACTTCTTTTACCTCCTTTAGTAGATTCGTTTTTCCATTTATTAAGTTCTCTGTCAGCAATTCTAGAAGATTCTCTAAATATTTTAGAATGTTGTTTAAAGTACGCGTCAGGATTGTTTTCATATTCTTTTACATTAAATTCAATTCCTGATTTTTTAAATTCTGATTTGAAAGCAGGCATCCAGATTAAATTCATTTGCATTCTGTCAACCATTCCTAATAAATAGTTGTTAGCTCCCTGTAGTGTATTCGTTCCTCCAGCAGACTCGTACTCCATACCAATTCTATTGTTTTTAAGCAACCCTGTAGAATTCGTTCTTTTCATTATATCTAAAGATGTGTTTAAAGGAACTCCATGCAATCTTCCTCCTACACTAGTTACTTCTTGTATTCTTCTGTTAGAGCCAGCTATATATTGTTTTACAAAATCTGGATATTCACTAAAACTTCTTGTTAATCCAATTCTAGTTGTTTCTACAATAGGTTCAACAAAGAATAATCTTCTAGCGCTAACTAATTGTGTAGCGTAGTTAACATTAAATAAACCACTCATAAACTTACTTCCTGTTCCATGTTGATTTAGTTGTACTCTTACACTTTCTTTTAATCTATCTTGCATTCCATTTATAGCTAAATTTGTACCATCGTTAATTTGCTTTTGTGTTCCAGAAACTCCTTCATTATTGATTTTCATCCCGTCTAATAAAGTATTCACCTCTTTGCCCACTGGAGTGTAAATATGGTCTCGGTTTATTTCTAAAATAGAATTTTGCATTACTCTATCTAAATTAAATTCAATAGGAAGAACCCCATCTGCTGTTCTTTGTTTACCTCTATCAGATATAATTTTGGTGTTTGTTTTGTCATATAAATTATCTAAAAAGTCTTTGTCAGATAAGTTTCCTGTTATTTCCTGATTGTTTTTATCATATCTAGTTTTGTTTAAATGAGGAAAGTAATTGTCAACTTCTGTAAACTCAATACCATTTATTTCATTAGTAACTTTTTGTTTTTCTCTTAAATTAGTCATCATTGACTCATAAACACCTAATATCTCTTTTTCTTTAACACTAAGACCCTCAAAAGCTTTGGTCATATCTATATTACCATTTTTATCTTTAGGTAGTGATTCGTATATTTCGTTAATTAGTTTTACATCTGACTTACTATATCCTCTTGTAAAAGAACCTCCTCCATCACTTCCGTTTTTAATTTCTAACCAAACATCTTTACCATCTATACCATTCCTTTCTCTTTGAGCTAAAAGCAACCCTAACTTAGTCATAGTTTTTCTTCTTCGGCTTCTAGCTCCAGAAAGTCTTCCTCCAACTGAAAAAGGAGTTGGGTCTGGAAGTTTTTCTATGTTTAATTTAGTTTCGTTAAACCAATTAGTCAATGATTCTCTAACTGAAGTTGTATATTTAACATGAGCTTCTTGCACAGGTCCCACTATATGTTTTGTAAGTAGACCATCTTTTTCCATAAAGAAATAACTTTCTAACATAGATAAATTTTGTGTAGACAGGTCTCTTTTTAACATATTTAAATTATCAACCTCAATACCTCCAAACTTACCAAACCTTACATTGCCTGTTGTAAGTCCTGTCAAAAATCTAAATTTACTCCCGTGTTTTTCTATTGATTCTTTTAACCCTTTTATTATAGGGTCTGATTTTTCTAAAGTGTTAATTTTAACAAAAGCGTCGTTTATCTGTTTTGGAGTTGCTGTACCATTATTAATATTGGTTACAATATTATTTAATTCAACAGCTATCTCTGTAGAAACAGGAGAACCTTCTAATATAGCAACATCTTTTAACTTGTCTATTAACTCTACAGTTCTTTCGTTATATTGATTTAAATCAACATTTTCTAATAACTGTTTACTTTCATTAAATATTTGTATAACCTCATTTTTTTCACTAACCTCAGTTACCTCTCCTTTTTCTCCTGTTTCACTACCCTCAGTCACCTCTCCTTTTTCTCCTTTTTCAATTTGAGTTTCCCCAGGACCTGTTTCAGCTTGAGCTTGTTTAACTCTAGCACTATTTACCTCTTCTATTTTTGAGTCTATCAATTCTTGAGGAGCGTTTTCGCTTTTTAATGTTTCTAATTCACGAACTAATGTTTCTAATGTTTTAGCTTCAGGTGTAAATGTTGCTCCTCCTCCGATGTCAGTTGTCTTAGATTCATCATATATTTTAACGTCACCTTCTACTTTCTTTTCTGTTTTAACTTCAGGTGTTTTACCTTCTTTTGATTCTATAGTTTCCCAATTATTTTCTCTATAATCCTTAATAGATGTTTCTATCTCAGTTTTTAAGTTTTCTTTAATGTCTTTCAATCTCAATCCTTCCCAACCATCACTTAATTGTAGTTTACCATCTACATAAATAGAATAACTAAATCCTTTTTTACCTTCTGTAATCTCATTAACCTCTACTTTAATTTCATGCCCACCCACTTTTCTTTCTAAAGAATACTCTCCAGCGAGCTCTTTTTTTAATTCAAATTTAGTATTTTCTGGTATTATTATCTCTCCATCTTTTATTGTTACATCTATTTCACTAATTTTAAGTTTACCTTCTCCTTCTACTAAATCTTTAACTGTTTTTGTAAGGGATTCTGTTTTTGTTTTATTAAAATCTTTAATATAATTTTCTAAAAACCCTATAACTTCGGGATTTGTTTCTATCCTTTTTTCAATACCTAACTCTTTAAAAATATCATTTAATGTTGTTTTAAAACCATCTACAACCTTACTGTTTTTAATAGCTGTTATGTCTTTTTCGCTTAAAGTTCCCTCTCTAAGAGCTTCGGATATTCTAATTAAAGCTTCTTCTCCTTGTAGCTCTCTTGTTTCTCTTTCAATAGCTTGCTCTCTAGTTTCTCCTTCTTTAATATTTTTTGGTTCTTTTACCTTATATTCTTTTACAATCTCTTTAATATCAATTAATACACCTTCGTTTTTTAACAAATCATTTACCTCGTTTATGTATTGCTCATATTTTTCAGGATTTGTCTCTTTTAATCTAGCGAAGTCTAGGTGACCACCCTCATGAAAAGCATCTCCCATACCTCTTTGTGTTTCTTTGTTTATATGAATAACTCCCTTTGAATCTGTATATCCAGAACCTTCATACCCCTCTCCCTCTACTTTTACTCCATCTTGTTCTAAAATTTTATTAAAAGATTCTTTATTATTATGTATTACAACTTCATCTCCTTTGTTTACCCTTTTCATTCCATCCTCTAGCACTTGTCTTTGAGCTGGAGTTTCACACTGTTCTAATAAGGTTTCGTAGTTTTCTTTTGTTAAAATATCAGACTCAGTAACCTCTCTTTCTTTAACTGCCTCACTTTCTTTACTAGTTGATATAGCGCTATTATTTTCTTTTCCTAAAATAGATTCAAAAAGTTGATTTTGATTTTTAAAAATAACAGATTCATAATTAGTCTTTTCAGTGATTAACTTTATAAGTCCATCAAAATCTTTAGTGTTTGTGATTTCAGTTTTTAATTCTGGAGTAAGTTCTCCTTTTAAATCTAGTTCTTTTATTAGAGTGTTTTTATGGTCTTTCGTTAATTCTTTTCCTAAAACAGTCCCTATATCTATAGAGTTTTCTCTTTTAATATTTGTAGTAACTGGAGTACTACCCTCAATTGGATTATTATAAATTACACCACCTTTCTCATACCCTTTTATAAATTGGTGGTTATCTAAAGCTTCATTGTGTTCTTCTTGTTTCTGTTGAATTTGTGTATAAACCTCGTTTTTTCTATTAGATTCTGTTTTATGTCTATTTATAATAGACATACACTCATTAGCTATAGCTTCTCCAGATGGACTATCAACTCCTCTTTCTTTTAAGTTTGTAACAGCTTGTTCTAAAGTTAATGTGTTAAATTTTTCTGTAGCTTTCTTTTCTATATATTTTTTCTCCCAAGTAGAATACTCTACAATTTCACCAATAGCGTCTTGAATTTCTTTGTTTTCTAGTTTACCTCCTTTCTCAAACTTGCCCTCCATCCAGTCTTTATACATTTGTTCTGAAATATTACTTAATTTAAGATTCGCTTGAAGACTTTTTTGAAAATTAGCATCTTTTTGTTGATATTCCGCAGTCGTTTTAATAGATTGACTTAATTGGGCCTCCATATAATCTACTGCAGTCATGCTTCCACTAGCTATTTCTGGTATCTCTTTAATATTATTGCTCTGAATTATATGCCCTTGATAATCTTTATACACAAGATACCCATCTACCAACTGAATATCATGAGGTAAAGCGTCTATAGCGTCAAATTCTACACGAAAGTTTTTAGCGTCTAAAAATTTATGTTGAACATTTAAAGGTAAGGAGTTTAAAATTTTAGTCATACGATTTATATTATGAATATTTAACTCTCCTTTTTCATTGTTTGTTAAATTTTGTTTAAATTCTTTTTCTAAATATTCAAATAATTGTTTTGATATTTCTTTCTTTTCTTTAGAAGACAATGACTCAAAATTATCAATATTAAGTTTGCCCTGTCCAAAAGGCAAATTGTTCCCCAAAGCACCTTTTTCTGATAAAATTCTAATATCAGCTGATGTTAATTGAAAGTCATCTGGAACCTTCATTCTCCCATCAGTTTTTTTCAACAACTTCATAGGAGCGTTTGTTGTTTTTAATCCAAATATTAAAACAAAATTATTTAAATAATTTTCTGATAAAGATAAGGTAGGGTCATAATGAGCCGCTGTAAAAGCTCCTGACTCGGTCACTAAAGCTAAACCTTTATTTCCAACTTTCCTTGTCCAAAGTATTGCATCATCAACACTAGACAATGCGTTTAACTGGTCGTCTATAGTCCATTTAGCTCCATCATCTATAAGTTTATATTGTCTAGAATTTTTACCATAACGAGCGTCTAATCTAGCATTAGCTTTAGTGGTAAGATTACTAAGATGTCCAATACCTCCTCCTAAAGCAAAATTAACTAACCCGTTTTTTAAAAGTTCTGAAGTTTTAAAATCTTGCCAATTTTCTTCAGTATGCATTACAAGTTCAGCTGATGTGGTGTATGAACTAAGTCCTAATCCACTGCCAATTATATTTTGCCTATTTGATAATTTTGTGGTTATTTCACCAAACCGAGCCGAAACTACAGTTCTAGCATTTTCAGGACTCATTCCTCTATTTATTAATCTACGCTCCATAGTGGCTATATTTGAAACAAGTTTATTTCTAGCTCCGTTAAACATTGTTTTTGTTACAAAACCACCAGCCCATCCCGTTCCATAGGTAACTGGGTCTCCTACAATACTCAGTACAGGCATTAAAACAGTTTCTTCAAACCAACTATATTCTATATCATAATCTGCGTTTTTTGTATCTATACCCATTTTGCTCAACCCCCACGCTGTAATAGTACCCTCCCAAGATTCTGCTAAAATATTTTTTGAGTTCCACTGTGGATTAGCCTCGTTCCAATCTTTCCAGGTTTGCATTTCCGCTTTTCCATGTATTTCACGATAAGCTGAGTGATATTTATCTGTATAATCATAAAAACCTGTAGCTGTGTTAAAGTTTACCCCATATACATCTTGTAAATAATTATCTATATCTTGATTAGAAAGGTTTTTATTTCGCAAATCATCTATAATAGGCTGTAATTGTTCTTTTAAATTAGACTGATTTTCTCCTGGAGAAATAAATATAATTCTAGACGCGTCCTCTCCTTCAAATTCATCTTCACCCAACGGTTCTTTAGACTCTAATTTTTCATTTACTTCTTCAGTTTTTTTATTATATTCTTCTGTTAAATTGTTTATGTTTTCCTGATTCTTTTCTTTAAATCCAGAACCTTTTTCCATTTTGTACTTTCTCATTATTAAGTCTCCTAAGCTTTCTCTTTGAGCTTCTCCCATCCATTCGTACTTGTCTTTTTCTAATTCCGTTTCTATTGCGTCACGATATATATCAGCCTGATGCCTAGGTTTTCCTGCATATTTATTATCTGAGTCAAATACTAATATAGCTTCTTTAAGTAAAGATTCTCCTACAGTTTGACCAGTAAGAAGACCACCAGTAATTTCTGTTTGTGTTTCATTACCCATATTATCTTCAATAACACTATATATTTTATCTACAAAATTACTTCTAATATTGTGATATAAATTATTTTGAACATAAGTCTCAAATTCACCGCCTCTTATAGCAGATTCTATATATATATTGTTTTTTATTAAATCTTTTACAAGTCCAGTTTTCGCTTCTATAATATAATCTCGTATAATATCAGACTCAGTAATATCAAACCCT
>Ga0209232_1001000_pt1 | contig 16084 bp, 19 predicted proteins | sample ETNvirenome_2_60_FD_184066 | JGI IMG/M metagenome (GOLD analysis project Ga0209232, IMG submission 184066) | Marine viral communities from the Pacific Ocean - ETNP_2_60 (SPAdes) (version 2) | ecosystem: Environmental > Aquatic > Marine > Oceanic | place: Pacific Ocean | collected 2013-06-22
ATTCTTCACATCTATAACGATAACGAGGCACTATTTCTTCACCATGTCAGTAAGATCGCCTTCGGTAATTGGCTTTTGATTTGATACACGAACAGTCGGGGGATTGGTTACTACCAAGCCCTCTTCTCCTTGTGCTAATTCAAAGCCTTTAAGAATCGGCACAATGTCCAACTCATTTAATAGTGACTCCTGTAGAGCCATCATCACGGCGCCAAGTGCCTGATTTGATAGTTTAAAAGTTCCGTTACTCATTTTATCTCCTTTAATTTGAGTTGTCTTTCTTCGAACCAATAAAGGTCCTTGTGTTTGTCTCTGTATACTCTATAAGTTGGGATTGATTCGGAGTGAAAGGACGATTCATAAATCTCAGTGTCAATAATAATTCCATTTCCGAAATCTTTACCGCCTATGCCATCAGCGTAATCCTCACACCAAGATACATAATTTCCAATCTCAAACATTGCTATTCCTCGTGTGAAATTGCACGACCGGACATACTTTCCCAGTCTCTATTTTTTCTTATCTTATCATTCTTTTTACGAGTTGTGCTTAACATTGTGAAATCAATGTCATTTTTCATACAAATAAAAATCATAGCATCCAAATCTTTAGGAAAACAATGCCCACCATACCCAAAATCACCATCAGGACCGGGTACTGATAAGTGGCTTTTGCCAATTCTTTTATCATAGAGCGCATACTCTACTACTTTGTCATAATCAATGTCCAACGTTGAGCATATTTCATACATTTCATTTGCAAAAGAAACCTTTGTGGCAAGAAAATTATTTATAAAATATTTTGTCATTTCAGCAGTTTTAAAGCCAGTTTTCACTATTGGTGTTTGCGGAAAAGCCTTTCTGTATACTGTTTTTAAAACAGTTGTGTATGGGCGAGGACCACCCAAAATTATCCTCGTTTGGTTTTTAAAATCGTCAATAGAGTTAGCCTCGGTGAGAAACTCTGGATTAAAAACTATGTTTATATTCCGAAACCGCTCATTAAGTCTTTCGCATGTTCCTGGCGGGACCGTAGATTTAATCACAACAATTGGATTTTTTTTATGGACTTCAGAAATAGTATCTAATGTTGTGAGCGAATTTATTACAATGCTCAGATCGCATTCGCCTGATTTTCTCATTGGTGTAGGAAGACACTGAAAAATTATTTCACACTCTTCTACGATACCGAGGGGCTTTGCCAGAAATTGTTCTGGACACAACTCCTCTTTAATGTCGTAAACAAGCACTGGGTAGAAGTTCTTTAAACCCTCTCTTATTGCTGTGCCCACAAAGCCTTGCCCAATTATTCCTATTTTCATTGTTCTGACAACCATCTCTTGACGTAGTTTTCAAGCTTGTGTGTTGGTTCCCATTTAAGTTCATTTTTGGCTTTTGAAATATCAGCCAAGGTGGTCCATGCCTCACCACGCCTTTTTGGAACATAAGAAGCCTCAGTGCCAAAAAGGCTAGCCAATTCGTTAATTGAGTGATTCGTTCCTGTTCCTAAGTTATAAATGTCCGCCGCATGATTATCTAGAGACATTGCATGTAGCCCAGAAACAATATCTAAAACATGGGTAAAGTCTCTTCTTTGTTCACCGTCTCCAGTTATTGTTAAAGGCTTTTTATTAATAAATTGTCTCTCAAAGACTCCCACTACAGTTCCATAAGGTCCAGTTTTCGGATGACGAGGTCCGTAGACATTAAAAAATCTTGCTATTGCCACACTGAGTCCATAAACTTCAGAATACATTTTGCAAACTTCTTCGCCTTGCCATTTTGTAAAACTGTAAGGGTTTAAGTATACACCTCCATAAAACGAACTTGATCCAGCGTACACTATTTTTGCTCCCAATACCCTTGCTAATTCACAAACAACTGAGGTTCCACGAACATTTACGTCAACGGTCTCGTTTGGTTCATTAAAACTTGGCTGAATTCTTGCTCTAGCACCAAGATGAAAAATCGTGTCGATCTCTTTTAATTCTTCTCTCTCTTCAAGAATGTGTCTTACATCCTTAAATAAGTATTGCACCCTTTCATCGAACACAATGTTCTCTATTTTGCCCGAATCCATGTTGTCAATTACAAAAATCTTTGCATCCGGCTCTTTTGATAACAAAAGTTCGACCAAATGACTACCAATGAAACCACAGCCACCAGTGACTATAAAATTTTTCATTTTTTTGCATCTTCCTTTTTTAGATCTTCTTCATACATCATCACCGCCAGTTCCTTAAATCTGATTTTTGGAGACCATCCCATTTTTTGTTTGGCTTTTGATGGATCTCCAAGTAAAATGGGGACCTCATGAGGTCGAAACAACCTTTCATCTATTTCAACATATTTTTCTACATCAAGCCCAGCATGATCGAACACCTCTTGCAAGAATTCTCTAACTGTATGTGTTTCTCCGGTTGCTATAACATAATCATCTGGCTCATCTTGTTGCAACATGTGCCACATGGCTTCTACATAGTCTCCAGCAAACCCCCAATCTCTTTTTGCATCAAGGTTGCCAAGATACAATTTTTCTTGAAGACCTAGTTTTATCCTTGCGGCTGCTATTGTAATTTTTCGAGTAACAAAGGTCTCCCCTCGGCGGGGAGATTCATGATTGAATAAAATTCCACTCGAAATGTGTAGTCCATAAGATTTTCTATAGTTTCTGCAAATGTTGTGAGCAAAAGTTTTAGCACACGCATACGGTGATGCGGGCATTAGGCGAGTGTCCTCGTTTTGCGGATTCTCTGGGTTATCTCCAAACATTTCCGATGATGATGCCTGATAAAATCTAGCATCTGGACATGCGTTTCTCATTGCTTCTAGGAGTCTCAAGGCGCCCATTGCAACAAAATCTGTTGTTTCTTCGGGAGTCTCAAAAGAAACTCTAACATGTGACTGTGCGGCAAGATTGTATATCTCATCTGGTTGGTGTTTCAGCAACAACCTATGTAGACACCCAGAGTCATTTAAATTTCCATATTCTAGACTAAAATTTTTATTTATGAACAGATGGTCAACTCGATCAGTAGAGATTAGAGAGGTTCTTCTTTTTAAACCAACCACCTTGTATCCTTTAAGTAATAGTAGTTCTGCCAAGTAGGAACCATCCTGCCCAGTTATACCAGTTATAAACGCCGTTTTCATTTATTCTCCAAAAACCATTCATATGTTTCTCTCACACCATCATGAAAACTTGTAAAATCTACACTGGGGACAAGCTCTCTTAGGCACGTATTGCTGCCATCTTTTCTATATTGTCCATCTAGATTTCCATTAAATACAAAATTTAGATTTTTATTGACTTGTTTTTTCAATATTTGAGACATTTCGTAAATTGATAAATTTTCACTTGGCGCCACAATTAAAGGAATTTCGTCATTGTGTCTTTCTAATAAAATTGGTATTAAATCACACAAATCCGAAACATATAATTGTTGACGCAAGGGATTTCCTGTTCCCCATAATTCTATTGTATCACCGCTTTTCGCATTGTAAACTTTATTTATTAAGGACGCAACAAAATGAGATGATTTTTTGCCAAAATGATCATGTGGTCCATACACATTAGAGGGGCAAAACGTAGAAAAATTTCTACCATACTGTTTCCTGTATGCGACAGATCCAACATGTAGCATCCTCTTGGTCATGCCATAAGAAAAGTTAGTTGGTGCTGGCGGACCTGAATAAAAATCACTCTCAGAAAATGGATAATTTTTGACTTTATTTGGGAACGCGCAGGTGCTAACGGAAGAAAGAACCCTGTTGATTCCACACTGGTGAGCCGCTTGTAGAATGTTGGTATTTATAGCACAATTTTTGTAATAAAAATCGGCTTGATTATCGTTATTCTCTTTAATACCCCCAACCCTCCCTGCCAAATGAACTATGGCATCTGGTTGTTTGTTGTGAAGAAAATCAACGACTTGGTTGTAGTCTGTCAAGTCGCAGTCTTTTGAAGATAAGAAATTCCAAGAGGGTCTGTGTGTTTTAAGATTTTTCCCAACAAACCCTGTTCCACCTGTCACATAAACGTTTTTATACATTCAGGTTTCTCTCCTATACATGTTGTAGTAGCCACCAGCTTCCCATTTTTTGTTTTTTGTGGCAGATGAGCCAAAAATCTCTGGAAATAATCCCCTTGCTGGTGTGTGTTCTATGGGCAAAATTCTAAAATCAAAACTAAATCTTGTCTGGCTAGTTTTATTTTCTTTGTTTCCATGATGGCGACGATTGCCATTAAATTTTATGAACTGATTATGTGCGGCTTCAATTGGCTTATAGTCATGCCTATTTGGAGCAGTTTCACACCAAATTGTATTTGTCTCAAACATATCAGTAATTGGCAAAATAAAATTTATTTCTCCAAGTGGGTGTCTATGATCTCTATCTGCGTCATAATGCCATTTAGTCACCGCCTTCAAATTTGGCAAGTGTACTCTAAAGGTTGGAAATTTTTGATACAAAAACCGCTCCCCTACCAAATCAGATACGCAGTTATCAATAAATCTTTCATATAAATCTATTATCTCTTCCCATGGTTCATTCAATTTTTTATAAAAAATTGAATGAAAATTTGATGTATTTTCATTGTATGGCCATGGTTTTGAGAGGGTATTAGAATCTGGAATAAGGTGGGTATGTGTTAAATGTATGTTTTCTAGATCTTCACATTCAAAAACCTGCTCCAAAAGAGGTCTAAAATTATAAACAGAATTATCAAAAGAAGTCAACTGTTCATCAAAATCTATTATTTGTTCAAAAACCATTGCTATTCTCCAAAATTATCTCACAAATAGTCTCTATTTGTTTGGGTTCTAAACTTTGGTGGCATGGAATATAAAAACCAAACTCATGAACACTCTTTGCTACTGGCAAATCTCTTGGGGCATACCTTTCGTACCAAAAGGGTTGCTCTTGTATAGAGCCGCATATCAACGGTCTACACTCAATCCCGTTGGCGATCAACTCTTTGGTTATCTTTTTCTTATTTTGATCAATCACACCAAAGGCTAAAGATGACACAATTCCATTATTACTTTTTTGAGTCCATACTTTTCCATCTAAATGCGAACAATAAATATCATAATTCTTATTTCTGCTTGCAATGTAACTATCAATTCTCTTTATTTGACTGAGACCAACAACCGCATTTATGTCTGTGTTTCTAATATTTAAACCTGGGTATACAAAGAAATATTGTTTATTAAATTCATCATACATTTTGTATTTGTCTAAGCACTTTTTTGAAAATTCTTCATCATTATCTCTAAGCCATCCGTGAGAACGAATCGATAACATTACATTATAAAGTTCATAATCACTAGTGCAAACCATGCCTCCTTCAACCGTAGCCATTTGATGACCATAGAAATAAGAAAATGTACTTGCAATGCCGAAGTTTCCTAACTTAACTCCATTATAAGTACTTCCATGTGCTTCACATGTGTCCTCTATCAAAATTACATCATATTTTTCACATATCTTTATGATCTGATCCATGTGGTTTGAGTGTCCTAGTACGTGGACCATCATTACAGCAGCGGGATTATGTTCTATACAGAGAGATTCAAAATCCTCAACGGACAGTCCCAAATTTGTTTTATCAGCATCACATAAGATCGGTTCCAATCCCAACATAATTGCTGGAGAAACAGTTGTCACCCAACTTACAGCAGGTACGATAATCTTATTATTCTTCAATCGATTAGAATACAGTAGCCCCGCTACAACTAATAAATTCGCTGATGACCCTGAGTTAACAAAAATAGAATATTTGCACCCCTGCCAAGCGGACCACTGATTTTCAAAATCAATGGTTTTCTGCCCTTTAGTATAATGATCGGTCTCTGACAACCAGTTAGTAAGTGTGTCAACATCTTCTTTGTGTATTATATTCTCTGCTAATTTAACCATTATTAACCTCTAAATTAAAATAATTATCCGAATTGAAGGCTTTGTCACAAATGAATGAATCGTAATGTGGCTTGCCTAATTTCAACTCTGTATATTTTACACCCCAATCCGACATTTGTTTATAAGTTATCTCTGTCCAATCTATCCCTGTTACTGTCCCCCTGGCGGTCCAATAAATAATTGTGTGCCCAGAATCATGCAATTGATTTATTTTATCAATTCTATCGATTTTTGGAACAGCATTGGCATAGTCTCCATTTGTGAGGGAGCAAATTGTGCCATCAATGTCTACAATATAAGTTTTTGTTTTTTTCATAATATCAGATAAAAAACTTTCTTTCAGAAAGTTTCAATTTAAAAATGTCTGGATCTTCATAAACAGAGTCTCCCTTGAAGTGAGTCGTAGAAATCTCCTCAATTATACACCCACCTTCAGAACTAAACGAGTGGTCAACCCCACGCGGAATCAGAACTGGTTTTCCAAGAGCAAGTTTAACATTCCTTTTGTTCAATACGAGTGTACAGTCTCCACTTAATAGTTCAAAAGTTTCTTCTTTTTTTACATGATGGTGGGTTGGGTGAGATTGATTTTTCTGCACCACCAACAGCTTCTTGCAGTATGCCCTATTGACCTTATTGATAATCACACAACCAGTTTTGGAAAAGTTCTCCAAACCATAGTGAGCAGAAATCTCAATTTCTTCGTTCACATCTATCGCAATCTTTGATTTCTCTAAGGTGTCTATCGTCTGTTTTTTGATAGAGTTCATAATATCAATTTGATTATTTGTAAAGCATTCAGATAGTTTAACTGCTGAATCTTTAATAGACGCCACCTGCACCCTACTGCCAACAACCTGTCTTATTTCTGCTGTTGAAGCCTGCCCTTCCTGTAGGGGCATTGCATAGTACAAATCTTGCTCTCTTATGATTTGCCCTTCATCCAAGTTTCTTCTTAAATAAACGCCCCTCTTTAAACCACGTAAAGAGCCTTTTTCCAAGCTTGATTCACCTTCTGTTGTTGTATTGACAAAGGTGACCTCATCGATTACTTTTTGCATATCACTCGCTGTACAAGAGTAGGCATTTAGAGATATCTCCTCGGTCTCTACACCAACATGTTTTTCAATTATCTTACAACCCATAGCTACTGCATATGGAACGATTGATTTTTGTGTTGGGCTTTCATGAGTAGAGATTCCGATATTTATACCCCTGTAGCGCTCAAACATTGACTTGATTCTTTTCAAGTTAGAGTTCTCTATGGGCGTGGGGTACTCCCCAATGCAGTGCATAAAAGAAAAGTCACGATTGGCGTTTTTAAACAAATCGTATACCTTATCAAGATCTTCAAAATCCATCCCAGCGGTTGAGATTATAATTCTTCTATTTATCTTTTTTACTTCATTTAATAGCGGCCAGTCATCACAGGAACAACTAGCAATCTTTACTATATCTATGTCAAGTTCATCAATCCATGGCAACGACTCATTGTCAAATGGTGTAGCCATGGTCAAGAGTGACTTACTCTTTGCGTACTCAACCATCTTCCTAAAAGTCTCTTGTGATAACTTTGTACTATTAAATCTTTTTACATATTTTAAATCAGAATTTTTAAAATCATCGTGTATAAATGTATCCAATTGTCTAAATTGGAACTTTATTGCCGCATTAATTTTATTCTTTTTAGCCAAAAGAGAAAATTCATCTATAATCCTCAAAGCATGTTCCAAACTACCTTGGTGATTATTAGCCATTTCGAAAACGTATAACATCTATTGCCTCCTGCAAATCTTGGTTGTTATCTATATCTATATTAAATGTCTTGTCCATCAAATACGGAAAGCATCTATTTCCTACCATGCTGTTTAATTGTAGCACATTTTTTCTTTTTGTGATGTCAATACAAGCATTTTGTATGTAGGTTTTTCTTATCAATTGTCTTGGCATACTATGATATTTATTATCCTGAATGACTGTCTTTGCACAACCACCTTCAACATGCCACATCTTATATGGATTTTGTGTGGAAGGTATCATAGACCGAAGAGAATCATACTCAGAGTATTTTTGTAAAAACATAGAATTTGCTTCATCAATTATTTTATCTGTAATCAAAGGAAATGTAGCCCTAAGATGAATAGCATAATCATAATCTTGAAACTTTTCAAAAAAATGTTTAAAGCCATCAATGTCTGGCGATAGATCACCTGAAATCACTTCTGGTCTTTTTAGGATTTTTGCCCCCTGAGATTCAGAAAAGTCTAAAATTTTCTTACTATCTGATGACACGCAGACATCTAATTTGCCAAATTTTAAAGACTCTCTTAATACATAATAGATCAGCGGCTTCCCCAAAACATCTACCATGTTTTTATTAATTATACCTTTGCTTCCGCCGCGAGCCAAAATTAAAATACATCCCTTTGGGGATTTAGAATTCATATAAATTTCTCAACCTATAGGTTAAAATCAGATAACTTGAAGGAATTGTACCATGGGTTTGGGTTCAAGTTAAGTATTTTTATTCCTCTTTTTATAGCACTTTCGTTTAGTATATCCAAGTCATTTTCTAGATTTTTACGAACTGGTGCCCAAGCATTCGGTCCGACAGCCTTTTGAGCCCAGTCTTTCTGTTTTTTATTGGCGTATCCATTAGAATAGTCCAAATCTAAGCCGGCAATATAAATCGGATTGCAGCCCATAATGATTGCAAATGCTATTGCATGGACGGCGACCGTATCTCCCGTACTGTAATGCCTGTCGGTATTACAAAGTGACTGTAAATGTTCTTGTATGGGCACTCTTACAGGAATGTTTTGCTTGCAGCAAAGCCCATCAAGTGAGTGTCCCGACATAGAAAAGCACCTAGGTGGTTGCCACATAGTTTGGTTTCGACCAAATTTTGTAAAATTAAAATTTTTATTAGTATCGTGATGTTTCTTAAAATCTTTTAATATGTCTATACATTTTTTACCTTGCCAATGCCTTTGGTCGTAAGCCATCCATTCTGAATCTATAGAATTTCGTATTAAATCTTTTGAAGTAAAATCCCCATCATCAGAAAATAATACAGGTATACGAGTGCGATTTATAAATGGGATTAGATTTTTCATCAAAAATCGTGGCTCAGAATTTGATAGCACCCAGTAATCCGGTTGTGTTTCAAAATAATCATACCAGTTGTTGACAGATATCCTTATGATGTCTTTATTGTCGTGTGATTCAATGATTTTTTTCTTGTGATTGTTTAAAGAAGGTCCATACAAAGTTATAACAACAGGCTTTTCTTTGTGTCTGTTCAATAAATCACTAAATTGTATTTCCATTGAGAAGTTCCTTTTTTGCCCACTTTATCGCAGGTTTTAAGTAATCATAAGTTTGTTGTTGCATTTCTTCTAAAGTAAGCCAACAATAACTATCATGTTCTTTAAAGCCGTCTTCATTCTTTTTTATTAGAACATCTTGAGTAGTGGTACCCAAGAAAATTCTTAAGTAATCTGCCGTGTAATACTTTTCACCATAACAAAAATTAATCTTGTCTATGTTTGCTTCTTCGAAGGCTTCACGAATTGCTGTCTCTAGGTAGCCATCTCCGTCTTCAACATGCCCCTTAGTTATATCATAACCACCATTTTTCCATAATCCTAAAACTTTCCATTGGTCATCAAATTTACGCAACAAAATTATTCCAGCACCTGGGGTTAAGTGTGCCGTCTCCCAGTTCCATTTACTAGACATCTATAATTGTTATGCTATTTTTGTATGCAGCAACTCTTCTACCCCACCAAAGAGTTTCTTTACCGTATTCATAAAAATCACCATTGTAGTTTTTTCCATCAAATCTCAATGTTTGTGTTTTTAAAATAAGGGGTTCGTTATTGTGTATAACATTATGAATGTTGTATTCGTAACTTTCTTCTCTTGGGTATGATAAATCTGGATTCAAAATAGCGGATTGCTGGTATCTCAAAACCTCATCTAAAATTTGTTCTGGAACTTCGTAGTTAAGAAGTACGAACTCTTTGATTTCTGAATAGAAAAGACTCTTGTTTTTCATAATCTCAAGAACTGTTGCTTCTTCAAAGTCCCAAGCAAAGTTTTTTCTAATTTCTGGCACAACTCTTCCCCAGGGCGATTTTGCTACAAGAACGTCAGAAAGGGCTTTTTCTGTTTTTGAATACTGGTGTCCCAAAAATCCGCTTCCCTGTTTATTCTCCATAAATGACATCAAATTCATATAAAAATCTCTAAATCCAATTCCATACGCATTGTTCAGGAATCTAGAGACATACTGGACAGTTCCGAGATAGTGCCCAAACATAAACATCCAGCGATACACGGTACAGTCTTTATAATCTGCTTTTGTCATCGTCGTTGAAGACACGACCATGTGCTCTCTCTCAAAATCGTTTATTTCGCTAATGTCTACATGACTAAAAGCAGGAAAGGTTTCAACTATTTCTAAATTATATTTTTCTATGTATTTTGGGTCCCCAAACGGTGTGTTTGGTAGTGCTGTTAATGGATAGATTCCAATATAGTTATGCTGACCTAACTCTATGACTTCACATATCCCATCAATGAACGACTCTCTGGTTTCCTCTGGCAATCCTAAAATTAATTCTACGTATGAAGGAAGCCCAGTACCTTCGTACATCGCAATAAATTCTTTTAATTTACCATCATCAACATTCTTTCTTTTCACCGCCTTTAGCACCTTGGGGTTCATAGACTGAACTGCGATGGTGATTCCCTTATCCATCTCTGCTTCATAAAATATTTTAGCCAACTCAATAACCTTGTCGGCTTGGTTTTTGGACCAATCACATCGATGCTTTTGAGGATAACCTTTAGTCTTTTTGTTATGCACTAGGTACTTTGTTATGTCTATATGATTTTTTATCATTCCAAAATTAGAATCAGCATTATAAACAAATACTACCTTATTGTCAGCCATCCAGTCAATCTCAGCATATATCTTATCTAATTTGTGAGTCTTAATTTTTTGATAGTACTTCGTACCTATCTCACAATAAGTGCAGGAATATGGACAACCTCTAGTTGTCTCAAAGGTAGCCTCAAGGTTATACTCGCAATCAACGACAAGCTTATCAAACAAGCCATCTAAATACGGACTTGGCATCGACGCGATTTCTTTGATTCTTGGGCGTGGCGCTGTCGTATATGTGTCAAAATCGTGGTAAGAATCACTTTCAAACTCTTCTTCTATTTTGAGACCATCTTTGATAATTCTATTTTTAGAAGTCTTATCTGTGAGCATACGGTAAGGAACTGAACAGCCTTTAATGTTTTCCCAAACAGGGGATTCTTTTAAGTTTTCTTCAAGTATTTCAGCAAAAGTTATTTCACCTTCGCCATGTACCGCTATGTCTACAAATGGATACTTCTGAAAAAAACCCTGTGCTCTATCAGACATAGGGACCTGCCATCCTCCGAAAACTATTAGACATTTTGGCCAACGTTCTTTAATTTTTTTTGCTATCTCAACATTGTTGTTCCAGTTCCAAACAAAACAACTGAACCCTATAACATCTGGATTTTTTATCTTATCTAAAATATCTTCAGTCGGCTGTCGCCACCATATGACATCTGACAAATTATAGTTATTTTCAATGTTATCTATTGTCGAACAATAGGACCAAATCAATCCAACGCTGTATGGTAGTTTTGCTTGATTAGCAAGTACATCATTTATTTCAAATAAATAAACACTCTTTTTTATATTAAGTTTCTTTTTTAAGTAAGTTTTAATGTTTTGAAATTTTTTACTTTTACTGATTCTGTTTTTCAATAAAAATTTTATGTTTTGTAAGGTTGTCATAAGAATCACTGCCCCCTCCATCATCGTTATTTGTTGGTAATTGTTTAAAAATTAAATATGCTTTGGCTGCATCTTCTGGGTGCATATACATATTCCACCCCATCATTTCAAAACGTTCGTCTTTGTAAAAAGTCTTTTTATGGGGATGTCTCCCCTTGCAACGCATTGCTTTAAACCATTCCGCAGCTTCTAAATTATCAGTAAGTATCATGCCACCTTTGGTTAGTTTTAAAATTTTTCTTCTGTGAAATGATAAGCACTGAAAAGTACCATCTACATACATGCCCTTGGTTAGTCTCAAAGCAGAATCATATATCGGATAGGGCTCAAGTTGATACATCCCTGACCAATCAAAATCTTTAAACTTATAACCACAGCCAGCATTATAGATAGTCATAGGGATTGAACAATAAGTCCTTTCTGGTATCGTTACCGGTTGTTTTTTTTCATCACATTTTAAATATTTTAAGCAAAGAAAAATAGCATCTGTGCAATTATCTACTGATACTGCGTATTTACTACCAGTATATTCTGCTATTGTTCTCTCAAATAAATCGACTGCATCCCATGCATCGTCGATCATCCCATCTAACTTTAATTTTTCTAAAGCATATTCCCTAAGTGGATCGTAATCTATCATTTATTGTCACCCCTAAGCATTAATTGCTCCACGATAGAATCATATAAAAGATCATCTGGGCGCAGATAGTATTTAACTCTTTCAAAATTCTCTTTAACTCCATCATACATTGATTGGTATTTTTCTTCATCAAGTGACAGTAAGATTTCTTTCAATTCTGCTGGTCTTTCGAAAGTAAGGATGCCTCTCATATCAAAGTGCTCACCAATATTTGGGGCACCCCAGTAGATAGGGACAGTTCCGGCTACGAAACAATCATAGATCTTGTCAGCAAAATAGTTTTCCCTCCTGGCATTCTCCATTGCTATTTGAAACATATATGGGTTAGTGCCTTCTGATTTTAATTCAATGGGGGCATCCGTTCCTCTTCCGAAAAAATCAATCTTATCATACCCCATGTCTGGTATCAATGACTTGGCTATTATGTGTCGCAATCTGTGTCCAAAAAGCCAAGTTTTTTCAGAATAAATCATAGATACAAGCTTTGTCTTTTTATGCAATTTATGGCTTTCTATTTCAATGCCAGATGTATCGCAAGGAAGAAATTTATACTTTTTTGGATTTCTATCTAAAAGTGTTTTTTCGTATGTAAAAATGAAATCAAAATGATCTTCAAATTTTACAACCAACTCATAAATCTGTGGTAGTAAATCAAATGGCTCAACTACCCAAGCGATCTTAACTGGGCTTTTAACTTGTGGTGCTAGGTGGAAAGTTTTATCTGTAAAAACAGTTATCCCATCCCAGTTTTTCATGCCGTTTACATAACGCACATTATCTGGATCTCTTTCGTGGTTTGGTGCGCTACATCTTAACGCAGACGCCAAATAACTCGTGTGTAGAATAGTATTATCTATTAGATTTAATACAACATGGTTTTCATCGTCTCTCTTAATGTTATCTATAAATTGTTGCACATTCACAAATATCTCCGTTTAATAATCACACTATAACATTCCACGAGGTCGGTGTTAAGTCTTTTGTTATCAGGTGACTATTTTTGGGACCAAACCAATTTCCAGGGCAGACAACTGTTTGTTTTTCGCTCTGATTTAACCATGCACCCCACCAAGAGAATGAAGAATTTGCTATTATATTGTGAGTAATTTTCGACATCAAAAACATGTCCATGACATCAGGCTGCTTTTCGATGAAAATAGAATTTTTGTTTGCAAATGTTTGCTTACACCAGTCAATGTCATCGCTAAAAAATACAAATTTTGCGCCATTATATTTTTCCATAGCATTCTGATAATAGGTTTCCCCCAAAACATTGTGAAAATCACTTAATTTTAAATAATCACCACGTCTAATGTGAACAGATACATGTTGTTCATTGTCAATAATATTCTGATATTTGTTATTTATAAATTTTTCTATTTCTTCTTGAGGGGAAAAAAGTTCTAATATAGCCTGCCTATTGTGTTTAAAGTAATTTTCTGATTGAAAATATCCTCTAATAAAAAGATTCTCTCTATACTGTATTTCTTGAAACTGCATATTGGGATTTTCTGAGTATGTAAACTTCACAAATGAAAGATCGTTAGTAAATTCTAAATTTCTAAAGATAGTCTTACGATGTATTGAAGTTTCTTTTGGTGTAGGGGAGATACCACCTATTGAGTGAGGATAAACAACCCGGTCATTATTGTCAACAGCCAAAGAGTGTGCGGCTGCCGCAATAAACATTTGATTACCGAGTCTCCCAACCATTTCACATGATAGCATTTTTATTACGATTCCTTTAAAATTTGATAAGGTTTCCGTCTTCTTACCTGGGCTTCTTCAGATAATTGAACAGGATGGTTGATCTTGTCTTCATTAAGAGGATTGCTACGATTATACATATATAAGATATCTTCAATAAATCTTGCCCTGTGACCTGCCATTTCTAGCATTGGAAAGACAAACGCCAAATCCCACGCTGCTTTAATAAAATTTCCTGTTTCTTTATTTATGAAATCTTCCTTGTTTATTTTATTCCACAGGCTGTAGCGGAAGGTTCTTAAATGCGAAGACATCCATTGGTGGTTTCTGTAAGATTGTTGTTCTATTATTTCGTTGGGTATTTTTTTTGCAAACTTGCCTCTATTCAAAGAAGGGTACTCAACATAAGATCCGTATGTCATTAGACAGTTTGTTTTCTGGTATTCTTCATTGAGTCTTTTGAGAACATTTTTATTTGCAAGCCAGTCATCACCATCTAAAATTACTACAATATCATCATCTTCTACTTCAATGGATTCCAAAGTGTCATAGATGTTTTTTAATGCATATTTTTTAATTGAATTTTGTATTAATGAAACTTTATCTTCTTCTTTTACTATGGTTTGTATTTTTTCAACCGTATTGTCTGTTGAAATGTCATCAATCAAATAATGAACGTAATTGGTGTAATCTTGTTTTTTTACACTATTGACACAAAGACCAATCCACTCTTCTACATTATAAAATGGCGTTATTATTACAAATCGATTATTCATCTAAAATCCTTATTACTTGATCTGCTATTTTTTCTCTTTTGAGAATCATCGCATCTATTAACTCTTCACCCTTAAGAGAAAACCAAGGCTCCCCCAAGGCACCAACATTTTTGTTTGTTATGGTTTTCATGTTCATCATTCTTGCTTCTGCGGTGATTCTAGACAATGTTTCTGGTGTTTTTGGAAAGAAAATAAATCCACTATTTGAGCCCATTTTTTTTAAAAAACTATAATAGTCCGAATCAGATATCAAGTCGTAAGAATAATTTTTAATTTTACAATATCTTACGGCATCTTCTTTATTTTTATGCAAAATTGGTGAGTCCAAGATAGAGTATCTGTCTTCTTTCTTTAACACACAAATCTTTCTCATATGTTCTAGAGATTCTTTACTCCATAAATTTCCACCTAAATTTACTAAATTTTGTAGTCCTGTGTTTTTTTGAACAATCTGTAAATGTAAATTTGATTGACAAAGAACCGCTTTTGCTTTCCTATAAAACTCTAGATTTATCAACTGATCTTTCGGTGCTTTAAAATCTTTATACACACCGGGGTTTCTATTTTTAACATACTTGTGATCATGTTCATAAATTATGTATTTTTTATTAAATAATTGTTTTTTACTTAATTCAGATAGATTAATAAAATTACTAATAATAAAATTATCTTCTTTATCGATCCAAGACGGATTTGCTAAATGACTTTGAACTTCTTTTGGTTCAAAACCTTTTACTTTCAATAATTTTACTAATTCGTGATTATTTAACTCTCCTCCTCCCAAAATGTCTTTCAAGAAAAAATCAGCAAGAAAAAGAAGCTTCATGGTGTTTCTACTTCACCTAATTCCGCTAACCACTCTTGAACATCAAACTTTTCCTCTTCGTAGAAAGCATCAACAAACTTCTTATACATCTTATCTTGAGAGAAACGTTCAGGCAAGAGAGTGTTGTTCCACACTATTGTGTCAGCCTTAACATTCTCATAACAAAGGCGCATCTTCTCTTTTGCAGAGCCTTCGCGGGCATAAGCCCACATGCTATCAGGAACTACCACACCATCCCAAACAACCTCTTTCTGAACTGGTTGCAGGTCGAATGCGACGTTGTAAAATTGTTCTTGACCTTCGGTGTCTACAAGAAAATCTAACTGCCCAGACCAGCCTACAGTGACCACAGGGAGTCCAGAGTATGCA
>Ga0209232_1001002_pt1 | contig 16065 bp, 11 predicted proteins | sample ETNvirenome_2_60_FD_184066 | JGI IMG/M metagenome (GOLD analysis project Ga0209232, IMG submission 184066) | Marine viral communities from the Pacific Ocean - ETNP_2_60 (SPAdes) (version 2) | ecosystem: Environmental > Aquatic > Marine > Oceanic | place: Pacific Ocean | collected 2013-06-22
TTTATACTATGACAAATCAGTTGCAGCTAATGATTCGTTAGCTATAGTTATAGGTATAACCTTAAATCAAACAGATGTGTTAAAGGTTTATACAAGTGCAGTTGATATGAGTTTTAATGTGTTTGGCTGCGAAACTAAAGAGGAAAGATAATGCCATTTATGCCTACAGAAATAACAATTAGAAAAGGAGACACTTTGAGTGAAATAGCTCAAATGTTTGATACTACTGTTTCTGAATTAGTTAAATTAAATAATATAGAAAATGCAAATTTTATTAGAGCAGGTGATACCTTAAAACTTCCAAAGATTGCTGGTAGAACTTTAAATATTCCTAGTCGCAAAAAAAATACACCAACTAGAACTCAACCTGCAAAAAAAGTTAAAGAATCTACAAAACCTGTTGTTACAGAGGAAGAATCTTTTTTGCCTATAAATATAAGACAAATTTTTAATCCTGAACAAGATAGAACAGAAAAGGATTTATCAAAAGAAGAAAGAGATGCTTTAAAAGAAGTTATAGCTAGAAGTCAAACACCAGAAAGAATAGCTGAAAAAGAAGCAGCAGGTTTAAATCCTTTTGCTATTGAATACAAGGATTATGAAACTACTGAAAAGGGTGCTCAATATGCAGATGTAGGTGGAAGTATGGGTTTATTAGGATTATTTAATAAATTACAAAATCCTGCATACAATTTAAAAACTTTTTTAGGTCAAGCTTCAGCTATACCACAAGAAGGTGGTGGTTATAGAATACAAGACGTTTACGATTTTAAACCTAAAACACAAAAACAAGGATTAAGTAAATTTGGAGAATATTTATCTAGTGTAGGTAGAGCTGGATTTAATCCTTATAGCCAAGTAAGAAACTTTATGGGTTATTATGGACCTCAAGAAGGAACTGGTATGGGCGGTAGAAGTGATATTAGAATTATGCAACAAGGTGGAGATACTATGGATATAAAACAACAAACTAAAAACGTAGCAGCACAAGGTCGTTATGGCGATTCTATGTTATTGCACGTTAATCCAGCAGAGGTTAAAGGTTTAGCATCAGCTATGCCTATAACAGTTAATCCTCAAACTGGACAACCAGAAGCTTTTCTACCATTTCTAGCACCTTTATTAGGTGGTTTTGCAGGTAGTGCTTTATTAGGTGCAGGAACAGCAGCAGGATTAAGTACAGCAGCAGCAACAGGTATAGGCGCAGGTTTGGCACAAACAGCAGTTACAGGTGATATTAAAGAAGGTTTAATGGCAGGACTTACAGCAGGATTAGGTTCAAAAATATTTTCAGGAGCTGGGGATTTACAAGTAGGAAAAGATGCTTTAACCACTCCAACAACAAGTCTTCCTATTGATCCTACAACAGGCTTAAATTACACACCAACAGCAGCATTAGAAAGTGCTGTAACACAAAATATAGGAGCAACTAATCCTAATCTTCTTAATCCACAAGTTGCAGGACCAACTGTAACAGGCACTTCTATACCTCAAACATTAAATCCATTAGGACAAGCAGAGTTAAATACTATTATGAATAGTCCTATAGCAGATAATTATTTACAAACTTTTTCTGATGATGCTATAGCACAGTTTGGAGCAGAAGCAGGTAATCCTACTAATTTAGAATCTTTAGGAGCAGCTTTTAGAGACCCATCAGGTAGTATAGATATAGGACAGGGTTTTTCTAATATTGGTTCGGCAGCTATGAATGATCCTATGGCATTAGCAGGACTAGGAACTACTGGAACTATGTATGGTATGGATATGATGCAAGCAGACTATGAAGAACAGATGGCTAGGATGCAAGCTGAAAGAGAAGAGAAACGAAGACAGAATATGTTAATGAATCCAGAACCTATTCTTTATTCAGCAGAAGGCGGAATAACACAGTTTGATGAAGGTGGTTTAGTTGATAATTTGTTGAGTGGCGATTATGGAATGCTCGGAATGTTAAATAATAATCCTGAATTAATGTTTGGTGCAGCAGGTGTAGCAGCAAAAAATAATTTTAGAGGTTCTTTATTGGGAGAATTATACAATCAGTATAAAAAGAAAAAAGATTCTGGAGATGAAGTAGGAGCTGCTGCATTGCAATCAGAAATACAAAATCAAGAGTCAATGGAAATGATGGCTCAAGGTGGAAGAACAGGATATTTTATGGGTGGTGATATGAGAGCTGCTATTGATAGCGTAGGTGGTCGAAATATAACTGGTGGAGAATTACCACAAATATTTGCACCAGCTAAACAAGCATATGCGGTTAATCCTGATTTTATGCCAGGATTTGCACCTGAAACTATGTATTTTAATCCATCTACAATATCAGCCCCTGCTTCTGGTTTGCAAGCAGGAGCACCTCCTATAGGGATAGATACATATGAAGGCTCTAAAGGTGGTTATGGAGGCAGGCAAGCATCTATAGCACCACAAGTATCTATAGACCCATTTGCAGCTTATACAGGTTCTGCACCTAAAGGTTTAGAGTTTACTGAAACACCCATGCCTGTACAGCCTTTACCAGAATTACCTGTGCAACCAATTTTACCACCTGATTTTGGAATAGACCCTATAGATATAGGAGGTATAGTTGGTATTCCTAATATAGGCAATATAGACATTCAATCAATAATAGATGGATTGGAAGATTACGATAGACCAGAAAGATTTATGCCTATAACAGGAAAAGATTTAGGAATTACACAACCTTCTTTACCTAATTTTGTAACTCCATTTGATAACACTATAGCCGAAGAACTTCCTAAAGAAAATTTTATGATGACGGCTGCTGCATTAGAAGACATGGGAATAACTCCACAACCAGTTAGTGGTGGTGGATTAGGTGGTCTTTTTGGTAGTTTAACTCCACAAGAGCCAATTGTTAGTGAAATGAATACGCAAGTTGCACCTGCATTAGATGTAATTTCTGTACCTGCATTAGATGTTTTAGACCCAGTTGTAGCTAAACAAGTAGTTGATATTCCAACTTATAATTATAACGATCCTGCTAGATTAGCCAGAATAGATGATTATTTTGCAAGTGATAGATTTGCATCTGCATCAGGTGGTTCTACTAATTTTCAAGAAGGAGGAGCTTTAAAGCCTATTCCAGAAGATAATAAAGGCTTACCTAATTTACCTAAAGATGTAAGAAATGAAATGGGTTATATGCAAGAAGGTGGTATGACAGAAATGCAAAATGATCCTCTTACTCGTGAAGTAACAGCATTTTTATTAGGTGAATCAAACAACGAAGAAGCTTTAAATATGTTTTTAACTAAGTATGGTAATGAAGCGTTTATGCAACTTAGAGAAGCTGTATTGCAATCTGTAGTGCCAGGAGCACAAACGGAAGGGTTGATAAGAGGTGATGGTGAAGGTGGTATGGATGATGATTTAAGGGGCATGATAGGCAATAAAGAAAGAATAGCTGTATCACAAGATGAATTTATTGTTCCTGCTGACGTAGTATCTATGTTAGGTGATGGAAGCTCAGATGCTGGTTCTAAAGAACTTTATGACATGATGGATAGAGTTAGAAAAGAAAAAACTGGTACTACAAAACAAGCACCTAGATTAGCTAATGCTGGAGGACTATTACCTGCATGAATGAACCAGCTTTAAATATAGAAAATAATATAGAAATATCTGCGGTATTACCTACAGATGTATATTTAATTTGGAAATATGTAGAAAAGTTTTTAGAACGTGCCTGTAAAAGGTCAAATGGTAGGCACACAATTGATACTATTTATAAACAGTTAATAGATAATCATGCAAATTTGTGGGTTGTTTACAATGTAAAAGATGATTCTATAAAAGGATGCGTAGTAACTAATTTTATTATCTATCCAACAGGTTTAAAAATGTTAAATATATTGCAGTTGTCAGGTAAAAACATGGAAGATTGGATGGAAATAGGTAAACCAATTTTATTAGAATGGGCTAAAACTAATAATTGTCATGGCATTGAAGCTGTAGGTAGAGAAGGTATGAGTAATTGGCTTACTGATAAAGATACAAAATGGAAGAAAAATAATTTACTTTTTGAAATGCAATTTGATCAATAATGAATTTAATACAAGCAAATATTGATGATCATTGGGAAGCTATTAAACATGGTATATATTCTATAAAACAAGAAACTTATGAAGCAGAAACTGCACAAGATATTTATCATGCTTGTAAAAACAATACTGCTACATTATGGCTTGATCAAGATATAAAACCTAAAGATGGATTTTTGATTACACAAATATTAACAAGAAATTATTCTAACGAAAAATATTTATTGTTATGGGTAGCTTGGTATAAAGAAAATTCTGGTGCAAAAAAGTTTCAATTAAATATAGAAAAGATTGCTAAAAATTCTGGATGTAAAAGTATAGAGTTTTGGACAAATAAAAAAGAAATACGAGATCATGGAAAATTTCATGGTTATAACAAAATAACTTATAAATGTATAAAGGAGATATAGTATGGGCGGAGGAGGAGGCGGAAGCCAACCAACAGAACAAACTGTCTATAGTACAGATTTACCTGAATATGTAGAGCCGTATTTTAAACGGCTACTTCAACGTGGTGAAGCTGAATCATTACAAGGATACACACCATATGGCGGTCAAAGACTAGCCTACTTTTCACCTGATGAATTAACTAGTCAAGCAATGACTAGAGGTTTTGCAACTGCTGGTACACCACAACAGTTTACAGATGCAGCAGCAAGATATGGACAAACTGCACCATTAACCTCTCAATATACAGCAGGTTCTTTTGATTCAGGGTACACAGCAGGAGATGTAGGTCCAACTTATCAAGCAGGTACTATAGGTTCAGATTATAGAGGTAGACAAATAAGATCATCTTATAGACCTGATGCAAGACGTTCACAGTATATGGCAGGAATGGTTGGTGATAGCTATACACCTATAGGCTATGAACAAAATCTTCAAAGATTTATGTCGCCTTATCAACAGAATGTAATTGATGTAGAAAAAAGAGAAGCTAGAAGACAATCTGATATAAGTGGTAAAGGTATAGGTGATGCAGCTACAGCTCAAGGTGGTTTAGGTGGATATAGAGAGGCTATACAACAAGCAGAGCGAGAGCGTAATCTAGCACAACAACTAGGTGATATACAAACTAAAGGTAGTCAATCAGCATTTGAATCAGCACAACGACAATTAGCAGCAGAAAGAGCTGCTGGATTAGGTGCAGCACAATTTGGTTTACAACAATTCCAAGCTGGTGAAACTGCACAACAAACACAAGAAAAATTAATGCAAGCTGCATTTCAAGCTGGTGAGCAAGCCAAACAACAAGCTGCTTCATTAGGTTTAACAGCAGAACAACAAACTGAAGCATCAAGACAAGCACAAGAAAAGTTTGCACAGTCTGGATTCCAATTAAGTCAACAAGCTTTACAACAACAAGGTGCTCAAGCTTTACAAGCTTATCAAGCAGGTGAATCTGCTAGACAGCAAGCAGCAAAACTTGGATTAACTGCACAGCAACAAGAAGAAGCTGCAAGACAAGCACAAGAAAAATTTGGTCAAAGTGCTTATGATTTATCTAATCGTTATAACTTAGCTGCTGCACAAGGATTAATGCAAACAGGACAAGCTATTAATCAAGATGCTATATCCAGAATAGCAGCTTTACAAAGTATAGGATCACAACAAAGAGCGTTACAACAAGCAGGATTAGATATAGGATATGAGGATTTTCAAAGACAAAGAGATTATGCTCAAAGCCAACTTGGTTTATTTAGTAATTTATTGAGAGGAGTACCTGCAACTCCACAACAAACAATAAGTACGTTTCAACAACAACCTGGATTATTTCAACAGGCATTAGGTGCTGGTTTAAGTGGTTTAGGTTTATATAGAGGATTTGGAGGAGGCTAACATGGCAAATTTAGTACAACTTTCTAATGAATTAGAGTATGTGCCTAAAGAACAATTGGCACAAATGTCACAAGACCCTAACAGTAGATTTCCCACTTATTTAGTTTTATCTGAAATACAAAGAAGAACTGCTAATGAAAGGGCTTATGCAGCAGCAAAACCACAACCTACTACCACAGTAGCAGAAGAAGTTGTTGGTGAGTTTATGCAGCCCAAAGGTTTGCAAGCAGGTATGCCGTCTGAATCAGCTCCAACTGATGCTTTCTCTTCAGAGTCTATGGGTGTACCTGCCTCTGCTCCTATGCAACAACCTATGCAACCCCCTATGGCTATGGCTAGTGGTGGTTTAACAGGCTATGCAGTAGGTGGTCCAGCTATGAGTGCCTTAGATAGATCATTTATATCTGGTTTAGGTGATTCTATATATGATAGATATACAGATGAAGATGGTTTAGATTATAGTAATTTATTACTAGATGCTTCTATGTTAATTCCTGTAGGTGGAATAGCTTTAGGTGGATTAAGAGGTTTAAATAGATTATATCAAACAGGTCGTTTAGGGGATGCTGCAAGATTTTTAGGTAGACAAGGACAAAAACTTTATACTAAAAAAGGTCCTGATACTGTAACTAGCAAATCAGGTAAAACATTTTTAGCTGATAGCACACAAGGTAAAGCAATTTTATCTGGTAAAACACCCCCTCCAATTATTGGATCAAGAAAATTTTCTCCTACAAGAGCAGGTGTAAGTGGTTTAGTTTTAGGGCAGCCTATTGCTCAATATTTAGCAATGGATAGTGATGAAATGCCTGAACAAGAACAACGTGAACTTACTCAAGCAGAAAAAGATTATCAAAAGTTAATGCAAGATATACAGTTAGCAAATATTAAAGCCTCACAAGAAGATACCAAAAAAGGTTTAGGTGGTGCATTTAGTTCAACTGATCTTATACAGTTAGGAGGCACTATTATGGGTGCTAAGAACATTAGTGAATTAGGTCAGGGTATAGCTGCTGTAGCTGGTGCTTCTGCTGATAGAAAAACTGCTGCTGAACGTGCAGATTTAGAAGCTAGATATCTACAAGCACAAACAGGTAAATTAGAAGAAGAAACTAGATTATTACCTGAAAGACAATTAACTGATCAAATTGAAGGTGTAGTTAAAGCTATAAAACAAGCAGAAGAAAGTGGTACTGATGAAGAAAAAATACAAGAGTTAAGAACGTATTTGCAATATTTGATAGCATCACAAGCACAGACACAAGGGTATAATCCACAAGCAATGTCTGGTACAAACCAAAGTCTTATAGCCTCATATACTTAATATGCAAAAAGTTAATCTGCCTGACGGAAGAACATTAAAAATACCTAATGATCTATCTGCTGAAAAGCGAGATCAGTTAGCAAATGCCGTTAAAGCAGAATATAACATAGATATTAATCAAGGCTCTTTAGGTGAATGGTTAATAGATAAACCTGTATCTACAGTTAGAGGATTATCGCAAATGATACCTACAGCAGCTAAAGGTTTAGCTGGTTTAGCATTAGGTAGTGATAGCGATATAGTTAAAGGTATATCAGATTATCAAAGATATGTAGCTACAGAATCACCATTAGCATCTGATCCTAAGTACAGAAATACGTTTGGAACAAAGCTAGCTGAAGGAGCTGGCTCACTAATTGGCTTTGGTGGTGCTGCATTTGCAGGTAGAAAGCTTGCTGCACAAGGCATAGTAAGTGACAAGGTAGGTCGTTTTGGTGTACCTGGTGCATTAGCTGTACCTATGGGTATGGGTGAACAAGTAGACCGATTAGAAGAGTCTAGAGCATTAGGTGAAACACCAGGTAGAGTTGCAGAAAAAGTAGCTATACTTACTGGTGGTGTTATAGGTATGAGTGAACTTGCACCTATAGAAAGATTGTTTAGAAGCATACCAAAAAGTGCATTAAAGAATCCTTCAGTACAAGAACTTATTTCTACAAGATTAAAATCAGCAGCAGCTACAGGTACTGCTGAAGCATTTCAAGAGGCTGGTGCAGGTATAGCACAAAACTTAACAGCAAGAGGTTTATATAGTGATGAAATTCCTATATTTGATAGTGCATTAGAAGAGTTTACTATTGGTGGTATTCTTGGTGCGAGTGCTGATTTGTTTGTAAACAGTCTTGCTAATAGAAGAAGTATCAGCAGCCAACAATTAAAAGATGCAGAAGAAAGAGCTAGAGAAAATAGAACAAGTTTAGAGTCTGAAGATAAATTTGCTAAAGCTCAAGAGCAAGGAATAGTAGAAGAGTTTCAACAACCTATAATAAAAGAAAAACCAGAGATACCAGTTCCTGCAATTGTTGATGTATTGCCACCAGACTTAGGTGTAATAGAAAATCCTGATGGGCAATTTGCAGTAGTAGATTACACAAACTTAGAGGACCCTGTAATTAGTACACACGCTGATGAAGTCACAGCTTTAAGAGCAAAGAATAAAGAACAAACTAATTACGAAAGAAAGAAACTACAAGTAGAAGTAGATAATGATACCTACATTATGGGTATGCCTGATAGTTCGTCAGCCAAAACTTTAGGTAGAACTATACTTGATCCTAACCTAACACAAATAAACTTATCTACATTGATAGGCTTTGACTCAACTTTATCAGAAGATTTAAAAAAAGAACTTAATAAAGAAAAAACAGCAGCATATGCAGCTAATACAGTTAGCGAAATGCTTGAGAATAAAGTTGATAAGTTACAGAAGACTTCCAAATATTTAGAAGGTAAAGGCTTAGAGTTAAAGAGTAGTTTCTCTATGCCAGATATTAAGAAGGTTTTAAAACCTAAAGATTACAATGCTTTGTTAGAGAGTTTTGCTAATCATGCTTTTACTGAATCTGAAAAAGCAGGTGAGCCTTCTATAAGAGAAGACAAAGATAAAGTAGATGTATCTGTTAAGAACATTAAAGCCATTGCTGAAGCTAAAAATATAGAACTAGACTTTAAAGACCCAGCAGTTCGTTATGCAGCTAAACAATGGACAGGCTTTGAAGATATACCTAAAACTAGAAACAGAGGGGCTAAAGAACTTTTCTTAGCAAGAATACATTCTTTACCTGCATTCAATACAAAAAATAAATTTCCAGACTTTAGACCTAGAGCTTATACAGGTTTAGATATGGCAAACTTTACAGCATCAGCACAAGACATACAGTTTAATAAAGATGATCTTTTAGCTGCTGGACCTGAAGGTATAAAAAATAATAAAGAAGCAGTAGATCAATTTGTAAACGATTTATTAGTTAGTGGTAGAGCCAGAAAAGTAGAGGGCACAAACAAGTACGAAATTACTGATGACTTTGAATACACAGTTGCCAGAAGACAAGAAGGATTCAATGAAACACCAGATGAGTTTCGTGCAAGATTAGAAAGAGATAGATCATTAGGTAAAAATAAATTATCTGATGAAGCTATAAATAATCTTGTTACATCAGAAGAAGTAAGACAAGAAAAAGTATTACCACCTAAAGAACTAGAGCCTAAGTTATTTAACTTTGCTGAAACAATACAAGAAGGTCGTACAAATAAATTTGCAAAAGAACTACAGAAAAAATTACAAGCAGTAGGATTAGGTGAAACAGGTATTGTAGTTAGTAATGATATTTTATCTACAACTACATTAGCAAAAACGGATGCTGGCGACATTATATTTGATCCAAGGGTAACTAGACCAACTGCTAAAGAAGGTGCAGTAGAGGGCGAATATGACAGGAATACAGACATTATTTTCTTATCGCTCAATGCAGTTAATCCTGATGGCACTAGAACAGACGAACAAATACTACAAAACTTAGATAGAGTTCTTGACCATGAAATGATTCATGCGTTTAGAGAAAAAGATTTAATAAGTGAAAAGGAATATCAATATTTAAGAGCAGAAGTTAAGCGTAAGAAAGTACCTACTGAATATGATTCTTCTAGCAAAAATGAAACTTTCTACACAAGAGCCAAAAGAATTAACTCAGGTACTGCGAATGATGCAATATCAAGAGGAGCTAGTAAAGAAAGAGTAGAAGAACTTTACATAGAAGAAGCTATAGCAGAGATGTTTAGAGCTAGAGAGTTCAAACCTGTTACACCTAAAACTCAAAGTATTTTAGATAAGATTATTGAGTTCTTTAAATCTATGGGTCAATCCATGCGTATATCAGGCTACAAAGACTCGTCTGAAATATTTGCTGACATTGAATCAGGCAAGATAGGAGCTAGAGAAAGAGGACAAGTAAGAACCTTGCGAGAGCTAGATAGGATATCTATGGCTAGAGAACAAGGTATTGTTGGTGGATTAGGTATAACACCTACTACTGTTCCTGAAGAACCTGAAAAAACATCACCTGTTTCTCAAGAACCCTCTAATGTTAGTGATTTACCTGAAGGAGTTTTAGTTACACCTGTTACTACATTTGAAGATGTTGAAGCTGATACTGATCCTATTACAGGAGTTGTATTGCCATTAGGAGCTAGGCAAAGGGGTGGTTTATATGATGAATACTCCTTAACTAGAGAAGAATTACTAGCAGATGCTATGGAAATTAAATCTCAGTTTAATGGAAATGAAGATGCTAGCAGTATAGAAATTTTAGATTGGTTGGCTAAAAACGGACCAAGTGAAGACTATAGAGTTATAGCACAAAGACTATCAACACAATTAAAGAAAATTAAACGTATTAAAAAGATTAATTTTTATACAAGAATAGTTGAGAAAAAAAATGGAGCTTGGACAAGACTTGAAAGACATAAAGGTAAAACTATGGGCTACCTTGGTGTTTCATATGGCTTGCCTTTTCAACATGAAGGAGAGTTAAGACAACAAGTTTATATAAGAGATGGCAATCCAGGTGTAGATGCTGATGGTGTAACGTATAATACTCTTTTACATGAACTTGTTCATCAAACAACACAAGCTGCATACTACTCTAGCCAAGATCAAACAACTAAAAAAGCTTTTGCAGAATTAGAAAAGATTAGACAAAAACTAGAAAACGAAAGAAGAAAATCTGGTAATGATGATTTTTATACTAAGTATGGATTAAGTAATGTACAAGAACTGTTGGCTGTAGGCTTAACTGATAGAAAGTTTCAAAAGTTTATGGAGGAAATAAAGTTTGCTCCTAATTCTAAAAAAACTTTATGGGATAAATTTACAGAAAGCTTGAGAAAAATATTACAGATACCTGCAAAAGTTGATTCAGCTTTTTCAGAATTCTTACTTAATGCAGGTAAAGTTACAAATTTATCTACAGAAGAAATTAAAGGTATAGCAGTAGACGGCACATCAGGTAGAGATATAGCCGATTATTCACGGCAAAGTTTAAAACAAGATTTACAAAAAGAATTAAACAATTTAGAAACAGAATTATATAACGCAGCTAGTTTAGAGTCTGCGGATAGACAATATGTAAGTGCAGAAGTAGGCAAACGTAATGCTCAAAGAGTACAAGATATAAAAGACAAAATTAAAGAAACAGAATTTGAGATATTAAATGCTTCTAATAAAATGCCTTCTTCTCCTGAAAAACAAGCAGAATATATACAATATCAAGAGTCCAAAGGAAGAATAGAAATGGCTCCAGGTTTATTTATGACCAGAGAGCAATATGAAAATCTTATGGATATGGATTTAAGTGATGTTGAAATTTTATCTGAAGCAGAACAAGATTTAATAATTAAATATGATTTAGATATAAAAGATTTACCTAAAGGTCCACCAAGTAATTTACAAAATATTATAGAAGATTTATCTAAACCAGAACAGTTACCTTTATTTTCTAGAGGTAGAAGGTTTACAGGCGAAGCCAATACACAAGAAAAAATAGAATTACAAAAAGCCACAGAAGCAGTCGAAGAGTTTACTAAAAAGACACCTAGGGGTGAGATACCTGTATATAACTTAAATGCCTCTGATGTAGCTTTAAAGGCTGCTTATGACTATATAAATGATCCTAGTGCTCCAACTATAAATGAGTTACCTAATTACTCTAGAGTAGAAAGAGAAATACCTGAAGAACTACAAGGTGTAGTTAATAGAGGTGGATATGTTCAACCTAGAGCACCTTGGTATGACAGGTTAATAGATTCAGTCGCTGATCCTAAAACTAATATTAAAAAGTTTTTTAAAGATACAAGGCAAAACTATATAGATAAGTTAGATAAGGTAGAGAAAAAAATACTACAAGGAAGTGAAGAATTTGAAGAAGTAAGATTGTTAAATAACATTGCAGATACTTCTGCTATAGCAGCTCTGAGAATGGCTGATAAAGCTAGAGGTATATTTCAAGGATTACTTACAAAAGGTTTTGCTACAGATACAATTGATGGAGTTGACTCATTAACTAACGTACAAGATTTACGAATAGATACAAAATATAATCCATACATTGATGGTGATACAGGAACTGGTGGACTATTACAAATTACAGCACCTTTATTCTCCGACCCATTAGTTGATCTTGAAGGTATATTTGGTACATATGCCAAACTTAAAAGGGTGCAACAATTTCAAAAAGATAATAGAGAAGTTGAATCTCCATTTACACAACAAGATTTAGAATTTATTAATAATATTGAAGTTAATTATCCTGTTGTTGTAGAGGTCTATAACAACTTTCAAAAATGGAACAATAAATTAGTAGACTTTGCAGAAGCAAAAGGTTTATTAAATTCACAACAAGCTGATGAATGGAGAGAAAAATCAACTTACTATCCTTTTTATAGAGATATGGTTGAAGAAGAAGGTATTACTGCACCTAGAATAGGTGGTGGTTCTTTACCTAACAATCCATTAAATATAAAACTTAAAGGTTCTGAAGCAGAAATAGATGTTAATCCATTAGAAGCCATAGCTAGAAACTCTTTATCTATACTTACTGCTTCCATGAAAAATGATGGAGCTTTAAAATTAGTACAAAGTTTAGAAGCTATGGGTGAAGCAGAACTACTAGCACCTAAACAAACTCAAGGTGCTAACACAATATTTGTATTTGAAAACGGATTTAAAAAATATTATGACATTGCAGACCCTGAATTATTTCATGGCATAAGAGCATTAGGCGGTGCAGAAGTAGGCTTTATTACAAAAATATTAGCCATGCCTTCTACTATACTAAGAGATACAGTTACTCGTGATCCTGGATTTATAGCAGTAAACTTACTAAGAGATACACTATCTGCAACTGTAACATCAGGTGTAAATCTATCTGCTGGAGAAGACGGCTTTACTCCAATGATAGATACTATGAAGAATATGTTTTCTGATATGTCAGACTTAGAGAGGTTTGGTGTTATTGGAGGTTATGATTTTGCCAATGATGAAGGTGATGTTGTTGATTACATGGCAAGAGTAAGAAGACAACAAGGTCTTACTTCTGATAATGGTATATCAGCACAAAATGCTTTCTATAAAATTTGGGATGGTCTTGGTGGACTAACAACAAAATCAGACGGAGCTACTCGTAAAGGAGTCTTTGATGCAGTTTATAAACGCATGAAAGATACTATAGATGAAAGAACAGGTAAGGTTTATACAGATGCAGCAGCTTTATCTGAAGCAGCCTATCAATCTTTAGAAGTAATTAACTTTGGTCGTAGAGGACTATCACCAATGTTCAGAGTTGTAACTTCTGCCATACCCTTTTTAAACGCTAGAATTCAAGGTCTTGACCTTATATACAGATCGTTTAGAGGTACTTACTCGGCACAAGATAAATTGCAAGAAGGTGAAACTTTAGATGAACTAAAAAACAGAATATTTAGGAGAACTGTTACAAGAGGTGGAACTATTTTAGCCTCCACTATGCTTTACTATCTATTAGTTAGTGACACAGAAGAATATAAAGAAGCCAAAAGAGAACTAAGAGATGACAATTGGTTGATACCAACTCCATTTGATTACACATTAAAAATACCCATACCTTTTGAGATTGGTATGATGTTTAAGGCTATCCCTGAGAGGTTCATAGACCTCGTTTTAGGGGAGAAAGTGCTTGGAGTTAAGGAATCAGTAGAGAAAGACCCTTTTGAGTCTATAAGAAGGCAAATAGGAACTTCTGCAAACATACCTTTCTTATCAGGTGACATCAGCATACAAGCAATAAAGCCTTTATTTGAAGCAGTAACCAACAGAAGTGCGTTTACTAATACAGAAATCGTACCCTACTATAAACTAAAGAGAGAGCCAGGATATCAATCCTCACCACAGACTAATGAATTAGCTAGGCTTATCGGTGAAGCTTTAAATATATCGCCTACCAAGATTGAGTATGTATTGAACGGATATACAGGAACACTCGGAGGTTATATGTTGGATATTGTAGATTCACTTACAAGAACTGCAACAGGTTCTCCATACATCCCAAATAATATTTTTAGTAATCCAACTAACTTTGCTCAATATCCACTAATTAAAAGACTAGTTGTGGATAATAAAAAAATGGGAGGGTTGCAACAACAATTTTATGAACTGAGAGGTGAAGTAGATTCAGCCGTACAAACACTCAACAGTTTAAGAAAACAAAGACGTTTTGACGAATTAGCCGCTTACAAGTCTGACGTAAAAGGATTGTTAAATGTTAAAGGCAGAGTTAGAGCAATGGAAAGATACTTGGATAATTGGAGAAACAGAAGAGACAGGCTCATGCGTAGGACTGACATATCGGTTCTAGTAAAAGCAGAAATGCTTCAAGAGTTAGAAGCAGAGAGAGATAAAAGACTAGCCTTCATTCCTGAGTTGAGGAAGAAAGCTAACGTGCCTATCCTCCAAGGAGGACTCTAACTCTCGTATAAGTTTTTCTTCTTTTAAAGGTTTTAATTTAAAGAAGTCTTTGTGTTGCGGATTGTAGGCAATGAATGTACGAGCATAGAAACAGATGTAATCGTTACTTATTTTGAACTCGCCTCCATTAGTTTCTATCTCTCTATTCCACCTTATGCGATTAATGATCGCCCAATGAGAGTAATGCTTCCTACCTGTAGCGATAGCTTCTAAAGTATACTCTTCAAACTTCTCATAGACTTGTGGGTTAGCGTTATGCCAATCCCAAAAGGCTCTCTTTCTCTTCTGTAAATCATCTTTTAATTGTTCAACTAACATCATCTTTAGACCCCTCACATTTTTCACATAATTCATCAGAAAATGCTACTGTTAAATTCTCAAATATTGTAGGCATAGTCATGGTTATACTCTTCGGTTTTTCCATGTCACACCCACAAACATCACATATATATCTAGTCATCACACACCTCTTTTATTGTTAGTCTACAACGAGGGAACTCTTTATCCACCCCCCCATAAATATAATAAATCTCTTTAATCTGTTTAGAACTATCATCCTCCAGGATTTTAGCCTTTACTAAAGCATCACAAGTAAACTTATCTATAATAGAACAAGGATTACTTACATCCACTCTTCTATTACTCTTTGCGTAATAAACATACTCTAACGTAACAGGCTTCTTATACTTAGGTATAGAAGACCACTCGTTTATTTCTGCAACTAAATTTTCTGAGTAAATTCTTTTGGCACTAGATAAAATTCTGTAGTGTGCGTTTCTATAATTGTTTAGGTTCAAGATAAACTTCTTGTTTTTAGAATAATAAACTTCCAAAGGAAGGATCAAAGTTACCATCTCAGTCGTATCCCAAAAAAAATATTCCTAGTCGCCAGAAAATACTGGAAGTATCTTCCACTAGTTTTACTTTTCAATAAATACCAAAAACTTTTCATCATCTATTTTTACCATTGCTACAACATCCTTACCCTTAAACTTTCTTTCTGCACCTGTAAAAGACTTAGCCTTCACTTCAGTTGTTTCAATTACCAACTGTTCATCTGTACTGTCAAATGTAATTGATTTAAGTCTCATTTTTCATACATTTTGAACAATATCCACCGCTTCCTCCGTCTTTCATAGGTAATAAATCCTCTACATCAAATTTTTTTAGACATAGACAACAAATTGACTTTCTATTTCCAAAACTAAAAATTGATTTAAGTTTCATCTAATATCTCCTTTACTTGATCTAATAATTCTTGTTCTGTTCCGTATCTCTTCTCAAACTCTTTCTTCCAAGGATGCCTACTCACCCACAAGCCATTCATTGTTCCTTCTCGG
>Ga0209232_1001003_pt1 | contig 16044 bp, 22 predicted proteins | sample ETNvirenome_2_60_FD_184066 | JGI IMG/M metagenome (GOLD analysis project Ga0209232, IMG submission 184066) | Marine viral communities from the Pacific Ocean - ETNP_2_60 (SPAdes) (version 2) | ecosystem: Environmental > Aquatic > Marine > Oceanic | place: Pacific Ocean | collected 2013-06-22
GGAGACACCTAAATCTGTTCCATCAAATGTCAGATTAGCCTCACCGTTGAGGGCATCTGCAGAACTGAAGGTAGCTACTCTGTTATTTGCGCCGTTGGCAACAGCAGAAACTACACCGGGAGTTAACAATACTCCCTTGGCATAAAAATTAGAACCGGAAACATTCAGCGAACTTGATGCGTGATTATTGTTAACCACTAAGCGGGCTTGGCCACCAGTTTTTAAAGTGATCGAGTCATTCTCGAAGTCAATCTGGGTATCGTCTGGATCACCCTCGTATTGTATATCGCCGCTGTGCTGATTTCCTTTCTGGGAATTGTACGCCATTTATATTTTCTCCTTGATAAACTTTGCTTTGTGTAAATAGTTTTAAAGTTGCCCTATGAACCTAAAGAGCCAATAACCCACCAATTTTCACCATCTGATTGTACTGTTCTAAACGAATAATTCATTTTCATGATAATTTCATCTCTCAGATCTATGCTGCTTTCTTCTACTTTTATTATTATCGAATTAGAGTTTAGCTTAAACTTGTCTGTGTGTGTTTTTTTAATTGTCAGTATTCTTCCGGTATTATTACATGCCGGTGGGAGTGTCACAATGATTTTATTTTTAAGCGAATCACATAATATAGTATAATCATTCGGCTGCACTTCGTAGGTTTGGGCTGTGATCATCTTTATATTATTCGAGACAGCACCACGACAAAACAGAGAATTTTCAATCTCTATATCGGATGAGGATACACAGCCATCAACTTTTAAAATACTATTTGATGCGTCATAGGTTAATCTTGCATCAGACGCAAAATCTTTTTTGCCTTTTATTTGAAGTTGGCCAGTATTTCCGTCCGCATGTGGTATTTTATTTTTTATGTAATTTTCGTAAAGATTGTTCAATGTGGTATTACAGACGACGCCGCGGGATGCGTCGGAGACCAATAACAGATCTGGATCACTTAAATTCTGTCCCTCACTGTTCACATTATTGGCCTTTGTTGGATCTATTATTAGGTTGTTAGAGCCATCAACCGATAGTCCCCCTAGAGTACTCAAAGAGATTCCTAAGCCAGAGCGATCAACTTTGATGCCGTTAGCGGTAATCATCTGAAGATTTCCACGGATATCCCTAAAAGGGGGCCCAAGATTAACTTGGCTAGCCTTTATACCGCCTTCTATTTGATAGGCCGGCAAATTAGTTAATTTTTCACCGGAGCCCATAAAATACTCAGCTCGAACATTTTTAGCCGCCAAACAATTGTCAGAAAAAGTTAAATTGTGTGTGCTTCTGGCGCCAGTGTCGTTATCGTAAATTAAGAGTGCATCACGCTGCTGGCCCTTAATTTGTGTAATCGCCACATCTTTTAAAGTTGCGCAGGGGCTTTGCGCGTCTGTATCATAAAACACACTTGCGCTAATGGTGTTTTTGAATATTTTTATTCCACTTATCTCTTGATCCCCGTATTGGTCGACTGAACCTTCTACGGTGCCTTTTAAAACATTGTATGCCATTTTTTACCTCGCCAATGATAAATAGACTGGCTTTTATTTAACTTCCACAAAAAAGAGGATGCCCCCGCAAAGGAGGGCATCCAAGAATAAACAAATTGTTTTGTCGAAACAAACAATATTGATTAGATAATGAACCAGTGAGTTGCATCCATAGCAACTAAGGTAACAGCAGAGCCGGTTGATTCAAGATAAATCGAACCTGCAGCCGCGGAATCTTCGATTGCATCGTTAGCAGCACATTTAAGAGTAACGTTCGCTTGTGAGCCCGAAAGCTTAATGTGAAGAACCTTACCTTGAGTGGCCGCTGGAAGCGTATAGATAGCGCCGCCAAGACCGGTTGTCGAGCCAGACTTGATAAGAGCGAAGTCTGTTGAACTGGAAATAGTAGTTACGTACGGAGACGCACCATAGTGTCCAACATCCAAAGTCGTATCAGCACCAACGATTTCATCAGCGTAGATTTTTCTCCAGCGAAGAGCATCAGTACCCAAGTCACGAGCAGAATCAGTCTTTGGAACAAGATCCGAGTCAATACGACCGGTTACAGTGACGTCATCACTAGTAGCGTTACCAAGAGTAACAGCGCCGTTAAAGTTAGCAGCGCCATCAACACCAAGATCACCAATACCGATAATGTTTTCACCATCAGCATCTAACTCAGCACCAAGCTTAGGAATACTGACGTAGCCAGTGTTTGTTACGCCAAAGGCAGCGATCTGAAGAGAACTACCTGTGATACCTGCCGAGCTGGATATTTTTGCGGTGGGTCCAACTGCCAAGTGTTGAGTACCTAACATAACACCAAGGTTGGTGATAGTAGCACCTGTAGTACCGGCAGCACCGATTACAATTGAACTACCAGTAATACCAGTAGAAGCAGACAATGATGTTCCGTTAACCTGACCTGCAGCGCCGTAGATTACACCCTTGCTGTTAACAACTGTAGCGGCAGATGAGCCGTCGAGTAAGTTAAGTTCAGCAGCAGTTGAAGTAACTGCTCCGTCAGCAAGGTTAAGGCCGCCAGCTTTAGCAACAGTTAAGTCACTGTTCGCTTTCACAGTAACGTTAGCCGCACCAAGTACCAGCAAGTCAGCGTTAGTTGCGTTACCAACTTCAGCGTCGTCAGGACCCTTGAAGCCAGTACCCTGAACAATACCACCAGCACTGTAGATTACAGCTTTGCTATTGACGACTGTGCCTGCAACTGCAGTGTCGAGTAAGTTAAGCTCTGCAGCAGTTGAAGTGACTGCAGCACCACCGTAGTTGAAGCCACCAACTGTGGCCACCGAGAAATCAACGCCATCTTTGACAATGATCTCAGCAGCATTGAACTTCATTGCATCAGCAACAGATGCGTTACCGATATCGAATCCATCAGGACCCTTAAAGTCAGTACCTTGAACAACACCAGCAGCACTGTAGATAACAGCCTTGCTGTTGGCTACTGTGCCAGCTTGCGCGGTGTCGAGCAAGTTAAGCTCTGCAGCAGTCGCTGTGACCGTTGTTCCACCAAGCTGGAGACCAATAGTACCGTTGTGCTTTGGAATGTCGACATTACCATCTTCGAGGGCTACGAAAGTTTTGAACCTAGAAATGTTCTCACCTTCACCACCTTTACCGTTAAGAAATGTAATTTCTCCGGCTTGCTCAAGTGCACCTGAAAGCGCTGCTTGACCAACTTGAAATTTATAAGCCATTTAAAAAACCCTCCATATTATATAAGTTTTTATAAACTTGAACAAACATTAAAAAACATCGACCCACAGAGCCAATGTTAAGTTTTCAATACTTGCCCACTCATAATTAGTGTGATGTACAGCGTTTATTGAACAAAAAAACACACAGAGCACAGATGGAATACAAAAATGCATCGATTATATTGAAAGTTGCAATACTTTTGTTTTTTTACAATGTGGATATCACAGGATCCACCAATCGCTGGCGTTATAAGCTATCAATGTGACTGCGGATCCAGTAGATTCTAAGTAAATTGAATTTGTTAAAGCGCCACCCTCAATCCGATCGCCATTGGCAGCTTTTATAGAAACATTAGATACCGAAGCAGATAACTTTACATGCAAAACTTTACCCTCTGAGCAAGCTGGTAATGTGTATATGGCGCCACCTAAGCCTGTTGTTGAGCCGGACTTGATTAATGCAAATTCGATCGACGAAGATATGGTCGTGCCGAGCGGTGGGGCGCCATATTGTTCAACATCTAAAGGGCCACCGCTTCCACCGCCACTTCCGGTGATTCCTGTCAGTCGACTACCGTCTCCTTCAAAAAAACTAGCTTTGATGCCGATGCTTGCTGTGAGATCACCTGTGACCGAGAGGGTGTCGCCGTCAAAAAGTAGGTTCGATTCACATGTTAAGGAGTTAGCGTCACCCCCAACATTTGTTATAAGAGAATTGTTGGTGGCGTTAGATAAACGTGGAATATTTATTATAGAGGAACCGTCAGAAGTGCTTAGATTCCCAGACACAATATTGCCTATGATGCGGCCGCCGGGCTTGTATTCTTGTGCAGCTAATACTGAACCAGATAGAATGTTATAAGCCATACGATGCTTGCTCCTTTACTTTAATTAGAAGACAAACCAATTGCTTCCATTAGAATAAAGGTTAATTGCTGGTAATGAGCCCGTCATCACATATGAATTGCTATTATCAATTTTGGCGGCTCCTGATGACAGTTTAATATGAATACTGCCGGTGCCGCGGCTGGGCATCTCATCTTTAATCACCAATAAGCGACCGGTGTTTGACCCGGAGGGTGGAGGTAGCGACATCGTTGGATTGTTTGCTTTTACTATTCCTATAATATAATCTGCTGACTGAATAACATATGGCGTTGTATTAACCTGAGTATAATTACCACCAAAGCCTCGAACGCGAACCGATTCATCATGAGCTGAAGCACTTAAGATGTAACTGCCGGTACCAACACCAGCCTTTGAAACTGTTAGACTACCAGTTCGGATATGAACATCATTGTTCGTGTTGCCGAAAAAGGTCGAGCCTGTGGTGCCAATGCGAGTGATGTCTGCTATATGATAACTACTGGCTGATATAGCGCCGGTAACAATAAGAGTGCCGGTTAAATATAGGGTGTGGCCAGAGCGGCCTCCAACACCGGAGCCAGTATAATACGTAAGATTAGCTGAACCGGTTGTGGCGCCACCTGATTCGGTCACAAACTGAATCGAATGGGCGGGACCAGCAGAGCCGGAGCCGGATCCTCCCGTCTCTGTACAATTTACATATGCCCAGCCAAAACTCGCCATGGGTTTATCCTACCCCTAACGAACCTGACCAACTGTGACCAAAGCTTCCACTTGCGCTACGTGGCAATATGTTCGTAAGACCAGCTACTACATGCATATCATCCGAACCAGCAAGATATAAGTGCGATACTTTGACTTGTATGCGAGCTACGCCCGGACCGAAAGAACCTGAAGCTGGTACCGAAAAGTAGTTCTTTCCAGTGTGAGGTACATTGTCTCCTGTTTGGTTCGAGTACGATGTGCCGGCAACTCCAAGCACCGAGAATCCAACTTTGCAGTCGTTATCGTTATCGTAGTTATACAACTCAATCCACTGGGTGACGTAAGGAAACTCCACCGCCTGTGTAGCTGATGATGCATCGATGTTTGCCTCGGCGAATGGGGCGCCGCTGACTTGATACGCGCCGACATGGTTGATGCCCGGTATCATGTTCCAACTATTTGCCATTAAAAATCTCCTAATTTTACGTTAATACAATATAAATAGTCTCTATTTTTTTCTATTGCGTCTTTCTTGTGCTCTTATTCTTTTTCGCTCTTCGCGTTTACGAAGTCTTTCTGCCTTGAGGCGTTTTTGTTTCTTTTTCTCTGACGGCTTTTTATACCGCTTTCGGTCTCTAATCTCTTCTATAATCTTTTCTTTTTTTGTTTTTTTGATAAATCTTCTGATCATTCTTTCGTGATTACCACGACACTCTTTCGATTTAACTATAACATTAGCTTTTTTTCTTTTTGCCATTTTGTCCTACTTCATCGCTTGCCAAATTTTCGACGCGTCTCCAAGTAAAGAATTTATATTGACGCCAGCATCTCGGGGATCTCCCAAATCAACTGCACCTGCTTTGGGTGTCGCGGCTTCATAACCATTCATAGGGTCGGTGCCTTCAAACAAATCAACGCCGTTATAGGCGTCTGATCCAATCGAGTCCATGAGCTGTTTACGATATTGATTTATTTGTTTTTTACTTTTCTTTGCTGTGTTCGCCATTGGAGCGGAGGTCTGATGTGCTTGCGCTGGGGTAGAGCGCTCTGTTATCATATTGCCGCTTAAGCCAGCGGCAACCTCACTGACTACGTTAGAAAGCAAACCTTCTTCTATCAAAATTTCATTGATACATTCTTTAACCAAAGGTTTTATAATTCTTTTTAGATCATTCTTTTTCATCATTCACCAGTTCATCAATTAAAATATCGTTCATTAGACGATTAATCTTGTCTTCTTCAGTTAACAGTTTATTTTGGAAGTTTTTCGACTCCTGCATCATAAAGGCGTTAGGAGTCGATGGCTCGGAGACGAAATCAAAACATATAAGTTGAAAATCATCTTCCACTATGGTGACATCTTTTTCTTCTCTTACTGAGCCCATGCCGCGAGATGAAATACCCATCTTACATCCGCCAATGACTAATTCCTGTAAAATCTTACCGGCCGGAGTGTTCAACACCTGAACTTTGCCCATAGCTACATTGCCGTCCATCCAAATATCTGTTACACGATGGGATACCCTCTCTAGTGAAACGACATTGTTATCTGGATGATCTAATTCACCGAGGGCTCTTTTTTCGTCAACTAATTTTTTATAACTGTTCACTTCACGTATGATAACTTCTGGTGGGTACATCCTTTTGTTGCCGTTTACGATGCCGCCTTCTTGAAGCTTGCCGGTTAAAACCATGCCGCCTTCGGCAACAAACTTCTTTTCGGCCTCTGTGAGTAAATCTTGGCATACGCCGCCTTCGCATAGCTCATAATATTCTCTTAAAAGTTTCTGACCCATAGCTAAGACCCTTTACAGCAGTGTCTGACTGGCTGCAGCATCCATTTTTGTGTCCAAATATCGATATTCATTGTAAGCCTTCTCCTTCGCCGGGGGCTGCTTGGGCGCCTTGTCTTTGTACATCTCTTGAGCGGTTGCGCATTCTGGTGGCAAAGTCAAGGTAGACTCTAATTTTTTCAGATTGTGTAAAATCTTTTTCATTTAAATCCTCAATCATACCAAGAACACCCTCGAAAAAAGGAATCAACTCGGTATAATCATCAAGTTGTTGTAGCTGGGTTTTCAAAAGCGCCAGCATTTTTTCGAGTGTCACTGTTACCGTTTGCGGAAGTTTTGGAGCTTCGGGAGCCTCTTCCCCTGAGAGAGCTTCTGAAATCTCTTCATTCAATATTTTTCTAAGTTCGGACTTTGTTATAATCATAATTTGTTTACCTCTATTTTTTTGAAATTTATTCCTTCGTCTCCGAAAATCATGTTTAGCACATATGATGTCCCCGACGACAGCCAACCAAGAAGGAAGAAATTAAATACGGAAACGTCAAAACTAAATAGTTCTGTAAATGGAGAAAGTAACATCAAAAACCAACCAACGTGAAAACCCATGCACATGGGGCAGTGAAATACCTTGCCGTAACCACCTATCGAGTCTTTTGAAGGCCGCATTCGATTTAGCAGCGGCATGTCACTATACACTAATATTTGAGTAAGCCCGTAGGCGCATAATATAAAAGCTATTAAATCCATTGTTCACCTATATCGTATACATGTAGTTAAATGAGTATGGGTCTCGAATATATCCGGGCTGGATTGAACCTTTCTTAGTGCTTTGCGGTACCTCGCCTAGCTCCGTAGAATCAGTCTTGTCTGGATTCGCAAGGTTATTGTCGTCCATCGCTACAATTGCTTCGAGCGATTCAAAGTATGGTCTTTCTTCATCAATAAACTTAGATATATTTAGCAAAGCCATCTTTGAAGGAAGAGAAGCTTCGTCCGGTGAATTTTCTAATGTTGCTTCGAAAGCTCCGAAGAATGAGCCACCTTGAATACTCTCGGGAATCACGATACCTTTGATTTTAAGTCGCTCAAAAAGTCTGTTTTGGGCGCCATACACCAAGTCATTAAGAGTTATTTTAGGAAAAGCGATGACTTTATTTTTCTGTGGCGATACAACAATGTCAATGTCTCCGTGATCAAAAATCATAAAATCCCCATTTAAACTCTTTCTGATATCCAGCTCCAATACAACTTCTTGAGTCTTGGTCTTGGGACCGATTTTAATCGTTATCGACATCTTTGCCAAGCTCCTTTACAAGTTTTTGAGTTTTCATAATTGTAATCAGAGTTTCATCCTCTACTTCGCTGAGCCTAAAGTTTTCCAGCTTGCTTAAGATCCTTTCAGCTTTTACAGTCATTTCTGAATTTTTTATATTTGAGTTTTCTTTGATTGCTTTTTGAATCTCACTTTTCAGCCTACCTACTTCTTCATTTAAAAATACTTTTAATTCTAAAGCATTGTCAGAAAAAGATGAGATGTAGAAGCCCAGCAGTTCCTTCTGCTCCTTCAATAATGCATCTTCGTACTTATTGTTAAATTTATTCAAAAACACTTTAAAAGTTGAATCGTCAGTGACTGCTTCGGACTGATTATCAGATGATAGTGATGTACACATAGAGTTGACTAACTGAGATTCAAGCATAACTTGCCTTTTGGGGCTAAGACGTCCTGAAAAAATCTGCGCTATTGTCGCTAAATTTCTATAATTGGGGACGAAGTTATTAAATACCTCCGTATCAACTTCCTTGTTTATATCAGATATTATTTCACTTTGTTTTTTAAAGAGTTGATCCGGTGCTATCATTTTTCTTCTGAACTTGGACTCAGCAATGATCCGGCCGCAGGTATCAGGATCGAGGTTTTGGTTTTCGTATAATGACCGATAACAATCTAAGTCTTTTCTCAAGATTGAATCTCCATTAAAATATTTTTTAATTAATTGTACTACTTTAGTGTGCTTTTCAGTTTCATTTTTTAATATAGCAACAGTAGCTTCTTTAATCAATGCTTCATAAACAAACGCTGTGTTGCGTTTTTTATTGTGCTTCGTCTTCATCTTTTTGCTCCGTTATTATGCTTGATTTGGTTTCTAATTCCATAATTAAATCCCTGACTGCGTGGTTAACCTCGAATAGTTTATCTTCTTCCGAGCGCTCCCTCAAATTATAAATAGAAGGAACTTTACTATAATCACTTTCTGTAGTTATACCATTAGTATACCCTGATGGCTTTACAAGCGACATTATATCGCTAAGGCCCGGGACTGTTTTTCTTGGATCGTGCGTGCCGGCAGCTCTGCTCAATGAGACTTTTCGTCTACCTTTGTTGTTATAATTCGAGCCATCGCGCTTGGGAAAATATTTTTTGCCTTTATCACCCGGAGTCCTTTGGGCGCTGTTTTTTCTTCTATAGTCTCTATTACCCGGTGGGACTGCTACTAACGCGGAGTCGGAGCCCGGGCCGTCAGTGTCTCCTCCAGACGCTCCAGCTGCGTCTCCGGCACCAGTATCCGCTGGGAGTGCAGTGTCTGCCTCTCCGGGCGTGATTTCCATAGGGCCACCAGCCGGAGGTCCGCCGGGCGCATCAAGGCCTAAATCCCCACCGCCGCCCATAGCAGGCGCGCCGGCCGCGGCTTCAGCAACTGCTTGAAGGGAGGCATCATGCTTGCGATCATAGTACATCTCACGTTGATTTCTGGCAAATTCTTCCGTTGATAATCCAAATACCTGATCCGCCACCCATCGTCGCGAGAAATAGCCTTCTGTTGCAGAACCAGCGATATCAAATTTCTGCTTCCAGTGTTCCAACTCTTGAAGCTCTGCAATTTTAGAAGGATTGTTTAGCGTCAAGTCAAAGCTCAGCAAGTCATCGCCGCGGAAACCCAGAGTGTACAAGTGAATGATACCAACCTTAGTTAGCTCTGAGACAAGTACTCGTTGTAGTCTTTGTATTGTGCGGGCGAATCTTATGTCTTTTTGGGCTAAAGTAGTTTTGTCTTCTTCCCCGCCTTCTCCCATTGTGAGATATGATTGTGGAATCTTTAAAGCCGAAAACAGCTTGTCTCTTAAATATTTAACGTCGTCAATCTGGGTTGTGTTCGTCCCGCCGGCAAGATTTTGAATGTCAGTCACCGAGCCCGGGCGAACCGGGATAAAGTAGTCTTCTTCAATTGACATCGGGTTATAACGTAAATCAACGCGGCCGTTATCCTTGTTGACCACGGAATGTCTTTTGAGTTGGGTTACAATCTTTTCCATATATTGTTCGACTTCTTGTGGTGGTATCGAGCCAACATCAATCTTGAACACCCTACGTTCTGATGATCGGACCACTCGATAAGCCATCATAGCATCTTCTGCGAGCGTGAGCTGTCTCCAAATTCTTCTAGCGGGTTCAAGTATGGAGGTACCATATGGGGCATATTTATCATGCCCTAAAATTCTAAAATGAGATATTTGCCAATTTTCAAAAGTCATGCCGGCAGAATTCCACTGGTATTGGACGTAATTTGGATTCGTAGAGTCTTGCCCCTCAAGGCGCTCTATCTCTTGAGGCGGGAGCGCTATTACCGATTTAATACCAAATTTCTCATCAATGTCGAGATATAAAAAGAAATCGCCATACTTACACATCGTGCGAGCCCACCCAAACAAGTTATATTGCAGGTTCAGTATATTGTCAAATAAGATATCTAAGACTGCTTTTATTTCTTCATTCGCACAGCGAATCTTCAACATCGGGCTAAGACTTGAGAAGGTGGTCATCTCGTCGGCATATATGTCCATTGCTGATGCGATCTCTGGCATGTACTCCATTTGATCGAAATCTACATATCTCTCATTTCTTCGTTGACTTTGAATTGCATTTGTTGCAATAGTGTCTAACGGGTTGTAGAGTGTTTTTTTGAACTGCTGGCCGGAAGCAGATTTGAATCTAGAAGAAAACTTATCAAGATGTTGTCTTCTAATCTTGCGCCCAGTTTGCGATCTATAGTTGATTATTGGGCCGGAGAACAATCTCGTTAAAGCTATGAATAGTTGTGATTGTCTGTTGGCTGGGTTATTTTTATTTTGGTTAGGTGGCATCTATTTTCTCTTGTTATTTAATTATCCATTTAAATTGGTCATACATTTTTTTCGCTTCCGTCATTTTATCAAATATATTATCTTTTTTGTAGCCCTCTTGTCCTTTAATTTTGGTATTAAAAGAAGTTTTTGAGGTGACGATTGAATTTGCATATGCCATTTTATAGTTTAACTCGCGAGCATTGTTCTGTATTGCTGTGTCTCTTACCCAACAAGCGATAGCCAGTGCCATAATAAGATCATCGTGATAACCTTTCATGGCCTGTGGTTTTCCGTTTTTCCAGATAAAAGTCTTCATCTCATTAGTTAAACGAGATGAATATACCGTAATTAGTTTATTTCTGATAAACTCTTCCAATTTGGCGACTATTAGTGGCCGTGTTTTCATTGATGTGGTAAACCCCGGCACAACATTGGAGCGATGTTCCGCTTGGTGTTGCTCCACAAACTCGTGAGAAGATTTTACAGAATAGTACAGATTGGGGTAACCTAGGTCTATTAGTTTACCTAACACGGAGTATCCGATGTTGTTGTTCTCCACCACCAGCATTGCGTTGCCGAATTCGGCGCCGGCTTGATTGAGCATAGTCGAGTACATGTCTAGAGTTGGTTTACCTTGGTATTCTGCCACTACTTGCAGGGTTTCTAGCTTTATGACATGAAACGTGGAATAGTCGGCGCCATCCCCGCGGGCCACGTCAGCTACCAAAAGATAGTTGCATGTTGGATCAAACTCTTCCCAAATCCAAAAATTCCTATCGAAACCAGTACGGTACTTTGGTTCTTTTATGCCAGATAAAAGCCAATCCATACAGTCTGGGTCAATAACTGTTTCGCCAGAAGTATTGAAGTTGCACTCTAACTCTTGTGCAATTTGCCTTTTGGACATGTTTCTAGTTTCTTTTTTGTACCAATCCTCGTCTCTATCTGGGTGTACATCCCACGGCAATGTTGTTAAATTAAAATTGTTGACTCGCGCTTCAGAGTCGGCGCATGTCTTGTGAAACCAATTACCAACGCCATTGGGTGTTGAAAGTGCTATACATCTACCACCGGTTGAAAGTGTTGGGTACAGACCGGTCCATAATTCATCGAGGCCGTCGATATGTGCAGCCTCATCAAGCACCAACAAAGACAAAGCTTCTGAGCGGCCGGCGTCACCGGAAGTTGAAGCTGCCTTGATTGATGAACCGTTAGACAATTCAAAAGAAGTTCGATTGTCAACTGTGATAGTAGCTATTTTAAGCCAGTCTGGCAAGTTGCGCATGATGTTCTTTACTTTTTTTACTAAGTTACCGGCTGTGGCAAACTTAGTCGCCATAACAAGAATAGCTTTGTCGCGATGAAACAACATCATCCACACAATATAGCCGGCAGTGATTGTGGAGATTCCAAGCTGCCGTGCTTTAAGTATTACATTAAAGCGGTAATCATTGAAATCTGCTAATAACCGATCTTGAAATTCATACGTATCAAAAAGTATTAGACCATGCATCGGGTGAGATATGCGCGCATATGTTTTAAGAAAGTACGACGGATCTTTGCCGCACTTTAATATTTCTTTTACCTTTTGTTTTTTGTCTAATTGAAAACTCATACATTTTTTAGAGCCAGTACAATTTGTTTACGACTAATCGCGGCTATCCTTTGAATAAAAACCGCTTTCTATCATGACTTCTTTTATCAAGCCCATCAAATCTGCAAGCTGCTTACTTTCCTCGTATCCAATTCTGCGGCCTTGCTTCTGGCGTAATTCTAATTCTTCGCCGCCGTATTCAGTTGGCGGTTGGCCCGGGGGTTCGGGATCCGACAGTTCTACGCCCGGCAATCGTTCGAAAACAATCTGAAATATTTCTTTTACGTCTTCTGCGGGGTATGAAGAGATCATGCCATAAATATTGTCAATAATATCATTCACTGACATTTCTTTTGGTGCATCGTCTGATGGGACATCCATGCCAATTGGCATTGTTTGAGCTGATCGATCGGTATTAGAGCTGCCGGGCGCTTGGCCCGATTTCGGTTTTCCGCTCTTGCCAAGATCGTCATTTGCCCACTTAGGACGGGGGCCACCTTTCACCCAAGCTATAAATTCATCTTTTTGTTTGTCTGTAATCTCATCAAGGGCTATAGATATGCCAGCCTCTTCCTTGAAATATTCTTCGACAACAAGCTTTCTTAGTTCTTGTTTAGAGATTTCCATGACTATTGTTCACCGTCTTTGGAACGCGTGTCGTTGTCGGGGCGTTTGCCTTTCCAATCACCAAGCTCAAGGAATTTTTTATACCCATCCTGCAAAGTGTCGGAAGAATACTGAGGGACTGTGGTTTTCGTGCTTACACCTTCAATTATGTATGTACGCACCGCGGTAACCCATGTGCGTACTCTACTTGATGATTCGACGCGGATATCAGTCTCGCCTTCTTGTTTTAGTGAAACAGAATTCTTGGTAATACTCTTATATTCTTTCTTTAAAAAAGATGCGACGTCATTCAAAGTTTGGTCGATATCATCCTCAAAGCCGCGCTTATAAACTTCTTTTAATTTTGTTTCTGAGTGATACGCCAAGATCATCTTGTTGCCAAAAAACCTAACGTTAAATCCATCTATTACTCGGCGATCGATAAGGGGGTTTCCATCCTCCCTGTTCAAGCCAGCTAACACGCTTTCGCCTTCTTCGTTTAAAGCTCCATCATAAGCGTTTGCTGCTGCTTGTGAAAGACCTTGAATAATTTCATATACTGTAGCCATTTTTTTATTTATCCTTTTTAATTTCGGGGCGCCAACCGGTTGACCATCTTTCTTCTCTGCCATCGACATATTTGAAATAGCAAAAACTGCAGCAATCAAATTTTACTAGACATACATCATCCATCGATATCTTTGGAAGATTTCCGCAGACAGGACAATTATTTAAAGATTCTCTACTAAGTAGTTTTTTTGACACTTTAACGCCATCAATGTCTATTTTTTCTTCCCATGCTTCAGACCTGCGAGTCTTGTCATAAAATCCTTTTAATTGTTCAAGATAATCTTTTTCTTTTTCTTCCGTCCAATTAGCTTGGGGATTCTGGATCGCTTCTTCTCCATACTTTTCGCATATGGCCTTTTCTATTGCGGCTATTTTGTTTAAGTTGTTTTTGTTCATTTTATCGCTTTATACAGGCCATACGAACCCGCAGTACCAATGAGGATCCCACCAGCAAAATACAACCATTTGTAACGGGGTGAAGTTTTTTTTAGAGCATTGGCTAACAAATCAATTTCTTTATCTTTTTGTATTATAAACAAGTCGTACTCATCTGTTAAGGCTCCGTGCTCTATTTTTATATTTTCCAATTTGAATTCGTATTCTTCTTTTTGAATCTTTAATTGATAGTCGGTCTTTATCTCACATGAATATTTGAATATGTCGTAATCAGACATTATTTTGCTAGCGGCGTATTCGTCAAATAAGATTCCAGCAAACGGCGCCGGTTGCTTATATTCTAGTATAGTAAATTTGGCTGGCTCCGTAGCCCCTGCGGTCATGGTTAGCATTAGTAGTAGCTTAAGGAGCATATTGAATACCAAATCTCTCTTCTATATCTTTAATTAGCTGCTCTCTATCGTTATTGAATCTGTTTCTATATTTGCCAGCTTTGTCTTCTCGCAATTCTTCAATCATCTCCAAGGCATTTTCGTAGTCTTCTTCGATGGCTGCTATAGATTCCATGTGATTTTCCATCAGTTTTTGTTTCTCACGAATTTCTTTCTTGTGTATTTCTTTCAGACCTTCAATTTGGGCCTGATGTGAGTCTGATTGGGTCTCATATGCTTTTTGCATAAGACCATAATCATATCTGCTTTTCATCGCTATCACAAGAGAGAGTGCTACAATGATTATCGCTTTCCAGTTTTTAAGAGCAAATTCTATAATTTGCTTTTTAATCATTATACCCTCGCAATCTAGCAATGCCATCAATCACAGTTTGGCCGCCGATATAAATTGCAGAAATAATAACCCAGTCCTCACTCGTGACATGGCCGGCCAATGTAAGACCAGTTGCTGTAAGCCATACCATTAACTTGCGGGAAGTAAGTTTTGCCAACCATGTATCCATGAAAGCTTGAGCCTTAGCCATCATTTCTTACCTCTTTTCTTTTTCTTTCCGGCTTTTGCCATTTGTTTATCGGCGACGCCATAAGCTTGTTCTTCGGGAACACCCTTCTTTATTAAATATTCGGCGCGCTTGTCTTTCGCAGTATAAAAAGATTTCTTATACTTTTTTTTTTCGTTAATTCCCGGGACCACTACCTCCATCTCGTCGAGGTAATTTAGTATCACGGTCATTACTCCATCTTTAATGACTTCCCGTTGAGGTGACAAAAAACCTCCCAGCAATTCATCTTCTAAAATTTGAAAAAAGTTGTTACCCTTGCCGTCTTCAAGCTCAAAAAACACATCACTTAGGTAGCCCTTAAGTTCTTCTTTCTTGGATTGTTCGTCAAGAACTTTTGAAAGCTCCTGCTCAATAATCTGTCTAAGTTCGTTTTTTTTAGTTTTCATACGCTTCGTCCACTCGCCTCTATGTTGTGCATTTCTGCCCACATTTCAATATATGCCGGAGCCACGCCGTTGACGATCATCTTCCATGGCTCACCATCAAACAAATCGATACTAAATTTAAAGGGTGGTTCGTCACCAAAGTCTAAGGTTTGGCCTTCTAAATCACCTATCATATCTTCAAAAGAAAACTTTGCTCCGTTATCAAATTTGATGTCGACTCTGGGTCCTCCATCAAATTCATCCTCAACGACACTATAGCTTAAGGAGCGCGCCGAATCAAGCGATGGCATGCCGGCCGCAGCTTTATCATAGCCACGTTTATCGCGGGCTTCAATATCCGCGCGGCTCTTACGAGGCTGATTTTCGTTTACTATCTTTGAAACTTCTTCATTGATAATCTGTTTAAGTTGTTGTTTTGTAATCTTCATGTCGCCAATCCATTCATACTTAGTATCGCAATCAATCCGGGCACATTCTTTCTGACATACACACCAGAGAAAAGTGTCTCGCATCGGCCGCCGACATAAGCGATTGCCGACTCAATGTTCTTGCTGACTTTAGGGTCAGCCACCATCTCCTCTGACACAACCAGCACTAACGAACCTGCAGCGGCCTTGCCTTTCGGCGGAGGACATGCAGAACGATTCATGCAGTTGTGAAGGATCACCGATCCAAGCTTTGCAGTATTTGGGTCCTTTATCATAGTCGAGCCCATAAAAGCGCGACCGTCATTACCCAAACATGTTTCCAAATCTTTGCTATCAAAAGATTGGATCGGT
>Ga0209232_1001004_pt1 | contig 16041 bp, 7 predicted proteins | sample ETNvirenome_2_60_FD_184066 | JGI IMG/M metagenome (GOLD analysis project Ga0209232, IMG submission 184066) | Marine viral communities from the Pacific Ocean - ETNP_2_60 (SPAdes) (version 2) | ecosystem: Environmental > Aquatic > Marine > Oceanic | place: Pacific Ocean | collected 2013-06-22
TATCTCAGAACTATGGGTATAAATTTGGACAGGAAGAAGAGACATATAATATTGTCGCTGCTCACGGATACTTTGGTCGGTTGATCTTTCAATATGCTTCTTTCAACAATTCTCGCAGCCTTCATTTCTTTCTTGCTGCTTGGCCCGTTGTTGGGATTTGGTTTACCGCTTTGGGTGTTTCCACAATGGCATTCAACCTCAACGGTTTCAACTTCAATCAGTCAATCGTTCATGGTGGACATGTCGTTAATACCTGGGCTGACATCCTTAACCGGGCTGGCTTAGGAATGGAAGTAATGCATGAGCGTAATGCTCACAACTTCCCACTTGATCTAGCAGCAGCATCTACCACTGAGGTAGCACTGACTGCACCATCTATTGGTTAATTAAAACTAATTCGTACGTTCATCCTTCGGGACGCATGTTGCTTAGACAGGGAACGGGGTCTAGGTTTTATCTTGTACGAACACATGACTGACATCGAAAAGCGTTACATCATCAAAAGCTATAACTCCCTTGTGCGTCAGCAGAAGGAACTAAAGCTATGTTATCGCGGCACCGCCTATAAGAAAACTGTATCTTGCTAATGCCACACCAATCGAAAAAAGTCGTCACATCTTTGACCAAGTTATCACCAGAACCAACGCCTCTGAATTTTAACTTACCATTCAAACGTTGTGGTCACTGTGGACCAAAAAAGGCACAATGTCGTAAACAAAAGAAGTGCCTTAAAGGTCTTCTGTAATAGCTTGGGAGGCACCTCAGAGTCGGACCTCCCTTGCATTGGTTAGAGCCGGTACGCCGATACCTCTGACCGTCATGACGGTGGGATAGACCACAAAAATTTTGATCGATCGAATTCAGTACAATATTTATTTTCTTTTTTTAATACATAACAATGGCACATCAGTCTTCTACGCTGACCACTAGCCTTACACGGCCTGGTCAAGCTAACTCTGCGGGTGACGCCCGCGCCCTTTATCTCAAGCTGTTCAGTGGCGAGATGTTCAAAGGGTTCCAGTATAACACTATCGCTCGTGACTTGGTCATGAAGCGTACCCTGCAGAATGGAAAGTCTCTGCAGTTCATCTACACCGGTCGTACCACGGCTGAGTATCACACCCCTGGTAACGCCATCCTCGGCAACTCCGATGGTGCACCTCCAGTGGCTGAGAAGACCATCACCATTGATGACCTTCTGATCAGCTCTGCTTTCATCTACGATCTTGATGAGACTCTTTCCCATTACGAGCTGCGTGGCGAAATCTCCAAGAAGATCGGCTACGCTCTTGCCGAAAAATATGATCGTCTGATCTTCCGTGCTATCACTCGTGGTGCACGTGCTGCTTCCCCAATCACCAAGTCTAACTTTGTTGAGCCGGGTGGCACCCAGATTCGCGTTGGTGCTACCACCAGTGCTTCTGACGCATACAATGCACAGAAACTGACAACTGCTTTCTTCGATGCTGCTGCAGCACTTGACGAAAAAGGTGTCAGTCAAGAAGGACGTGTGGGAATCTTGAACCCCCGTCAGTACTATGCTCTCATCCAAGAGGTGGGTAACAATGGTCTGATTAACCGTGATGCACAAGGCTCTTCGCTGCAAAGTGGACAGGGCATTGTGGAAATCGCTGGTATCAAGATCTACAAGTCCATGAACATTCCGTTCTTCTCTCAGTACGGTACCAAGTTCGGCACCGGTTCTGCTACAAACCCCGGTACCACTAGCCCTGGCAACCTTGGTTCCTTCGTATCTGCTGCTGTTGAAGATGCTGCTGCCGACGTCACTGGCATCAACAACGAGTACGGTGAAGAAACCGAATTCGCTAACTCCTGCGGACTTATCTTCCAGAAGGAAGCCGCTGGTTGTGTTGAGGCTATCGGTCCTCAAGTGCAAGTCACCTCGGGTGACGTCTCCGTGGTTTACCAGGGTGACGTGATCTTGGGTCGTCTCGCCATGGGTGCTGACTACCTGAACCCTGCTTGTGCTGTTGAGCTGTTCGCTGGAACTGCTACTGCACCTGCTGCATTCTGATTTATTCTCTTATGGGGGTGGCTTCGGCTGCCCCTTTTTTTTATCTATATGGCTACTCCTACAACAGTTGATCTCGATACCGAACTATCCGCAGTTAATTCAATCTTGGGGAGTATCGGTCAGTCTCCCGTAACAAACTTGGATCACGACAATCCTGAAACTTCTTTTATCTTTAACATCTTACGTGAAACAAATGTAGATGTACAATCAGAAGGATGGGTGTATAACCTTGAGTTGAACTACGAGTTCGCTAAGGACACAAATGGTTACATTAATATTCCTAATAACATTCTACGGTTAGACCGTACCGACGACTATAAAGATAGAACAATGAACCTTGTACGTCGTAACGGACGTTTGTACGATAAGGTTAAACACACCGATGTATTCACAGAAAGCCAACACCTGGATGTTACATGGCTGTTCCCCTTTGAAGAACTGCCTGTACCATTCCGTCGTTATATCGTCTACAAGGCGGCTGGGCGTGCTGCTGCACAGTTGGTAGGTAATCCTGATTTGGTACGCCTTCTAAGCCTGCAGGAGACCCAATCACGGGCTGTCTGTGTTGAATACGACTGCAACCAAGCTGAGCACTCTATGCTTGGTTTCCCGGACGAATCCGTTTATACTTCTTACTCACCGTTCCACGCACTTAGACGCTAATGGCAGGATTATCACAACGTGTACCTAACTATATCTTAGGTATTTCTGAACAACCTGATGAACTTAAACTGCCTGGTCAGGTTACCAACCTAGTTAACGCTGTGCCTGATATCTCGCGTGGTTGTCTCAAAAGACCAGGCAGTTACCTTGTAGATGCTATCACACCACTTACTGCTTCAACTGGTAAGTGGTTTCATATCTATACTAACGAAATAAATCAACACCCTGGTTTCATTGGACAGATCACCACAGACGGTAAAGTCAAAGTGTGGAGAACCAGTGATGGTGTAGAGATTCCAGTTGACTACACAGGTATGTCATCTAGCAATGACCATGCCGATTACTTGGAGCACTCTGCTGCAGATGAAATCCAACCATTGACTATCAATGAAACTACGTTTGTTTGTAACCGTGGTAACACTACCACACCTCGCAACGTAGCAATGTTAACTGGTACATCTGACAAATCACCAGCAGTAGTACACGAGGCTTACATTGAACTTAAGCAGATTGCATATGGTAAGCAGTATGCACTAGACATCTACGATCCTAGTAACAACACCACAACTACATTTACCCGTGCAACTGCTCTTTCAGCACGGGAAGCTGTGACTACTCCTGGCAGTGGCTATAGCAATGATGGTTCCTGCAGCTTAGCCGGACGTGAAATTGTTAACGGATCTGCTTCTGGTAAAACGAACCTTCGTTACGAAATGGAAGTACGTTGTACTCCTGTTCCGGAATCAGGCGGCACCAATAACCCAGCTTACGATGACTCCTACCAGACTTATGCTAAGTTACAGTTTGGCGGTGAAGGTTGGACAACTGGTGATACCCACAGCCATACCTCAGAAAAAGGTTTAGGCACTACGATTGAAATTACAAAACACATCACTGTAACTGCACGTGCTAATTTGGCACGAGTGCGTCCTGCTCCTACTGCGTCTACTGCTGACGAAAGCGTGACTGCAGATGGTATTCTTGGGGATCTAAAAGCTGCTATCGATGCTATCAGTGGTCACGGTATCACTGCTACTATCGTTGGTAATGGTATTCATCTTCAGCGTTCTTCTGCATTTAACGTGTCTACACCTGAAGACCAGCTTATGAATGTGGTCACTCAGGAACTTAACGATATCTCACGTTTGCCTAAAGCTTGTCGTAATGGATACATCCTTAAGATTGTCAACAGCGCATCTGATGCTGATGATTATTTCTTAAAATTTAGTAGTGACAATTTTGATTCAACTGCATCTGGAAATCAATTTGGTGTAGGTGCATGGGAAGAAACTGTAGCACCTAATCTGACAATTAGTTTTGACCAAAACACAATGCCAATCAAAATACAACGTGAACTACCTGGCAGCACATATGCCAACGGTAGGTTTCTTGTACGTAAAATTGATTGGATTGACAGGCAGGTTGGGGACGATATCACTAACCCTATTCCTTCGTTTGTTGGACAACCTATCAATAAGATTCTGTTCTTCCGTAACAGGCTTGTACTGTTGAGCGAAGAAAACGTTATTGTTTCTCGTCAAAACGACTTCTTTAACTTCTTTGCTAAGACCGCTTTGACTGTGTCACCGGTTGACCCAGTTGACATCCAAGCTAGCTCGACCTATCCACACGTATTGTTTGATGGGATTGAAACAAACACTGGTCTTATCTTGTTCAGTTCTAACCAACAGTTTATGTTGACGACTGACTCTGATGCGTTCGGACCAGAGACAGCTAAGGTTAATAACTTAGCATCTTATAACTTTGATTCTAAAACTAACCCTGTTACTTTAGGTACCACTATTGGTTTCTTAAACAACGCTGGTTCTAACTCTCGATTCTTTGAGATGGCAGAAGCACGGCGTGAGGGTGAACCTACTATTATTGAGCAAAGCAAACTTATATCTAAACTGTTTCCTGCTAATATCAGTATAGTTGCACCTTCTAAAGAAAACAATTTAGTACTATTTGGTACGCAAGGTTCTAACGAAGTGTGGGGTTATAGCTACTACAACACAACAGATAAGCGTATTCAGTCAGCTTGGTTCAAGTGGACCCTGTCAGGTAACCTTGTTTTCCATTGTTTACTAGAGGATGCATATACGTTTGTAACTAAAAATGGTAGTAATTACACTTTAGAAACTATCGACGTTAAAAGAGATACAGACACGATTGAATCTACTGATGGGTTCCGTGTATATAGTGACTGTCATAAGGAAATTGCTACCAGTGCTATGACATATACAGCTAGCACAAACAAAACTACATTTACTTTGCCTACTGGTATGAACAGTTCGCGAGATCTTGTTGTTATTGTAATGGCTAGCGGTAACAATGCAGGTTTATCAGACAAGCCTACACTCAGTGGTTCTACTGTATCATTGACTGGTGACTGGACTTCAAGTAAACTTGTGATTGGCTACGAGTATGAATGGCTAGTTAAACTACCAACCATCTACTCTGTACGTGCTGTTGGTGATAAAATCAGATCTGATACATCATCTTCGCTTATCATTCACCGTACTAGGTTTAATTTTGGTGATGTAGGTACCATTGACGTGACGTTAGAGCGTCCTGGTAAGACTAATTATACTTCTAAGTTTACTAGCAACATCGCTAACACCATGCTTGCTAGCCGTTTCAACATCGATGGTGAAGAAATCTTTACTGTACCTTGTTACGAAAAAAATACTAACATAGACATTAGTCTTAAATCAACTCACCCAACACCTGTGGCTCTACACTCAATGACATGGGAGGGTGACTACACTCCTAAGTTCTACCGACGTGCCTAATTACACAGACTACATCCATCCACTTACTGTAGAAGCTGCTTTGACTGTTGCTACAGACCTGCTGCCAGACGACAGGAAAGAGATCGTCGAAGGTCACGGAAACGAACCTTTTCTAGTCTTACCTCTGGCAGCCCATATTGGGGAATCTTATTACTTTACCACTCCTGATGATAAAATCATGGGAGCGGCTGGTTTAACAGAAGGTGGCCGTATTTGGATGCTATGCACTAAATACATTCATAAAAACCCTATATGGTTTGCACGGGGTGCTAAACATTTTGTAGACAACAGATCAGAGAAGCTGCTATGGAACATTGCGGATAAACGTAACCGCACACACCTTAAGCTTCTTAAATTTCTAGGATTTAAATTCTTGAGGGAACTCAAGCATGGTCCTAACAACTTATCCTTTATAGAGTTTTGCCGTGTGTGATCCAGTAGTTGGAATGGCGGTTCTAGGCGGTGCTCAAGCAACAATGGGGCAGATGGGCAAAGTGTCCCAAAAAAATGCCAGTAATGAAGCTTTAGCAGACGACTACGAAAACCGTAAAACAAATTATGTAAATAACCTAGCTATTGACTATGCTAGGTATGAAAACGACAAGATTGATTATTCACGTACTAGTGACATTGTATTTCAACAATTTCTTGGTAAATATATTGGTGATCAAAAACGTATCAATCAACTAGAAAAATCAGACTTAAGGGGCCAAGAACAAGCTTTAATTACATTAGCTAAGAAAGCCTATGCTGGTCCTTTAACTGGTGTAACTGGTGCACGTCTTGCAGCTCAACCGCTCCGTGCTGTCGGTCTAAAACGTGCTGCACAGGTGGCACAGCTTACTGAAAGAACTGAAGCTATCGAAGCAGGTTCTGAATTCTCCTATCAACAGACTCTCAACAAACTTGATTTAGAGTATGGTAAAGTAGCTATGGCACCTGTTGCTGGCTTTGAACCGCTTGCACCGGAGTTTGACTACGATGCTGAGCTTGGCTCGTTTGCTTTTAATCTTGTGTCAGGTGTTGCTTCCGGAGCTATGATGGGTAATGCACTTAAAGCACCTATGAGTGCCGGTGTTGGTGCTGCACAAGGCACTGCTGGTGCTGCTACTGGCGGAGCAACAGCCACAAAACTTGGGCAAGCTGGAGCTAATGCTTTTGAATCAGCCCGAAATAGTTTACTTTTACCATGAGCAGTTCATTTCTACAAAATATCCAACGGATTAAACAGGGTGAACAGCAACGGTTTGCCCAAGAGACTACTAATCTAAATAACGAATTGCGCTACGAAAAAAGTGCAATTCAAAATCAGACTCAAGCGTTGATGAATCTTTCATCTACATTGAGTACTATGTACAAAACCCAACTAGAAGAACAAAAACAGCGTGATATCAACCAAGCTGATTTTGACTACTATTTTGGTGACAACGCTGATCCTCAGCTTTCACCTGGCTTTGACCAGTCTGTAGCAGAAGTCAGTGCTGGTCATAACATGAGTTTAGGTGTTGCTGATCAAGCCTTACAAGGTGGTGCAAGCTTTGAAGCTGCTGACGAAGTTAAGCAGTCTTCAGGTTGGTATCAATGGCGTCAAGCACAGAACCGTCTTAACAGTCAAGTTCAGTTAGTTGCACCTATGTTGCAAAAACTAATGGCTGATAATGAGACTGAATTAGAAGCTGGTGGTATGACTTTTACACCTGCGTCTGCTGTGGCTGACAACAACATTGCTCAAATCAAACATGCTCACCAATGGGCAAGACAAAAGGCATACACAGACTTAGGCTTTAACTCTTACAATCGTGACTTCTTTATGAAGAACGGTTTTAAGTCTGTTAAAACAGCGTTTGCACAGCAGTGGAAAACCTTGTCTACAAACCAGGCTAACTCTGTGTCTGCGTTACGTCAACAAGATGCTATCGAAGGTTTTATTACAAACAAGAACATCTTGCAACTACACAAAGAATTTGCCACTACACAGAAAGATGGTAAGATTCTAGGTAATGCTGGTGCTTGGGATGAGATTGAAGAGATGCTACCTGACCTTGTGAAGGCTGGCCGTTTTAGTATGGCTGATCTAAACGAAGTGGAAAGTGTCATTGATCCTGACACGGGTAAACGTGTTGGTGATCGTTGGAAGACTCGGTTTGGTTTAATCCGTGCTTCAATCCGTGAAGAAGAAAACACACAATTTGCTGCACTCAACAAGCAACGTAAGAACGGTGCTACTGCTACAGCTATTGAGTTTATCGAAAACAATCCTGATGCTAGTGTCACTGAGATTCAGCAGATGCAGCGCAAGATTTTTTCTGACTTCAAAGTTAAAAGCACTGAGTTAGATAATATGCTAGCTCACTTTAGCATGGATGCTACAGCAAAAGCAGAGAACAAACAATACATTGATATGTTGATCTCTAAAAATGCTGCTACAGTTCAAGACGTTATGAGTGCGCCTGGTTTGACTGTACAAGAGAAGCTAAACAGGGTTCAACTGATAAACCAGCTAGAGACTTTTAACGCTGCTAACGGTGGCTTGCAAGGGGCTGATAAAGAAATTAAGAGCATGATGGCTGATGAAGCTAGTTGGAGTATATATGGTACTTCTGTTATACCTGGTGCTGCACTTGTTGAATCTACGTTAAAACAGTTTCAACAACAACGGTTTCAAGAACGTATTGCTAGTATAGATCCTTCTGATACAGCAGCATTGCGATCTGCATATGATGCGTCTATCCAAGATACACGTGCTTATTATAATTCACAAAAAGTAGATAGCTCTTCTAAACTATTTTTTGATGATGTAGGTTCTGGTTATACACGTGCGTTTATTGGAGAAGAAGGTGCTGCACCTGTCGATAATCAGCTAGATTTTGTAAGAAAATTTAGTGATATACGTAAAACAGGTAAAACTAACTCTCAGATTTTAACAGATGTCGATTCGTTAACTTCTCTCGGTATTACAGAAAACGTTTTAAAAACCAACGGAGAGGGTTTTGACAATCCTAATTGGAGACCGTTGCCACAGATGTCTTATCTTGGCAGGCAGTTTCCAAACTCTAATGCAATCCAATTAGAAAACATGGTACGTAGTGCTTATGGTTTAGACCCGTTAGCCGAACCGCGTTCTTTGGAAGTTATTAGATCTGCTAGCCCACAAACACAATCATCTGCACGTTTGTATGGTGATGGTGCTCCTGACATTCTTAATCGTCAACTAATTGAATCTTGGTATTCTGGCGAAGACATCATACCTTTTGTATCTTTTGATGGTGAACAGATTTCTAATCAACCTGAAGATGTACAACCTTTTTTATCTGCCATTAACGACTTCACTCCTGGTGTCGATATACCTTACGAAGAAATTTCTCAACAACTAACTGGTAAAACATTTAATGAAAAAGTCGATTACTTCACTATGCGTAGCGGGTTTTTTAGGAAACCCTTTTTAATAGCGGCTGCCAAATATGGTAGCCTTGAAGCATTACAAGCTCCTGAATTAAAACGTCCTGGTATCCAAGCTGCTTTGTCACAAATACCTAATGGAGAAAAATCTTTTACTGACGCACTAACCTACGAAGGTAACGAGCGTTCTTATGTTGAAGTAGCTGAAGCGTTTAAAACAGAGGGTTTTACCGTAAGTGAGCACGCTTTGTACGGTGGAGTTGATCCTGTCCATGCTGGTAACAGCTATCATAAATACAACGAAGCCTTTGACGTTATTATCAACCGTAAAAACAAAGGTTTTAATAGAGAGCAAGACATTGCAAAAATCCAAGAATTAAAACAAGTTGTACGTAGTCTGAATTTATTCATTGAGGTCATTGGACCTGGCGACGGTGATCCTAACCACGAAGCACATCTTCACGTTGGAGGTTTGTTACGTCCGATTACACCTGCTGACATTAAAAAAATTAACTCTGTCATCCCTTAAACTATGACCTATTCTGGTAGTCAGCCTTTTATTGACGACGATTTCCAACTGGATCTCTCCGACACTCTCCAAGGAGAGGTCGAAGCCCCCGTCGAAGAAGGCATGGCTGAGGAGCAAGCACCTATGGGTGAAGCTGCTCCACAAACTATTGACATCTCCATTCCTACTGATGTAGCACAGCCTACAGAAGAGGAAGATAAATACGCTGAATACCGTAATAACCCTGAGATTGAGTTTCGCGACGGTAAACCTTATTACATAAAAGAAGCTCCAAAACCAGGGTTATTTAGTAATTTAAGTTACTTTGGTACTCCTTTAGACGAACAAACTAAACAGGTGTCAGAGCGTTTATCTGCTCCTGGCTCAGGTCTTATTAACTTTGGTATTGATCTTGTAAATAAAATTCCTGGTGTAAATGTACCTAGAATTGAGTTTGAAGATCAAGCTGCTAATGCTGTAAAAGATGTATCTGAAGTTATCTTGCCTACAATATTAATGACTGGTGCTGGAAACTCTATTGGTTCTGCTACTCACAGTCGGGTAAACTGGCGATTAGGTAATGAAAAGTTTATACAATGGTTTTCTAAAACCGGCATTGCTGCTGGTTCTGGTGCACTTGTAGACGAGATAGCCTTGCCACAAGAAAGAGATGATAACGCACAACGTGCTATCCGTGACTTTTTAGAAACACCTGAGTCTGAAAACCTGTTTGGTATCTTTCCACCTGATTGGGCTACCCAAGATGGCGATAGTACAGAAGTCAAACGGTCGAAGAACCGTAACGAAGGTATCGGTTTTGGTACTTTCTCTGACATGGCTATTGGACTTGGTTCTTTTTTACGTAACCGTGGTGCATTTCGTGCTGCTGCTAAAGGTCCGTTACCTCGTAACGAAACTGCTAAAGAGTTCTTTGCAGAAACTCGTATGCCACCTTCGGATACACCCGGAGATTCTATGCTCAGTTCTGCAATGAACCGTGAGTATGATCTAGATAACCTTGGAGCATACAATTTTAGCCAGTCTGTTGATCTTGACACTCCTCAACTGGGTGTACATGACCTGTTTGACTATACCGAACAGGGTTTACGTTCTGTCGATAACTACGATGTAGCTAGTGCTGCTGTAGATGTTGTTCGTATTGAACGAAATATTGATGGTACACATGGTAGGTTAGGTAGTATTGTATCTGATTCAGCTCTTAAATATGGGTTACAAGCGGACCAGTTACCCCGTCGTGGTCTAGTATCTGAAATAAAGGACAGGCTACGTCGTGCTGGTAAGTATGACTTTGATACCCCACGTGGTATGCTAAAGTTTGAAGAGGTTGATGCGGCTGGACAACGTTTGGCAGCACGACTGGTTGACCCAGCAATGAGTGTCGATAAGATGAAATCCATGCTAAGAGGCTACGAAAACATCATGGATGGTGTGCGTAACTTAGATGACGTGGGTTATTCTGGTACTTTTAGAGCTATCAAAGGCTTGATGGATGACTACTACAACATGGATTCGCTAAAGGCATCTGCTTATCTACAGACGTCTATGGCTGGTCAAGTTGCTGACATGGCAGAAGGTGCTCGCCTAATGGAGGGTACGCCTGCTGTTATGCGTGCACAAGAACAGATCCTTGATCGCCTTGAGTTTTTGATGGGTGAGAAGGCTGTTGCTTCGTACGTACGTGGTCGTGGTCTTAACTTTCTTAACATGTGGAAACGCCTTACGGCTTTTGGCGACCAAGCAAAGTTAGCTGAACTAGGTTTAAAAGAAGACGTAGCTTTTAAAGAAGGACTACAAAGAGCATATAAAAGCGGCAAAGAAACACGGCAAACTATAGAAGCTATTTCTAAGCAACGTCCACAGATGCTTGAGCCGTTGATTCTAGCGTATGAACTAACTGACGGTAACGTTAACAGTATGCGTGCGTTGAATGAATACATGCTAAACAGCACGGGTACTCTTAGTAAAGCCTTTGCTGACGGTAAACCAGACATCCCTTCTGAAATTGTACGTGGTGCTTATAGTACGTTCTTTAACAGTCTGCTGACCTCTGCGTCCACACCACTTAAAGCTGCATGGTCTAACTCTGTACTGCTGGTCGAAAAACCTCTGACCATTCTTGCTGGGTCTATGACTTTAACAGACAAAGCCTCGTTTCGTCGTGGTTTGTACGCACTCGGTGCGTGGCAAGACACAATGTCTAAAGGCATGAAACATATGGGTTTTGTGTTTAAGAAAGCCTCTTTGGATCCTACGTCTGTTGAATATATCATGCGTGGTGACCTTGCTGTTAAGAATCAACAACGGCTGGATCTGCTGCGTAAATTTGCTGAGGCTGGAGAAGCTGAAGGCAACAGCGGTGCTTTGGCATTCTATCACCAGCTCCAAGCTCTACACGACCTGGGCGACAGTCCTGTGCTGCGGTTTGGTGCCAACGCTATGACAGCTTTTGACGGATTTAGCCGTTCTGTTGTTGGTAACTGGGAAGCTAGAATGAGAGCTTTTGATGAGATTACTGATGGTGGTAAAAAACCGTTTACTCAACAAGGTGCTGATCAGTTAGCAGAACTGCATTACAAAAAAATGTTTGATAAGAATGGTATGATTACAGATAGTGCTGTAGAGTATCAGTCACGTGAGATTGCGATGAACCTTGATAGCCCAGCTATCGATGCAGTCAACGCTTTGATTACTCGTGTACCGTTGCTTAAACCATTTATGCTGTTTCCCCGTACTTCAGCTAACATGCTAAGTATGGTTAACAAGCACTCTCCTGTAGGTATCTTTGCTGCTGACTATAACAAGATGGCATACCGACCACGTGATAGTTTTAGCGCAGATGAAATTCGTCAAATTTTAGAAGAACGTGGTATCAAGGTTGACCGTTACGCTGAAGTTAAGTTTGATCAAATCCGTGCAGAAGTGCGTGGCCGTAAAGCTATAGGCACCCTGGCTGTAATGGCTGGTGTACCGTTGGCAATGCATGGTTACTTGCATGGTTCTGGACATTACAATCAAGCTAAACAACGTGTACGTAATTTGTCAAAATGGAGACGTGACAGCATTAAGGTTGGCAACCGTTGGATGCCGTTAGAGCTGCTGGGACCGTCTGGTGAGATTATGAAGCTTACAGCCGACATTATGGATAACTCCTTCTTGCTTGGTGAAGCTGCTACTGAAAACTTGCTTAACAAAACTGCGTTTGTTATTGGTGCTAACCTAACTAACAAGTCCTTTATGCAAGGTCTTGAGCCTTTGTTCTCCATGTCTGGAGGTAACGAAGCTGATATCCAACGCTGGATGGCTAACAACGTCAACGCTGCGTTTCCTTTAGGTGGTGTTCGTAAAGAGTGGGGTCGTATTTTAACACCAGAACTACGTCAAGTCAACATGGAAATGATGCAACTGTTGCGTAATAACAACAACATTGCTGATTTTATTGACCCTGAAGGTGCACTGCCTTTGGCTAAAGATTTCTTGTATGGTGGTAACGTAGGTGTACCTGACAGCTTGCTTGCACGTATATTTAACGCTGCTACTCCATTTAAGTCTTTTCCTGACATGAAACCAGAGCAAAAGTTCCTTGTAGATATTGGTTACGATGCACGACCTACCTTTAGCAAGAGTGAAGGCGGTGTAGAGTACACACCAGAGCAACAAAGTGAATTACTTGGTTTGATGGGTGAGCAAGGATTTTTGTTGAGAGACGTTCGTAGAATCATGAAAATTGCTGACGAAATTGGTTATATTGAAAACCTTCAAGGCACAAGCGCCGATGATATTGACGCTCAAAACTTTGGTGGCATTATGGATAAACTTGATCTAGCTTTACGTGAAGCTAAGAGACGTGCTGAAGGAAGCTCTTCGTTCAAAGATGACATCCGTGAACAGGAAGCATTACTAGGATATAAAGAAGGTCTAGAACAACGTGGTGACCTTGACAAACTACTTAAGTTTAACACATCTAATCCGTAACTTAAATGGCTACAACTCAAAATACTTATACGGGTAACGGCTCCACCACCGATTATTCGATTACATTTGAATATTTAAAAGACGCTGATGTCAAGGTAACACTTGATCATGTAGCTACAACTGCATTTACTTTTCCTAACGCCACTACTCTTAGGTTTACTACTGCTCCTGGTAACAATGTTGCCATTCGTATTTTTCGTGACACTGATGTTGATGCTGCCCGTTTTATTTACTCTGCGGGTTCTTCCATCAAAGCTGCCGAGTTAAACGAAAATGCAGATCAAACTTTGTATGGTTTGCAAGAAACTGCTAACACTGACGACATTACGGATCAAGCTGTTACCACAGCTAAACTTCGTGATGGTGCTGTAACTACTGCAAAGTTTGCAAACCTTTCTATTACCACTGCTCAGTTAGTAGATAGTAGTGTTACAACTGCAAAGATTGCAGCCGATGCTGTAAACGGTACAAAGATTGCTGACAACAGCATTAACTCTGAGCACTACGTTGATGGTTCTATCGACACTGCTCATATTGCTGATGCACAAGTCACGTCAGCCAAGCTTGCTGATAATATAATTAGCAATGCCAAGATGATGAACAATTCAGTCAATACGGCTGAAATTGTAAACAGCGCAGTAACTGCAGATAAGATTCCTGATGGAACAATTCTAACGGCTAAGCTTGCAGATAGTATAATTAGCAATGCTAAGATGATGAACAATTCAGTCGATACGGCTGAAATTATAAATAACGCAGTAACTACAGCTAAGATTGCAGATAGTGCAATCACTAACGCCAAACTAGCTGATGCTGAACTAGTAGAACTTGCCACCATGGGTGGTAACACTGCTTCTGCTTTAGCTGACCTTACACAAGCTGAAGTACAAATCCTTGATGGTGCAACGGTTACCACTGCTGAGCTAAACACGCTTGATGGTGTTACCGCTACTGCTACAGAGATTAACCAGCTTGATGGCAATACACTAAAAACCTCAAGTACTGACTTCACATCATCTATTCAGTTCCCATCTGCTGCTCAGATTGATGCACGTATTACCGCACGTATTGATCCACTTGGTGGTTTTGAAGCTATTGCTGATGAAGACAGCTTTCCAGCAACTGCACCTCCAGTTGGCACAGTTATTAGTATTGCCAACGCTAACAGCCTTGCTGTCAATAGCAGTGGCGTAGGTGCTGGTACACGTGCAGGTGGTAGTGATGCTGTTGTTATTAACGGCTTTCCATCTGGTTTCAATAGCACGTCTCTTGATGACGGTATTGGTCTCCTGGTTATTGCCACGAGCACTGCACACACGTATGACTTCCATCGTGTTGTTGCAAAGAACGAAGACGTACGTCAGCTCAGTTCTGACATTAACGACTTCAAAGCACGGTATCGGATTGGTTCATCTAACCCGACTACTGACAATGATGCTGGTGACTTGTTCTTTAACACTGGCACTAGCAAGATGCTTGTACGTAATGCAGGTAACTCTGCGTGGCAAGAAGTACAAGCTGTTGGTGACTTCTTCATCAATACTATTAGCTCCTCTAGTGGTACTGGTGGCGGCTCAGCGACGTTTAACGGCTCTGCCTATAGGTTTACCCTTAGCAATGCTCCAATCACCGCACAGCAGCTTCTAGTAAGCATTAACGGTGTTGTACAGAAACCTAACAGTGGTACTTCACAACCTTCTGAAGGTTTCGTACTTAATGGTGCTGACATCATTTTCTCTGCTGCTCCTGCATCTGGTGCTGCTGGTTTCTTTATTACCATTGGTTCTAGTGTAGGTATTGGTACGCCAAGTGATAACACTGTTAGTACAGCTAAGCTTGTTAACGATTCGGTTACTAACGCAAAGATTGCTGATGATTCAATCGACTCTGAACATTACGTTGATGGGTCTATTGATACGGCACACATCGCTGATAGTGCTGTAACGTCTGCCAAGATTGCTGACGGTACGATTGTTAACGCTGATGTTAACGCTAGTGCTGCTATTGCAGGTACAAAGATTAGCCCTAACTTTGGTAGTCAGAATGTATTGACGACTGGTTCGGTTGGCATTGGAACGTCGTCACCAAGCAAAAAACTACATATTGTTCCTTCCGGTTCAAATGCTTATGATGCAGTTCAAATTGGTGATGGTTTATACCTAGGTAACACATCAAATAACAACAATGCTGCACTGTTTCACCAAGGAGGAGGTGCTAATTTAGAAATTGGTTCTCAGCAACACATAACTTTTACTACAGGAAACACTGCTGGAAACGCAACCGAGCGCATGCGAATCGACAGCTCGGGCAACGTCGGGATAAATCAAGTACCTACTCGTGAACTTTCACTGCACTCTCCAAACAACAACAATGCTTTAATTCATTTTACAAATGATGACACGGGCGAAACTGCTTCTGATGGAGCCTTAGTCGGTATTGACGGCAATGAAGACTTAAATATCAATAATCAAGAGTCTGGGAAGAACGTTATCTTTAGAAACAATGGCGAGCGGATGAGAATCGACAGCTCGGGAAATGTTGGGATTGGCACTAGCACAATTAATTTAACAGCTTCTGGCAGAAAAACTTTAGATCTTAATGGAAACAGTGAGAACGCAATATCTTTTAGTCATTCAAACACCCTTGCT
>Ga0209232_1001005_pt1 | contig 16040 bp, 22 predicted proteins | sample ETNvirenome_2_60_FD_184066 | JGI IMG/M metagenome (GOLD analysis project Ga0209232, IMG submission 184066) | Marine viral communities from the Pacific Ocean - ETNP_2_60 (SPAdes) (version 2) | ecosystem: Environmental > Aquatic > Marine > Oceanic | place: Pacific Ocean | collected 2013-06-22
CCAGGTTCCGCTTTCGTCTCCGGTGGCGATCTCCTTCAAGCGAAGATCATTAACATACGTTGCCATTTAAGCTACCTCTTCCCAATTAGGGGTTTGACTATCATCAACAGCCGTCCAACTCGGCGTTTGACTATCGTTTACATTACTCCAATTCGGCGTTTGCGTATCTGTAACGGTTGTCCAATTGGGCGTTTGTGTGTCGGTTATATTACTCCAATTTGGGTTTTGGCCGTCATTTATAATCCCCCAAACATTAAAGTATCCTATCGCTCCCGACGCTGAAACGCCTGTGACAGAAACGTTTCCATCAGTCGTAACCGTGACCGTACCAACTGCCCCAGTTCCAGAGACTCCAGTGACCGATGCAGTTGCGCCGCCCGTGGCCGTAACTGTGCCAGCCGCTCCAGTCCCAGCGACCCCAGTAACACTAACATTCGCATCACTGGATACAGTAACCGTTCCAACAGAACCTGTTCCGCTAACTCCAGTGACCGTGAAAGCAACACCTGTGCCTTCGACAATCGTGACTGAGCCAATGGCTCCGGTGCCAGATACGCCTGTGACAGAGGCATTTGCATCTGCGCTGACCGTGACCGTCGTAACCGCACCAGTGCCTGATACGCCCGTGACCTCAACAGGTATTTCTTCATTCCAAGCACCTTGGCCCCAAGTGCCTCTTCCCCAACCAGTAACATTTGCCACATACTACTCGCTACGCGATGCGAATAATCGCATTGCTTGCATCTGCTGCAGGAAACTGAATCGTAAAGTCACCTGAACTAGATGTTTTGTCACCGCCAAAGTCCAACGCGCAAACAGCAGGATCACCTGACGCGCTATCATTAAAGATAAGAGCGCCTCTTGCCGTGATGCTGCTTGAGCTAAACGTCAAATCATCAAAATCAGTTAGTGCAGTAGTCCCAGAAGTGCTGGGATCAACACGAGTTAGCGATGCCCCTTTAGCAGTATATCCAGTGCCAGATACTTCGTTAGACGTTGTGTAAGCAGTAGTGCTTGCGCCTAAGCTTGCTGAACTTGTATACAACGCTAAGTTAAAGGTGCTACCCCCAGAGTTCTTAAAGTTGTGTACAGCTTCCATAAGCTCTTTTTTGAAGCTGGTGCACATTGCAGTAGAAATAGCCATTAGAGACTCCTGATTATGTTTGCCATGTCAGCATGACCTTGGCTTTCTAGTTGTGCGATGAGCGTTGTTCTATCGCTTTTTATCGCTTCTTTAATGTAAAAATTAACCGTGTTTCGAACGGATTCTTTAAATGCTTCTGCTTGTTGGGCTATCAAAGGATGACAGTTACCACCAATGCTAACTATTCTATCTGAAGCAGCCTCTGCCCAAAAATCAGGATCATGTCCCTTGTTGACCGTTGTCTTAACAGAAACAGTTCCAACCTCAAGAGTAGATTCTTTAAAAAATGACAACGTTAAGCCCTTGCGATGTCGTAACGAAACTCATCTCTTGCGCCGTACCCTTCGCCCAAAGATCTTAAAGCATTTAACGCCAAGTTAAATCGCTGTTCGTATTGGCCAACTTCTTCAGGAACTTTGAGAAAAGTTGCCGCTTCAACAAGCGTCCCGTAAAGCAAAGCATCAGGCGCATTGTCTGAAAGCCAAGTAGTATCTGTTCCAGATGTTGTTGTTAATGATGCAGGCCGATACTTGTAGTGAAGCTCATACGTGTAATCAGAAGCTGGTGTTGGTGCCAAGATGAACGTGTTGTCATCAAACAAGGCATAATATTTGGTTGGCCCTGTTGTTGATGCGTTTGGCGTGTAATCTCTTATAAATGACACATGCTTGAATAATGGATATGTATAAACACTATCGATTATCAAGGCTAAACTATATGTGGCCAAGAAGTCAGTTGGCGTAGAGAGATAAGGAAACGACGTTGTCGCTGTCCCTGTTACGTTTTTGCGAAAAACAGGAAGCGAAACATTCTTGAGAATGCGCTCCTCTGCTTCCTTAATAAACGTATCAAGATCAGCAACGAACGTAGACTCTGACGTTTCACAGTAATCTTGAACTGTAGATTTAAGTGTAGCTAGTGTAAAACTCATGTGGTTACCACCGTTACTGTGCCAACAGACCCAGTTGCCCCGTCAATACTAAATGTTGAGCCAATTGGATCTCCTGTAACAGACATAACTTTATTGTCATCAATTGTTCTTACAACGCCTTCTCCAGCAACACTTGATGCAGCCCTACTGGGACGAGGGAACCTAAGCCCTTGAGGATCAGAGACATTCTTGGGCGGCTCTAGCTGGGGATGTTTTGGCTCATAACACTCTGTGCATACGCGAAAGCCAGTCCACTCCTTTCTTAATGAAGTGTACTTGTATTCAAACCCGCACCTATCACAGATGGCAATTGCATACTTGCCGGAAGCAAAAGCCATTACGCTATCCTGGATCTCATGTTGGGAGCGATCATTAGCGATGCTCTGCTTTCATCTTGGTCGGCGGCTCTCTCGAACTCTTCCTCGTAAAAAGCCTTAAGCATTTGCGCTCGATCTGGGGCTTTTTTTAATGCTAGGTAATAGGCTAATCCTGCAGCCAGGCAGGGGTAAAACCTAAACGGCACATTAACTGTATTTACGCCTGCATCAGCGTCTTCTATTCGCACCAATCTGTTGATGATCAGTTGGTCTGTAGAGTTTTCAGAGGCTGGCCAGATATAAAGCCTTGGCGTTATCTGTTTGTCTAGAAAGAATTGAGTTGGCCTGGCCTGAGTGGATTTGTCCGGCAACCCCCAATACTCGGCTCGGCCAATCTGATCCATAGAGATGTCAGTTGTAGTAGACCCATCGGTTCTGCGAACTACAACATCAAGCACATCAATCGTTGTAGCAGATAAGTCGATAAACTCATCCCCTTGGGACAGGGTGGTTGTACTGTTTGCAACAGTCCATTGGTTTAATCCTCGATTTGCCCAGTCAGCAAACAAAAGGTTTAGTGAGCGCCTAGCGGTAACCCCATCATATCCAGTTCGATACTCAAGGCCGCATCGCTCAAAAGCTTCTTCTATATATTCCGCTACATCAGGCTCAAAGTCTGAACTTCCCGAAGTGGCCATTAATACCCCCTGGATGGGTCAAAACCACCTAACACAGGTGGTGATGGAGGTGCTGGAGGAGACATGTAATAAGAGACTTCTCCCCCTGTATTCATGCCTATTGGCATTGACTCAAAAACAGGAATGCCATACGGGCCTACTGTTTCGTATGCAGGTGGAGCAGGCGGTCCATACTGTGGCGGATCAGAACGATCTTCGACTATAACGCTCCCTGGATTTGGGTTATCTCGCATAAAATCACGCCTTAAGGCACCGCCGAAAAGGCTAAAGGGATTTGTTGTCGCCTTAACAATATCTTGAGCGAATCCAGCAATACCTCCCGCGCCTTTTACAAAAGGTTCAAGCGTCGGATAACGTTTAAAAAGCTCCTCCTGAGCGGTTTCAGGAAGCTTGCGGATTTTTTCATATACGTCTTCAGCTTGTTCAAAAGCTCTACCAGCGGGGGTGCCTTCCGTAACATCCTTTATCTTACTGGATGCTAATTTTTTTGGGTCATAGTCTGCATCTTCTAATGCTTTGCGCGTATTCTCAAAGAATCTTCCAAGCCGGCCCTTCCGAGTTGGTTTTGCATATTTTTCTACAGGGTTTTCTAAAGCTTTTGCGATCTCCTTCCTTAAAAGTTCAGCATCTTCTTCACTCTGTATAACGTCTGGAGGTATGCCTATAAACTCATTGTAAGTTGGAGGAAGCAGCAAAGGATTAAGATTATAAGTGTCTGCAAAGGCTGGCATGTCGGCGGGGCTATAGGACCGACGAAAGTCGTCCCTTATCCTCGGAGCGGTTACTACTAGGTCGTAGTCCGCGCCAACTGCTCCCATTGCTGGAGCAGTCACTATCATATCGTAATCCGTCGTTTCTGGCCCACCGACGCCCGTGCTCATTAGACTTTCCTTACCTAATTAGTACGATTTCAACACTTCAACAATAACAGTGTAAGTATCTGTATTGCTCGCACCAATCGTTGTGAACTTTACATCACCAGTTTTACCGGAGCCCGCATCATTCGGTATCCCAGAAAAATCTGAATAATCATGGAAACCGTTTGAGTCGGGAGACAACCCAATAATTAAGGTATCAGTGGTCGCATCGTTCAAAAGCTCAACGCCCATGCCGACGCACTGCCACCATATTTTTGCTATTGCGACCTCAGTGCAAGAATCACCGGCACTGTTTTTTGAAAGAGCACTTACATCAATTTTGGTTACTGCAGATTCGCCAGATCCATCACTGATGTTTGTAAATTTAAGTACGGCCTTTCTCTCGCCATCTTGGATGGTTTGAGAGGTTACTGTATCAGCCATGTTTTTCTCCTAAATAAAGAGGGCTTACGCCCTCTTATTAAAGCGAATCTAATATTACTGATCAGCAAATGCAGGTGCAGTAGTGCTCGTTACATTCCCGAAGATCTGATAGTTGGTGGTGTTCAAACCAACAATAGTCACTTCAAACCCAGCAGGCACATTTAGCTGAATGCTGCTATTAGAATTGCCGTCTGAGAAAACACTGCTGATCGCATTGCCGTCAGTGTCAAGGAACGTTACGCCGCCGATATAAAAGTTACTGTTACCAGGGGTAACAATAATTGCGTCTGTGGCGTCTGCTGCGCCGCCAGCATAGACAAACTTAAAAACAGAACCGGCAACTGGAGCAGGCAGGGTGTAGGTGTTGTCTTGTCCGCCGTCTGGCACAAGAAGGATTCGACCGCTGTGCGTAGCGTTCGTAAGCGTGACATCAGCATCAGCAAGGCTAACGGGACCGTCACCTAGAGTTGCAATCTCAGTAATCGCGCCAGTAGTAGCGTTCTTGCTGACAGTTTTAAAGGTACTTTCAGAGCGTACCGCACCCGAGAAAGTTGTATTAGCCATTGATATTCTCCTGTCTTGGCCAGTGTCAGGCGCGGGATGCGCCTGTCAGGGGTAGTTAATTTATACAGCACAAAAAGAAAAGGGGCAACAAGTGCCCCTTCTCAAATTGTTCCATGTGGAACAATTAAGCGCCTTGTGATGCGAAAACGGCGCGTGGGTTACTAAAGCCGAAGCTGTAACGCTCCCGAGCCTTATAACGCACGTTGCCAGTATCGAAGTCACCTTCCATAGAAGTTGAAACCGGGCTTCGCTCAAAGTGCTTGAACCCATCAGGGCAGTCGGTCTTAACAAACCAAGCATCAGTGTCCGTCAGGAAATGGTTTACTGCGTAGCCTTGCGGCAGCATTCCCATGTTCCTAATGGCATTGATGTCGTTGTCTGCCGTGCCTACCCGACCAGGAGTTTCTAGAAGACGATCCGCCACAAACTGAAGCTGCGGAGGAACGATCAGCTTGACGCCTTGCAGGGCCAAGATCATGTTTCGATCATCTACGAAAGTAGAGATGTTGATCAAAGCATCTTCCAGAGAAGTCTCGTTCAGGTCTGAGTAAGAGCTCGGTCGGTTTGAGAACGTGCCACCACCAGCAAGGGGGTGTGCGTTTGAAACCAACTCAACACCGTCACCACCAGTAAAGCTAGAGTTGAACGCATTGTTCAAAACGTTAGCAGCTTTAACCTGCTTGGTGTGCGCCATGCTGCGAGCAAGAGCCTTCGTATAACGAGCGCCAAGGCGGTCATACAAATTATCTTCAACTGCTTCCTCGGTGAGGGCAAAGGCCAAAGCCACGGTCTCGTGCGTATATCTAGCAGTAAAACCTTCAGACGCAGAGTCGTAACCGACACTTTGTCCTTCAGACTTATCACGCGCATTACCAAATCCTACGATGAGGACTTCTTCTTCAAAGGCACGATCTGATGCTTCAGTATCGAAGATCTCAGCGTGCTCATTTTCATAGCGCGAATATTCCATGCCAAACAAAGCATTGAGCCCAGGCTCTAGCTCTTTGGCTAATTGTGCTCTTGAAATAGCCATTAGTTAGCCTCCTTAAGCTAAGCCAGCGCCTTTGACGCCGAAGATTGAGTTCTGAATAACAACAAGAACGTTGGTATTCGCCGTAGCAACATCTGAGTTTTCTGGGTCGCCAGAAATATCAATTGCTTTAATTGGCAGGCTAGTGCCGGTAGCGCCAGTAGCGACATCTAGCTCAGCGCCAGAAATGCCGGTAACAGTGCTGCCAGAACTGGTGTACACGATGTCAAAGTTACCGAACAAATCAGCAACAGGGAACGTGTCGTCAGCCTGAATTTCATACACAACGTTCGGGTCATCGATAACAAAAGCAATGATGTCCGAAGCATTAGTGCTTGCGGGATAATAGTTGCTATACACCTGCTCACTCGTAGTGGGATCAGTGTATTGACAACCATTGAAGACACCAACGATAGGCACAGTGCCTCCGTCAGCGTGAACCTCTACGCCACCGCCAGTAACTTGAGCAACCATGTCACCCTGAAAGATGCTGGTTCCGTAGTTAGCGGCGATTCTGTATCGGCTTTGTCCGCCGGTATAAGGGGCTCCCCCTATCATCCGAACTGGACGCATTCCAAAAGCGGCATCTTGGTTAGCCATTTTTGAATCTCCTAGTTAAACACAATCAAAACGAGGCTAAGATGGTTTCTTATTGCCTCTACCAAATGACACCTGCGTCTTTCTCTCGCTTGAGATTGGCATAGCAGGATGCTCATCTCTCATCAGATCGTTATCAACAGCATTCATCTGTTGCTCCGTCTGATTAGCAAAATAAGCATTTCTTTCTTCGACCGTTTCTTCAGGGATCTTTGCAAGCATCAATCCACCTACGCCCACAGTGCCGGTATGGTTGCCTTCGTCAATGACAGGCAAGTCATGACCTATAACTTCTTCAGGGCGTACAGGTTCGTAGCCCTCACGAAATCTCATGTGAACATTGGTCTTGTCTGCTTCACCACGTATGTGGGTTCGCAGCCATCGATATCTCATCCCCTCGGGCGGCGGAGGAGTCTCCAATGCTTGAGGCGGTCTCCATGGTTTACGTGCAGCTTTAGCTTCTCGACTTCCGCTACTTCTTGGTGTTCGATTAGAACCCTTTACTTCGTCACTCATGATTGTTGCAGCCTCATTTTTTGTTTTGCGTATTCTTTGAACGGTACTCCAAGCTTCCTAGCTAATTGCTGTTCCGTTGGCGTCAGTTCAACTCTACGAGAGTTTTGATTGCGTCCAGTTCCAGTTGTGCGCGATCCAGAGACAACAGTTTGGACGGGTTGTTGGTTGTCTCCCGCGAAATTTTGCTCGTTAAATTTGTTAGGCAGTTCTTGCCTCATGCGAGCATCAATCTGAGCGTAGTATTCATCTGATTCTAAGTCAATACCACTATTTATTAACTCGTTATGTATAGCAAAAGCTACGTTTGTCATAACCGAATCTCTACCGAACCACTCATTTTCGTTTGCCCATTGCTGAGCTTTCAGTGATGGCTCTTGATATTCAGGTTCCGCATAACTTTCTTCATAAGAGGAGTCATCAACCTGGCCAGCATTTTCTTCATAATACTGTTGTTCATAAGCCTCTTTCTGCTCAAGCCAATTTGAATAATCTGACTTATATTGCTCAAGGTCTTTTTGATACTGAGCAAGCGCATTGCGATCAGCCTCTGCCTTTGCAAGCAACTGCTGAGCCTCTGCCATAGCCTCTGAATCACCAGACTCATACGCTGACTTTAGGTGCCTTTTAGCAGCTTCTGCTTGTGTCTCAACGCGAGCAGCAAACTCATTGCTGTAATTCTCTTGGATCTTAAGATTCTGCTCTGCCCCAGCAGTTTGGCTCTGCTGAATTTGAGCCATGAGTGCTTCATTCTGCTCTTGCAAGCCTTTGGCATATTGCAGTGCTTGAAGCTCTCTCCGCTGAAAATCTTTTGCTTGGCCAACCGCCTTATTGATACGTTCTTGAGCAGAACGTGCACGCCTTTCCGCTTCACTAAGCTCTGGCTCTGAATCAGTATCAGGCGACTCAAACTCTTCCCTAACGGCATCTTCCGTTATAGGAGAAATTGATTCAGCTTCTTCTTCAGAAAACTCAATGTAAGTAGATTCATCTTGAACTTCTTCCTCAACACGTTTGTGTTCAGGAAGAGCAGCTTTGTTTATGTTTTCGTCATCAAGCTTTGATAACGCTTCGGTCAATGTTTCTTCGGACATTTCATCACCTATGCAGATTTAATATCATCTGGATTAAGAATGGTTCCAATTACCTCATCATCATTGATGATTCGGACCTCATGATCATCCTCAAGGGCAAACCTAGCGCCCGAATAACGACCAATAAGTACCCAATCGCCTACCTGACACCATGGCTCATCACCAAACTTGTCGTAGTCTTGATAGGCCAATGGACCCATTTTCATGACATAACAAACAGATGTAGCAAGATTTTCTTTATCAAGCGTGGATTGGATTAATTGAATACCGCCTTCTGTCACACCCTTTCCTTTGTAAGGGAGTACCAACAAACGGTAGCCAGTAGGATTTGGCATCCTTTCAACCAAAGATTTATCTAACACAGATGGGTCTAATACCCGTTCTTCTTCGCTCACATATGCATCCGTAACGGACGGTTTTGATGCGATGGAATCTAATGATAGATCACTCATCGAGGGGGTCTCCTTCAATATGCAACGCTTCTTTAAGTTCATCTCGAAGGGTGCGAAGCATTGATAACTCACCCATCGCGAATTTGTAATCCTCCATACTTTTAATATTGCCAGAGGTTATGTAATCAACATGAGCTTCCTCATATTGATCTAATTTTTTATAGATATACGCAGCTAAAGCTATTGAATCCATCGGGCTTGTCTTTAGTCGTCATCCGTTAAAATGATTGGATCTGGCTTTGGCACATAAGATGGGAAGAAGTCCGTTGGCATTGGCTGGGATTGAGCCATACCGGCATAAGGAGCTAATGCCGCCATCGGCGCTTGTTGCCCATACCCTCCGAAAACACTGCCTGGTGGCTGTGGAGGAGGTGCAAAGCTTGCAGCAAAGCTTGGATCGTATGATTGCCCAACAATGTTACTGGGAACTAGAGAGTCAGGTGTCCCTACAGTAGATGTCGGCCTAAAGAATCTATCTGCGTATCTATTCGGCGCATCTTCTAAAACAGGCGCAATTGAACCAGGTGGCGCAACTGGCGCTGGAACTGGCGCGCCAGTCGGTTGCGTAGGCGCAGCGGGCTTGCTTTCTTGCCAATCCTTAAGATCTTTTCTGTATTTTTTAATGGCATTTTGATATGCCTTAGACGCCTTGCCCATTCCGCCAATTTTTCTCGGCGGCTTTGGTTTAGATTCTGCCCAATCAATATATTCTCGTTCATAGGATTTTTTGGCAACAGGGCCATAAGATTCTGGATCTCTTGCGGGATCTCTGAAGTACCTTATATCACTCGGGTTTGGTTTTTTCTGGCTGAATTCCGTCTTAACTTTTTGCTTGGGGGCGGGCGTTTTCTTTTTTGGTGTTGTAACCGCGCCAAAAATTCCACCTTTTAACAAATCCTGAATATTTGGGATTTTAATATTTGGCTTAGCGACCTTTTTGGCTACAGGTTTTTTCCTAGCCACAGGCTTTCTCTTGACCACGGGCGTTTTCTTTTTTGGCGTCACAACCGCGTCAAAAATTCCACCCTTTAACAAATCCCGAATATTTGGGGTTTTAACATTTGGCTTAGCGACCTTTTTAACTACAGGAGTGGGCTTCCTTCTAACCACAGGTGTAGGTTTCCTTCTGACTACAGGAGTGGGTTTTGGAGTAGGCTTTCTCCTGACTACAGGAGCGGGCTTTCTCTTGACCACAGGTGTAGGCTTCCTTCTGACTACAGGAGTAGGTTTCCTTCTAACTATAGGCGTAGGTTTTCTTCTAACCACAGGTGTAGGCTTCCTTCTAACTATAGGCGTAGGTTTCCTCTTGACCGCAAGAGTGGGTTTTGGAGTGGGCTTCCTTCTAACCACAGGTGTAGGCTTAGGCGTAGGCTTTCTTCTGACTACAGGAGTGGGTTTTGGAGTAGGTTTTCTTCTGACTACAGGGCGGGGTGTGGGTCGTCTTCTACTTACCGGCTTGGTGGTCGGCCTTCTCGCAACCGTTCGCTTAACAGCAGGCCGTTTTTTAACGGGGGCTCTACGAACAGGCGTTTTACGAGCACGAGTAACAACTCTGCGCGGAGTTGTTTTTCTTCTAGATACTGGCTTTTTCTTGCGAGTACGTTTTTTAGGCGCTGGCGAAAGCTTGGCTAATCTTTCTCTTAAATCAATGCCAGCCGGGATATTGATGCTCATTCCTCTTAATACCTTGGTCCGCCGTAATACCCTCCAAAAGCTGGTCCACCCATGCCATACATTGGGTTATAACCAGGGCTAGGTGCGCCGAATCCACCTCCGAATCCACCTCCGTATCGAGGGGGCTGGGGCATAGGCATCGGCTGGCGATAACCACCGCCGAATCCACCTCCGAATCCACCTCCGAATCCACCTCCGAATCCACCGCCATAGCGGGGCGGTTGGGGCATGGGCATAGGCTGGCTATAGCCACCACCAAAGCCGCCTCCGAATCCACCACCGAAGCCGCCGCCAAATCCGCCGCCAAAGCCCCTGCCGTAACCACCGCCAAAAGGTGAGGAAGGAGGTTGAGAAGGAGGACCGTAGAAGATGCCTTCGCTGCCGCCAAAGCGGGGTGGCATGGGCTGAGGCATGGGCTGAGGCATTTGGCTTGGAGACCGATATGGTAGAGCATTGAACATTTGGTCTTGCCGCGTCTCAAATTTCCCCGGAGGAGGAAGGGCTGGCCCCGATACGTCCTTTGGCATCGGCATCGGCTCTTTAATTCTTTCCCTCGGTGGAGGACGGCGCGATCCCGGTCGTATTAAATTCTCCATGTTGATGCCCTCGCCAGGAGGAAGAGGAGCTGGCCCCCCATAAGCCCTTGGTGGCTCGGTAAAGTTAAGCGGACCACCGACGCCTCGATTTGCAGCCGCTTCCTGCATTCCGCTCATGCTAAAACCCGGATTAGGGCGCGAAGCAATTGTCCGAGTGGGCTGGATATACGGATTGGGCCGGGCATCCGGCCTGACCCGGGCGACATCCGGCCTGGGCAAGACATCCGGCCTGGGCGGGACATCCGACCTGTACTTGGGGGTTTCTCCCACCTGGAGAGCCGGGCTTGGGTCATAAAGTCGGCCTATACTCAGGTTGTACTCCATAGGCTGAGCGCGAAGCATCATCGAAGACGGGCCTTGGGTAAGTACCTGGGGCGGACGAAATGGAGATCTACTCGCGCGGCGATTAAGCGGATTAAAATAAAACCGATCAGGATTATCAATATAATCCTGACGATTAGGAGAGTAGCCCGGAATTGGCATAATACTCATTAGTAAATCCCGCTGAACTTCTTACCACGTAGAGCCGCACCGCCACCGCGCATTTCACCTGCACCATAAGGCTTAGGTGCGCCTGGATTAGCAACAGACTCCGTCTTTGCGTAATTCACAGTGCCTTGGTCTTTGATAGAAACTTTGCTATCTGAAACCTTGGGCTGAGGGAAACTTGTTTGACGCTTGATCATGACTTCTTACCTTTAGGTGCTGATTTCGCCTTAGCCTTTGGCGCAGCCTTTTTAGACGCAACCTTGGCTTTGGGCGCTGCTTTTTTCTTTGGCGCAGCCTTTACTTTGGGCTTAGCCACCCCTTCAGCGTTTGCTTCACTTTCTGAAGTAGATTCTTCCAAAACTCTTTCTTGAACAGGTTCTGGTGCTGTTCCATTTCGTAACGCCTCTTCAGCTTTGTTTACAGCTTTTTGAACTGCTGCCATCTTCTGTCTTACTGAACTCATTGTAAATCCCTCTTTCGATTTACCTACTAAAAAAATCTTTCGCAATATTCTCTGCTGTTTTAGCCATTTGAGCGGATCTCTGCAACCCTATTCGCTCACGAGCTACATCATCTTTCATCTCAGCTAACTCTCGCTGCAAGTCCATGCGCTCATCCGCTACGTCAGCATTATTATCAATTCGCTCAGATTCAAGCTCAATACGTCGATTTGCCTCATCCGCCTTACGCTGCATATCGGCTTCCTTGATATCAAGCTCACGATCACGTAACTGGACTAAAGGATCTTCTGGCTGAGCAGGTGCTAGTTGAGGCAATAAAGCTTCAGACAACTGCGTCGATATCTGAGCAACCTTATCTTCCATAATCAACTGCATCTGCTGTTGCATCTGCTGCATCTGCATCTGAACCTGCTGCTGCATCATTGGGTCCATCTGCGCTTGTTGTTGCGTCTGCTGCATCTGCTGCTGCATCTGCTGGATCTCAGGGTCTTGTTCCGCCATCTCACGAGCCTTCAAATCAATATGCTGGTAAATGTGAGACTGAATCATGCCAGCAAGTTGCTGTTGACCAGGCGGTACATTCTGAATCAAAGGCGACTTAAACAACGCAATGTGCGAATCAATATGCGCGTCATGATCTTGTTGCGGGAATGCCTGTGCAGGCTGGCCCTGCAAAAACATTGAGTTCTCTATCGCAGGAGATGCAGGTTGTGGTTGCGGAGGTGGTGGCAGTAACTGCTCTACCTGCTGCACACCCATCGCCTCATACATGCGTCGATAAGCCTCATATATGCCTTGAGGACCATGGATCTGTGGGTTCGACTGAACCATCTGCATCATCTCTTGAGCAAGCATCACACGCTGGCTCATCGAGAAAATATTAGGATCAGACACAGGAATGATATCAATACGATCATCAAAGTCCTGCGCCATCAATTGTTGCTGACCACTGGCAATCTGATAGGGATAAGCCTTGATCGGAGACTCTTTAATCACCCGCGCAAGAAGGTTGAACTCAACACGCTGGCTGTAATGCATACGCTTATGTATCGCGCTCATTACCTTCGTGCCACGCTCAAGTAACGCAATCGTTGTGCCTACAGGCGCTTCTTGATTACCATCACCAATCTGCATGTCACCAACAGACGCAAACCTACGGCCAGCATCGACCAACATGCCCAGCAACTGAAGCAGCGTGCCACTTGGCTCCTTGAACGGTAGCGGCATCAATGCATCACGCAATGACCCACCCGGCGCATCCATGTCCCTAAACTCACCAGGCTGCAGCGGCACATCATTATCACGAATACGAATACCGCGAGCCTTAAACCCTGCCGGCAAGTTCGCCAACGTACCCGCATCAATCAACTGACGAAGAATCGAGGTGGATGCCTGAGACAACCCACCAATCATGTGCGTTAAACCAAACCCATAAAAACCAACACCAGGCAAAAACTTGTAGTGCACAAAATAATCAATGCGACGGCGCATGTTGTCCGTCTCTACATAGTTCCTGCGAATAGATAAGATCGTGTTCTGTTTGGGTAGTAAAGTAACAATGTACGGCAGCTTGATCCCAGTATCTTTGCCCTGCGCGTCCTTATCCTCAAAACCAGGGATATCAAGCTCTACATGAACCTCAAGAAGCTCTGCCTCATAATCACTAGAACTACCCGAAGACTTAACGCCCTGAAGCTCATCAATCTCTTCTTCAATGTCATCTGACGAATAAGACGCATCATCAGAACCAGAAGACAGCTTGGTCTTTCGATAAAACCCTGTCTGCTGAAGCTTGCGAACCTCATTCATCGACATGTCAATGACATGCGTAATACGAACCGCGTTATCAAGACTTGTCGTACCGTAAGGAACAATCAGCTTCTCAGAAGGAATAAAACGAGAAACAGGCCGACCTAAAGACTGGTCAAAGTGAACCTTGCGAAACGCACTGCCAGACAACGGCAAATAGAAAAGCAACTGATCAGTCTCAGGATCGTATTCCTTCATCTCCTGAGTGATTAGATAATTCATGAACTCTTGAACACGAGCCGCCTGCAAATCCGTCTGAGGCGTAGCAAACCCAACCACAGTCGTCTTTACAGGACCACCAGCAGGCAACATCTCCTTGTACGCCTGCGCCTGAAACTGCGTAACAGATTCCGCCAAGAGAGGATGAATCACACCAGAAGCACCATCAAATGGCTCCGTGCGGTCCTCAAACTTCATACCCAAGAACTTCAAGCCCTCAGTGTATTGGTCAACCCACTCCTTGCGAGAAGACTTGTCGTCATCAATCGAACCCATTAAGTCAGAATAAATTCGACCTAGATCAGCATCGTCAATAACTTCAGCAAGGTTAGCGTTGAAAGGAACAGGCATATCGCCCATGAGATCTTCCTGACCAAAGACCATGGTGCCGTCATCCATCAGCATGGCATCTTCATCATCCATGCCGTCAAATATCAAATCTTCTTCAGAGCCGTCAGCAAGAAGAATTTCTTTGGAGTTATCCTCGATATCAAGCTCGTCAATATCGATGTCATCTACGCCGCGTTCTATAGCCATGGCTTACTCTTTGTCTGCGCTCGTCTCAATTTGCGTCCGCACTCATCTCAATCTTTGTCTGCATACAGATTGTCAAATATACGGTTCACATCTAACGTGTAATCTAAGTCCGACTTGCTGTAATGAATATGCTGAGACGGCTTAAAGTCAGGTGCCCCACTGCCAGTCTCAAACCACGCAGGATGAGTCACCCTCACCCTGTTATTTGGCAACGCTACTATATTTCCGGTCCACTCACCAGCATCTAATAACTCTAATACATGAGACTGCTTATGCTGAGCAGGATCATCCGCTATCTCATTCTCCGCATAGTCCACAGTGAATAGGTATTTTGCCGGGTATAAATCTCCATCAATCTTCGCCAACCAAGGACAAGGAGTACAACGATCAAGTACATACACAGAATGATGATAAGAAGAGCAATCCCAAGGCTGACAAGCCCATACCGGCATAGGCGTCGGCCAATCTTCAAGGGGGGTGTCTCCCACAAGCGCCGTAATAGGCATCCTAGCCCACATAGCACCTCCGTGTAGATTTGGCTCATCGTCACCGTCATCCGCTTCACAACCCGTAAAGATAACCTGGAAACTCAAACACCTCGTCGGCATCGTTGTAACCGCAACCACCATAGCGTGTAAAAACTCACCATGGTACTTCTCATGGTTGTGCGTGTATTCCCTTCTCACCCACGCCTTAAAATGCGGGATGTTGCTTTGCAAGTATGGCAAAAAAATATTCCTTTTGTTTTTTTCAGAGGTAGGCAGACTACTTCATCGCTTTGCCGTAACCGCGCAAGGCTTTGCCCACTCCTCTAGGTTTGCGAGATCGGCTAGTCGCCAAGCCACCTTTGGCTTTTTTAACTGGTTTTCTGGCCTTTGTTCCGTAATTTTTTTCTAGCTGTGTTTTTGTTTTCTTTATCAGATCAAGCTCATCACCCATTGATCTTAGCGTCTTCTCGGTATTCTCTGCAGATCTTCTGCTCTTGTTAAGAAGCTTTACTTGGCCACTCACAGACTTTGCTTTTATCTTATTGGCCATGCCGCCTTTCTTATGCTTGACCGGCTTCTTCTTGCTTAATGCTCTAGAAACCTCTTCTGCTGTAGGGTTCAATCTTTTAAAAAGCTCCCCCTTACCAGATCTGTATTCCTGCAAAGCTTTTTCGGTAAATAAACCTCTTTTCCCTTGGCTAAACTCTGACTTAATCCTTTCTCTAAGCGCCGGATCTTTATCAATTCTTGATAAAAACTTTGATAAAAAATCATCCGAACTAGAATCTTTGCCAGACTTTTTAGACCCTGATTTTTTGTACTTAAAATCAGATGGAGGAAGGTCTTCAACAGAGTCTCTAAATTTTTGAAGCCCTTTCAGAACTCCTGTTAATTTCCCAGGCATAACTACCTCAAAGCTTTGCCGAACCCGCGCTTAGCAGCACCTACTCCGCGTGGCTTGCCTCTGCGAACCGCGCCACCCTTGGAGTAACCCTTCTTGGCCATGCCGCCAGCCTTGTAGCCTTTCTTCTTCATCATGCCGCCCTTGGCCTTCTTGGTAACGCCCCGGCCTTTCAAAATGTCCGCCTGCGTTACCTTGCCGTCACCCGTCAAGTCAGGAAAACCG
>Ga0209232_1001006_pt1 | contig 16038 bp, 9 predicted proteins | sample ETNvirenome_2_60_FD_184066 | JGI IMG/M metagenome (GOLD analysis project Ga0209232, IMG submission 184066) | Marine viral communities from the Pacific Ocean - ETNP_2_60 (SPAdes) (version 2) | ecosystem: Environmental > Aquatic > Marine > Oceanic | place: Pacific Ocean | collected 2013-06-22
AGCTCTCCCGGATTAATAATCCGACAAGGCGACACAAATAACGATTTTTCCATATTAAAATTTGAAGCTTCGGGAACAGGACCGTTAGCGATGGTGGGGGCTAAGGCTCTAACAACGGGAGCTTATCCGAATTCGGTTGGGGAGCTCCATTTTGGAGTGCAAAACGGTGGCGGAACAATAACCGCAATGACAATCAGCGGCTCTAATAGTGGGGCAGTTACTATAGGAGCTTTTACTTTACCGACTGGAGACGGTTCAGCAGGACAAGTGCTGCAAACAAACGGAAGTGGAACGGTAACTTGGGCTACGGTTAGCGGAGGCGGCGGAATTTCAGGTTCGGGTACAGATAATTATATTCCTCGTTGGAATGGTACGACAGCCCTACAAAACTCCTCTATATATGCTGACGATAATGGTAAAGTCGCTATAGGGACAGCTACCCCAGACGCTAACCATAACCTCACTATAGTTAACACTACTAACTATGGTATAAGATTTACGGGGACAAATGCTACTATTCAAAGTAATGCAAATTTAATAAATGTTGCAGCTAATAATATATATCTAAGGCCTGCGACTGGTTATCAAGTCGTAGTAGATAGTGGTAAAGGATTGTCGGTTGTTAACACTACGAGCGATGCCGCTGGAATTTTTGAATCAAGAGAAAATGGTGGAGTAGCAGTTGTCCAGTTGAGGGCAAAAGATCTTAGCGCTCCTTCTTCAGCTCTTCCTGCTGATCAAGGTGCGGCTTTACAATTTCAAGGTTGGGATGGGGATAGCTTTGAAACTATGGCGACTATTTTCGCTGCAACGGAAAGTACCGCTGCTAATGGAGATATACCAAGTAGTTTACGATTCTTAACTACTCCGGATGGTGCTGCTGCAGCCACAGAAAAAATGCGCATTACTTCCGCGGGGAGCGTAGGCATAGGAACAAATGCTCCGGGGGCTTCCCTACATATAAACACCGCAGAGAATGGTACTGGTGGATTGTGGATTAAAAATGGCGGAAATGGTTATGCAGCCAACTTGGTTCAAGAATCAGGCACGGAAGGAAGACTGAACCTTTACCTTGCTAACACCCCTAAAGTCAGAATTGCCGCAAATACAACTTCGTACTTTCTAGGAGGTAGTATCGGGATAGGAACAAATGCTCCGGGAACAATATTACATGTTACCCAAAATGATGCGGTTGGCCCAACAATCAGCCTTAAAAATAATGCCACCGAAGGATACATAAATTTTTGGGGTGCTACTGGTGCAGGTTCTGGCAGAACTAACCAATTTGAAATTAATGCAGTCCGCACTGGGTATGGAATTACTCTCGCATCAATGGACTATGTCCGTTTCAAAACTAACGGAATCGCTGACAGTGATGAAGCGATGCGGATTAATTCTGCTGGCAATGTTGGTATAGGAACGGCTACCCCAGCCTATCGCTTATCTGTAAAATCTAGCGGAACAACTACAAATCCATTCGCTGTTATAGCTTCTGGCAGTACTAAACGGTTAGTTGCAGCTTACGAAGACGGATCAAGCCATGGTGCATTATATATTTTTAACTCAAGCGAGAACACTCCAATAGGTTTAAGTAGTAACGGAAATAGTTGGTTTACTGGAGGGAATTTAGGTCTAGGAACAAATAGTCCAAGCGCGCCCCTTCATATTGGAGCAGCATTTTCTGATGCTTCTAGCGATTTATCAAGCCCCGCCTTAGCAATTAAACAAACTGGGCTTGGTGTTGAGCAAGGAATTTACCTAGAAAGAGGAGGAGAAAGAAAAGGTTATTACATTGGTATGGCTGGCTTAGACGGGTTGGCTTTTCAGAGAAACCTTACTGGAACTAAAAGTGTAGTGATGATGCTGGATCGGAACGGCAACGTTGGTATAGGGACAGATTCCACTGCTTACAAATTAGAGGTTAAAGGCTCAGTTACTGGCGATTGGCTTTCAAGGATTTACAATACGGCTACGACTGGCGATCCATCTGGGCTATTAGTAAGGATCGACGACGCAGATTCGACTGGAATACTACTAGGGGTAAATGCAAGTGGTACGTATAGGATGGTGGTAAAGCCTGACGGTAAAGTTGGTATAGGAGTAGCTGCCCCTAGTCATTTACTACAAGTAAACGGAACAGTCTCATTCAGACCTAATGGAAGTTCTAATAACCAGCATTATTTTACAACAGGCGGGGCGAATAACGCTTCTTACTCCATGTATGATTCTGGAGGCACTATTGTTAACAGATTCCGCACAGATAGTACTTCGTATATTAACGGTGGTAGTGTTGGTATAGGAAACGCTTCACCAAGTTTCAAATTACAAGTTAACGGCGACGTTAGAATAAATTCAGGAGACGCTTTCCTTGATGACGGGCAAAGTGTTAGATGGGGTGGAACCGCAGCAAAAATTGTTGGTAGTAGTGGCGGGAATTATCTGAAGTTTTATACAAATTCTGGTGAGAGAATGAATATAGCTAGCGATGGCACAGTAAGTGTGACTCGCTCAGTTAATGGAGGATTAGGGCCAACTTTAATTTTAGTTAACGATCCCGGTTCGTCTACCGCTGCGGCTACTGAATCTCGTTTGGCATTTGCTCCGCATCATTCAGGAACTGAAACAGCAAGTATAAGAGGTATCGCTGAAAATACAGGGGCTCAAACTAAGCTTTCTTTTTATACGCACAGTGGGTCTGCGCTAGCTGAAAAGATGGTTATTAATTCTGCAGGTAGCGTCGGTATAGGAACTGTGGCTCCGGCGGATACGCTCCATGTTTACGGCGCAGGGACAACTGCTATTTTTGAAAGTAGTAGTGCTAACAGTTATATATCTATCAAGGAGGCGTCAGGAGGAAATCATGTTTACCTCGGTAATCAATCTGGAGTATTTGTAATTCAAACTCCGGGTTCTAGCTACTCAACTAAATTTCAAATTAGTAGCGCTGGGCAAGCTACATTTGCTGGAGCTATAGCCCTTTCCACCAATACTACTCCGAGCACAAGTGGGGGAGAAGGATTCCTTTATAAACATGGCACCAATGGAACTGTTTTAAGCGGTTATAACGCAAGTATTGAAACAGGTAGTGCGGGATCACGTTCAGTTAGGTTAGCAATTAGTAATACTGGAGCTACTACATTTAACAGTGCATTTACTTTCCCAACTGCAGACGGTTCAAACGGTCAAGTTTTGCAAACTAACGGAAGCGGGACAGTAACTTGGACTTCTGCAGGAAGCGGAACGGTTACGGGTTCTGGAACCGATCACTACATCCCGCGCTGGAACGGTACGACAGCTTTACAAGATTCTTCCATAATTGCTTTGGATAGCGGTTATGTCGGAATAGGAACAGCAACTCCCGGAGCCACGCTGGATGTTAATGGGACAGTTTATTTTAGAAGCACTTCGGTCAAAGGTGTTATTAGTTGCCCTAGTTCAGATATTTTTAATATCGCTAACGCTTCTGGTGGCGCGAGTAACCCAATTACTTTCAGCACTCAAGGAAGCGAAAGGGTTCGTATAGATCATACTGGTAATGTTGGCATAGGAACGAATGCCCCTCTTGATAAACTAGATGTATACGGAACTGGCGCGATATTTAGAAATCTTTCTGATGACGCAGATTCAGTACAAATTGTAAGAGGTACTAACCATACAGCTAGTCCCGACGCTAAGTTTTACATATATGATAATTCAAGTGCAGATTGGGCCGCGAAAATTAACTTGGATGGCGCGAGTTATGGTTTAGATATTACTGGCGGCGTAAATTACTTCCTACTTTGTCGTGATGCGAGTGGTAACCGAATGTTCGAAGTTCACAACACCTCGGTAGTGGTCAATGACGGTAGCACTGACATGGACTTCAGGGTTGAAGGTAATGGAGATGACTACCTTCTATTTACTGACGGCGGCAATGATCGAGTAGCTATTTCGACAAACACTCCTGCCGCAAAACTCCACGTTGAAGGCGATTTGAAAGTCGGTACCACTGACAACGGTAACTGGATGGGTTATAAAGATGTAAGTTTAAATGGAAATACCTATACCACGGCTCTTACAATTAACTTAAGCAATCATAGAGGCTGTTATGTAAAATTATTCTTAACTGGTGATTGGAGTAGTCATAGCGCTGTAGCTTTCGTTGGAGAATACTTTGTACAAAATGGAGGCGATGGATATGCCGAGCCCGGAACAGTGATAAGCGAATTTGACAATACCAATACTGATTCTATTGAATCGAAAATAGTAGACCCAAGTAGTGATACGTTTACTATACAATTAAAATTAAGCACCGCTGCTAATGGAGCACTGAGCGGCAAACTAAGTTACCACGTGATGGGGGCGGCAACGGCAGTATCATAAGGATTTATAATGGCAGATAGAACTATACCAGCATTTAAGGTTTTAAGAGGAAGCGTCGGCGTTGGAACCACTTTACCATCGTCAACGTTTCATGTATATTCTGATAGTAGCACTAATACTATAATAAATTTACAAGGAGGAAGCGCCACGAATAAAGGTGCTTACATGAATTTTTTCAGGGGTACTACCAACGTAGGCGCCTTTGGAACCAAAGCTTCGCTTATTGGTGGTACTTCCAATGATATGATGCTTTATTCCGCTTCTAATGATTGGATTTTTTATTCCACGGGAGAAAGAATGCGCGTTCAAGCGGATGGCTTAGTGGGAATAGGAACAAATGCTCCAGCTACCCTACTCCACCTAGAAGGCAGCGCGGTTAAGTTGCGCATGAAAGAAACCGGCGCTGAAACTTGGGATCTGTATGCCGCAGGAAGTCGTTGGGCTGTAATGATGGACGGTGCGGACAAGCTTACTATAGCGGACGATGGATCTGTTGGAATAGGGACCGCTGCTCCGGGGTCAAATACTCCTCTTCATATATATACAAATTCAGCTAGTGATCAAACTATACTGCTCGATAATGATGATTCTGGTCAGACAGGTATAACATTACGAACTGATCGCAGTAGTGATGGTAACGCTCATCATTTTTTGTATTTTGAAGCGCCTGATAGCGCTGGTAATAACACTCGTTTTGCTAAAATTAGATCATTTGTAGTGGATAATACAAGTGGGACTGAAGATGGCGCGTTAAGATTTAGCGTGATGGCTGCGGGGAGTGATGTAGAGTCGATGACTATTGCTGCTAAGAGCGGAACTTCTGAAATCGGTTGGGTCGGCGTTGGCACAAATGCCCCCAATTTTCCGCTTCAGGTTTTAGGGGTGAGCCAAACAAACGGAGATGCCAAAAGGGTCGTTTGTATTCTAGATTCAACTAGCGCAGCAGCGGGTACAGGAGCAGGTATAGCTTTAGGGGGTTATACAAATGGAACCAGTTCAACGATAAATGATTTTGGAATAATACAGGGAATTAAAGAAAACAGTACTGCAGGCGACTATGCAAGTGCCATGCTTTTCTCTACTCGCGCAAATGGAGCTAACCCTGCTGAACAAATGCGAATTACTTCGGCAGGACTACTATCGGTGGGGGGAAATTCCACACAGGCGCAAGTAAATATTCAATCCAGTGTGTCTGGTAACTATTTGTACATGGACGATGGTTCGAGTGTTCTATTTTCCATCTCTGCAAATGGTTCAACGTCAGGAGTTATTCAAACTCAAGGAACTGGTTTTTCGTCATGGAAGCCAATGGAGTTAAGAGCCAACTACCTTCAATTTAAGCCAAATAATTCTGAAATGATGCGGGTTCTTAGCACTGGTGTCGGAATAGCAACAACTAATCCATCTGCCACTTTGCAGGTTGGGTCAGTTACTGATAGCAGTACTACTGCTGCTTCATTAGTTCATCTTACAAGTGCTACGGCTTCTTCAACTGTTAATGGATTTTCAACTTTAAAATTAGATTATAAATCTGGTCATGCTCCAAGCACCGTTGGAGCGCAGATTATGTTTAATCAAGGGTATCATTCTGGAAACCAAGATTATACTGCTCCAGTGGGGTCTATTCGTGGTTGGAAGACTGGGGCGAGTGATAACTATGGAGGCGGTTTACAATTTTTGTATCAGCCCGATTCGGGGTCGCTGGGGCTTCTTGTTGGAATGACATTAGAAGGCTCGAGCAACGTTGGAATAGGGACAGATAACCCAGCAGGAAAGCTAGATGTAGGGGGGGATATTGACGCATTCGGCTTTATAGGGAGGGCGAGAATAGGATATTTAGGTCACGCTGACATTGCTGGGTTCTGTCACAGAGATATGGCCTCTACTGTTAACTATGCCTTAATCCAAACCGCAGGCGGTCACACCTATGTAAACGCAGCTTCAGGGCAGCAAGTCAGTTTTAGAATTGCAAACGCTGACACTATGTATATGTCAAATACGGCATTACAATTTAACGACAATAAAAAAGTTATTCTGGGTAATGACAGCGATTTACAGTTGTTCCATGATGGTAGTAATTCATATATTCAAAATGGATCAACTGGAAGTTTGAATGTTACTCTTAATGCAGGGGGTGAATTTGCAGCTAGATTTGTAAGAGACGCTGCTGTTGAGTTGTATTATAATGGCAGTAAAAAAATTGAGACTGTCTCCAATGGAGTAAAAGTCACAGGAGTAGTTCGGGCAGACGTTTTAAACAATGCAGCCGATTCAGCGAACATAATTTACAGGTCAGGTTCCAGCACCATAGTTGGAAGCAACGCTTCAGCGTTAGTCGTTTTAGATGGAGGTTCGGTAGGCTTGGGAACTGTAGCGCCAGCAAGCCTCCTTCATTTATATTCATCTGCACCAGTGCTGACGATCCAAGATGGAGGAACTCACGGCACAAACGCCACTCCATATATTGAGTTAAAAGACGGCAGCAGTACAATGCAGCTAATAGGAGCCACCTCCACGGCTGGACATTTAGACATAAAGCAGAAAAAAGCTGCGAGTGTGCGACTGTGGACAAACGATACAGAGAGGCTAACTATAGCCTCAAATGGAACTGTCACACAAGCTGGAGGTGCGTATGAATGGTATGATGGAAGTGGTGCAAAAGTAGGGGAAATTTCTACTATCGCAGGCAACAATCTAACAATCAGCGGAACACAAACTAACCATTGCGGGTTGTCTTTCGCTACAAACGCTATCCTGCCAGCGACACAAAGTGCGACCAACAATAACACCGTTGATCTTGGCGCGAGTGGAAACGCTTTTAAAGACTTTTATATCCAAGGCACTGCATACGTTAGAAATTCAGGTGGATATAATCTTTTGTGGGGTAAAGGAACTGGTTGGGGTTATGCACCAAATTCTTACAGAGCGATTCAAATAGGTGACGCGAGTGGTAACATCACTGTTTCTATCGGATACGATCCAGCGGGTAATACAAGTAGCGCGTTCACTGGAGACGGTACTGAGTTATTGTTTAGAAACGACTTTTCCTTCGTGACACCGAATGCTGCCAATAACGGGTGGCATTATTGTATGCATTTTAAAGATTCTAATATTGGCGTAAATACAACTGCACCAGCCTACCCTCTTCATGTTAATGGTAATGCTGCATTTTCTAATGGGTCAGTTGTAAATATAGGCACCACGGGGTCTAACACAGGTAAGTTACGTTTATATAATAACGATTCAACTGCTTACTATGTAGATTGGATATCTACTGGAGCTAGAGCGTATCAATTTTTGGGATCAACTTCTGGTTCTGATTATTCAACTACATTTAAAAATGCAGGATCAGGGGGGCATGACGTCTATATTGGTGGACAATTAAATGTTTCAAATGATGCGTTAAGTACAACTAAGTTTTGGGTTAGCGTAGATGGAGTAATCCAATGGGGTTCTGGAGCTGCTCACGGAACATTAACATGGGATACGGATAAAGCTATTATCGGCGGTATTGGTACAAATAATTTATCATTAGTCGCAGAAGGAACAGAGGTTGTTAACTCCACCAGTAGCACTTGGGATTTCAAAAAAGAAGCGAAGTTTCCAAACAATATAGGGCTCTTCTTTAGAAATGCGGCAAATTCCTCAACATTAGGTTTAAAAGCAGATACCGGTGATAGAATAACATTTCGAACTGGAGGAGCTTGGGATCAAATGATACTTGATGGTAACGGGAGCCTAACACTTGCTGGCCTCCTAGGCGTTAATGTTGCCGCCGATAGCGCTGATGCACTAACTATTAAAAGCACTGCTGATGGAACTAATGTACTGAGCATGAAGGATTCCGCTGGAGACGCGATGTTTAACATTCGTCAATCTTCAAACGATTGTCTGATTCGCGGTTATAAAGATGGCGGAACGCAAACCCTTCAGTTCCATTCGGATGGAGAGAGCTATATAAAAGGAGGAGCTGGGGGTGGAACTGATTTAAGTCTAGGGGGACCGGGAGTCACTTCACATGGAACTTTAGTTTTTAACAACGGCGGTGGTTCTGCTATTGGAAAAATACGAACAGAGGGCAGTGACGATGCGTTCTATTTATCTAAAATTGCCGGTAGCGGAAAATTTTACATAACAAGTGACGGTGAACCTATTGTGTTAACAGGAGGAAGCGTTGGAATAGGGACAGCTAGTCCGGCAAGAGCCCTAGACGTAGATGGAAGAGTTCGGGCTGATACTTATGGGTTTAGGTCGGATACTTCTCTGAGGTATTACTATTTCGATGATTTCTCTGGTAGTAACTTCATGGGAAGAGGAGGAAACGCGTTTACGTCTTTATATGATGGTGGTACTTTGTCTATGGTGTGGAAAGCGGGTAGTGTTGGAATAGGCACTAATGACCCAACACAACCACTTGTCGTCGCTAAATCAAATGCAGGTGGAATCGGCGGGAGTATAAGGATAGACAATTCAGCTGGTGGTGCGGCTGATAAAATGCAGTTAATATTTTCATCATTTGGAAATAGTCACCATCGTGCAATGATTCAGTCTACAGTTGAGTCGTCGGCCCCTTACGCTGGAACTCTAGAGTTTTATACCGGTATAACTTCAGGTACATTTACTGAAAAAATGCGGGTGGACCATAATGGTTATGTCGGAATAGGAACAAATGCTCCTTCCTCGCTCCTTCATGTAACTGGCGATTTAGGCAACAGCGCATTTCTGGCATATTTTTACAACAGCGGCACTCAGTCAGAAGATAATGGACTTAATGTTCAAATAGCATCTTCGGGAAGTTCAGCTCAGGCTCTTAGAGTTAATACTGGAGGAGATTCTAACGCTTTTATAGTCGCTGGAGATGGTGATGTTGGAGTTGGGTTTACACCGAATAGTTTTGCTCAAAAATTTAATGTTAATGGAAACACGTATCTAAGCGGATCAGTTGGGATAGGAGATTCTACCCCCTCTTACAAGTTGGATGTTTCGGGAACTGGTAGATTTACTAATGACGTTACTATAGCAGGAAATGTTGGAATTAACGGAACTACCCCTAGTTCTAGTTATGGCCTTCAAGTTGGTGGTAATGCGTTGGTGAGTGGATCTTTCTCCGCAAGTAGTAAATCTTTCTTAATTAACCACCCAACTAAAGAAAATAAAAAACTAGAATATGGCTGTTTAGAAGGCCCAGAATTTGGAGTTTATCACCGAGGAAGAGCTCAGTCTACTACTATTAGTTTGCCGGATTATTGGACGGGGCTTGTAAGAGAAGAAACAATCACGGTACAACTCACGCCAAAAGGCTCATTCCAGCATTTATATGTGGTTAGTCAGTCGTTAACTGAGATAGTAATCGGCGCTGCTGACGGCGAAACAATTGACTGTTTCTATACAATTTATGGGGAAAGAGCCGATATAGATAGGCTCGAAGTTGAAAAAGAAGTGTAATTTTAGAAAAGATGAAAATTGTCGATATAGCAGATGAACTTTACAGGGAACTCGGGGAACCCTCTAGTATATCAATTCCCGCCATTTCTTTTTGGATTAGGAGTAATGTCGGCGAATTGAATAATAGAATTAACACCACGTTCAAGATTAGTGAGTACGGGGCAGACGCTTATGAGTTTTCGGGCAGTTTCATCGATGCATCAAGAGAGCCTCAAGCATTTAATGAAGGAACCGGCGCATTGGGTTTATCGGTAAGTGGAACAAATGGATCGACCGCTAGCCCTGTTATTGTATCTATTCAACCTGAAGAGGCTTCGATATTAAAAAAAATGTACATAGTCCATTATTACGACCAACAGATACGCACTACAGTTGGAGCCGCCTCCACTGACCCGGTTGTCGAGGTTGCTTCAGATGGCTCGCGAGTAAGGAAAATTAACAAAAACGAATTAAGTAAGACTTACATAATGTTGAAAAAAGAAGAGTATATGGAGTTGACAGATTTAGTGAACGCTTACAAATTAAGAAAAGCAACACCAGTACAAGTGGCAGGAGATGACACTAAAGCAGGAAATTATTCTCCTAGCCGTTATTATAATTACGACAGAATTGATAACTATACAGTATAATGGCATCTTTAATCCCAACAGCTTCAAAAGAGGTGTTTGAAAAAGCGCTTGGAGATCATTTTGACACCTTCAAAGCCAATATAATAATAAATAAAGAGCCCAAAAAGACTATCACTCTAGCGGAAAATCAAAACATATATGCTGGATACAGTGCTCCTAGTCAAACTGTTAGTTATACTCCAGTAAATGCAACTTACAGCGCTATAATAAATTACAAAGAGAATCAACCTTTAGATTATCAAGACGAACTCAAAGCTAATATAGAAAAAGGTGACGTTAGGATAAAAGTAGAATTAGACGCGAAGAACTATATAGAAAAAGGTAGGACAATTTCTATTGATATAGGCGGCAAACTTTTTAATGTAGTAAGCTCAGAGGGAGTCCGTTATTTTATAGGAAAAACTTACTACGTATTTTATCTGGAGGCAACTACGTAATGGTCGGACTCAAAGCAAAATTAAGAACGAAGTTAGACACAAAAGCTTTGCTAAAAAAGGTTGATTTTAAAGGGACTAAAAGATTTCAACAAGCCGCTTTTAGGGAGGCTAAAAAAAGAGCAGCTCAAGCAAAGAAAGAAGTCATAAAAGAATTTAATAACCATCCCGTAACCAAAGAAATTGCTCAAGGTCCTAAAGGGTTAGGTAGTCATTTATTAGGAGGTAAAGGGAACCTTTTTGGCTTCCTAGGTTTCGAGCGAGGCTCTAAACCTGTTATGATTTTAAGGGATATGTTGCAAAATGCATTTGTAGTAAATAAGCAAAAGATGAGAGTTACGGCTATAAAAAATACTACTTTTACAGTGGAGTTTGATGTAAGAATACCTACCGAACCGGAGATAGATGCAATCACGCCTTTGCCGTGGACTAGTAAGAGCTGGGTCAAAGGTATAGAAAAAGGGATCACTAACTATAGTCAAACCGTTTTCCAACCAAGAAAAGGGGTAGGGTCTTTGTACGAGAGTCACAGCCGTTCTGGCGTAGCGCTACAAACGAAAAAAAGTATTAACTTTATTAAATTTACTCCTACTCCGTATATAACAGAAATGCTTAGAAAGGCGAGAATGAAACTAAGATGAAGCCTCAATTCGATAACCAAATAATGTCTAGTATGCTCTTATGGTTCGACCATACTTTGCTGAATGAAGCTGATGCATATCAAAATACAACAGGACAATTTTATGATGTTTCCGCTGAGTATTACGGCTTGGAAACTTATGCGTCGTCTTATTCGCAGATTGTAGCGGATGCCTCAATAACAGGAGCGACTATTCCTACAGGTCTTTACGCTGGAAGTAATTTAGTCAATGTAGGAGAATGGGGGGCTTCAGGTCTAGCGGCGATTGATTATAATAATGGCCGCTCATATTGGTCTGGCGATAGATCTGTAAATATCACGGGTAGTTTTGCTATTAAAGATTTTAACGTTTTCCTTACTAACAGCACCGAAGACGAAATTCTTTTTCAGACTCAATACAGCAACAGAAATAAACAATCGGATATAGTTCCAACAGGATTGGAACCGGGAACTAAGACTTATCCTGTTGTCTATCTTAAAAATGATGGTAGTTATAACGATCCATTTGCTTTTGGAGGTACAGACAATACTGTCATGAAAATAAGAGCTATAGTAATAGCTGACAGTCAGTTCCATATAGACGCAATAGGGTCTTTATTTCGCGATAAGCGGCATAATAATGTAGCTATATTTGACGAAAGCGATATGCCTTTTAATGCTTACGGTTATTACAGAAATAACACTCAATACAATTATACTGGTATAGCCCAAAGCAAGGGTTATGATGAGATGTTGTATCTTGAAGACGTAAATATTTCTCGCTTTGATAGGGTTTTAGAAAATGAAGTAAGAAAATTTAACCCTAATGTTTTCTCTACGTTAATTGATTTTGAGATTAATAAAGTCAGATTAACCTGAGAATCAGAAAATAATTTCACTTTTGGTCATATTAACTGTAAATTAAGGTAAGAATTTAAAGGATTTACTAAAATGGCTAGAAACAGAGTTATTTACCAAAGTCAGGCAGTTTACGCAAGTCAAACTGCATACAATGCCGCTCAAACAGCAAGTGGAGCTGTCGCCCAATTGGATCGTATCCAAAGCGCCAATTACTCATTTAATGTTGGTCGGACAGACGTCAACCAGTTTGGCGATCTTGCAGCTATTGACAGAATTATCACAGAGTCTCCGACAGTCTCTTTTGATACCTCTTATTATCTAGCTAATTTTTACAATGAACACCGCTTAGGTTTCCGTGTCACGCCTAGTGGAGGGTCCACTTTCGCTTCAGCTATTACAGACGTTATTGACTCTGCTACATCAGCTTACCAAAAAAACTATTATATCCTAACCACTAAAGAAGGTAAGGATGCTAACGAAGATTACACTACTGGTGACTACGATAGTATTATTGGTATTGGTAACGCATTCATAACTAACTACTCAAGTGAAGCTTCCGTTGGAGGGCTTCCGACTGTATCTATAAGTGCTGAAGGCCAAAACATGAACTTTGTTAATTTGCCTTTCACAGGTGGCGGCCAAAACGCCGGAACTACGACTGCAAATGGATTTGCTACTGGTGTGGGATCTCAAGGAGGTAACACCTTACTACGAGTCTCCGGTGAATCTCCCGCAATTGACTCTTCGAACGGAACTGCACTGGGTCAATTCGTGACTCTTCCAGTTGCTAAAACTAATTTATCCGATTCAGGAGCAGCTCTTATTGCCAGTTTGCGCCCGGGTGATATAACACTTACTCTCGCGGAAAAATCAGGCAACGCCGTTGGCACTGCTGCTATAGATAATGGATTGCCGAGTGATTATGCCGGAGCTGCTGTTAGTGATGCTCACATTCAAAGTTATACTCTAGGTTTTGATCTTGGAAGATCACCTATCGAAAAATTAGGAAGCAAATTTGCTTTTGCTCGAGTAGTTGATTTCCCTGTAACTGTAAGCCTTAGTGTGGATGCAGTTCTAGCTGACTTAACTAGTGGTTCATTAGCTGAAATGATTGATTGTGATAAAGAGTATGATGCTCGAATTTCTATTAAAGATCCTGTTTGTGGAGAAGCTCTTGCTGATCAAGCTGTAGTCTGCAACTATATCGTCAAAGGTCTAAAAATAGATAGTCAGTCGTTCACCTCGTCTATTGGGGATAACAAATCTGTTACTCTAGACTTTTCTGCTCAAATAGGTGGACCCAACCAGTCTGGTATGGGTGTATTTATGAGTGGTGTATGTGCTGGTTCAAACCATCTATAAAACAATATTGGTAAATAGTTATAGTCCCTCTTCGGAGGGACTTTTTTTTTGTATTTTAGTGTAATTATACATAAGATATAAGGTAAAGGTATGTCTAAGGAAGAAGGTCCAGATAGGGATATTATCAACAATTTTTTCGCTTTTCAGACTCGGCGAAAGATAACGAATCTCTATAAACAATTCTTCTTTATATTAGAAGATCTTCAAGCTGACGGAATGAAAATTCCTGAAGAACAGCACCAAAGAATCCGCAAAAGAATACTCGATTTAGGCAATGACACTATTCGAGAATTAGAGGATTACTTTGAAAAATTCATAGAATACAACAATAATAAGACAAAATGAAGCGTATATACGAGTTCACCGTTAATAAGGAAGAAGAGGTAAGTGAAGATACCGTCGAAACAAAAAAAGATGGCACAGAAGTAACTACCTCTAAAAAAGTAAAAAAAGAAGTCCCTTACAAATTTTTCTTACGCCGCCCTAGCCGTACGATGACGGATGAAGCAGAACTTTATTATGGAGTGAAGTTGGCTGAAGGTATAAAGGCAGGGCTGCTCACTAAAGCACTGTTAGAAAAACGATTTGAAAACGATGGAGGCACTCGTAGCGACGATGAAAATGAGCAATACGAAGGGATCATAAATAAATTACAGGATTTTCACAAAGAGCAGTCTAAAATACTGGATATACCCGCTAAAAAAAGAACGGCAGCGCAAAAAAAGAGATTGGAAGAATTAGATGACGAAATAAAGCCCAGCAGACGCGATTTAAGGAACCTCCAGTTAGCTGAAGACACTCTTTATGAAGAAACTGCCGAAAGTCGCGCCAGAAATAAAGTAATTCTGTGGTGGATGCTACATTTAGCTTACGCAGAAGATAAAGATGGTAAAGAGACTGAGTTTTTTGGCGAAGGAAGTTTCGAAGATAAGATGGAAAGGTACGATGAAATTGATGAAGGCGAAGATATCTTTGAAATAATCGTAGCCCGTAAAATAGCCTACTATGTAAGCTTCTGGTTTGTGGGTAGACCTAATAGTCAGGAAGAATTTCAAAGCATGATAGATATGGCTCTCAAATTAGACGAAGAAGAAGCTAAAACTGAAGAAACAGAAAAAGAAAAGAAGGCGGCTAAGTAGCGCTTTCACCTTCTGTTATGGAGGAAAGTAGTCTAAAGGTTGTTTTTTCTGAGATATTAAGAGGTCATACTCTAATTTCATCTCCTAAACATGGAGATATCAAGATTAAACACTTCAATAACTTTGATTCGGCTGAGCTCGATATAAAAAATGACTTTTATTATCAAAAAGCTATAAATGAAGGCCTCCCTACTAGAAAAGAAAGAATAGATTATCTATTAAAGGAAAAAATTTGGACCCCAGAAAGAAACAAAGAGATAATCCATCTCAAAAGTTTTATAAAAGGGTTAAAAAATTCCAAATCTAAAGTGTTTCTTAAAGTTCATATTGACCAAATCAATGCTCAGATAAATGAAAATCAACTAAAACTCTCTAAAATGGAGTTAGAGAAAGAGAGCCTTATAGGTTTTTGCGCCGAGTCTTATGCTTCCCGTCGTATAAATGAACATTACATGTTTAATGCTTTACGCGATTCAAAAAACCAAAAACTTTTTACACTAGAAGAGTTCGAAGATTTATCTGAGGATAAATTAATGGAATACATAGCTTTATATAATAAAAGTACAAAAAAATTTAAGCACGAAACACTTCAGAAAATATCTGTGGCTGGGTTTTTTACTAACTTGTTTTATCTTTGCGATAACAACGCTCATATATTCTTTGGAAAACCTTTAGTAGAGTTGACTTTTTATCAAGTAGAGTTATTTGGTTCTGGTAGATATTTTAAATCTTTAATGGAGCAAGCGGATGCGAACGTACCTGAAGAAATTAAAGATGATCCAGCTAAAATTGTAGAATGGTTTGATTCGACTAAAAGCGCGAAAGAGGTATTAGATAAGTCTAAAAATGCTGGTCAAGACGGATCTGCCACTACTTTAGTCGGGGCTACAAAACAGGATTTAGAAAGGTTAGGGTTAGCTAGCCCTGAAGAAACTATAAATCTTGCACAAAAAGCTGCGGAAAAAGGCGGTAGGCTCAGTATGGAGGATATGATGAAAATTCACGGAACGTAAGCCAAAAAGAGTGTAATAATACACTAGGAATATGGCTGCTAGTGAGAAAATGGTAATCCGGGTCGACGCGGAAATAAGAGACGCGGTTCGCGAACTAAAGCGTCTTGAAAAATTAGGGTCAAAAGTAGGCAAGACTCTTAGCACTGGGTTTGGAGGGGGAGGCGGAGCCGGGGG
>Ga0209232_1001007_pt1 | contig 16030 bp, 14 predicted proteins | sample ETNvirenome_2_60_FD_184066 | JGI IMG/M metagenome (GOLD analysis project Ga0209232, IMG submission 184066) | Marine viral communities from the Pacific Ocean - ETNP_2_60 (SPAdes) (version 2) | ecosystem: Environmental > Aquatic > Marine > Oceanic | place: Pacific Ocean | collected 2013-06-22
TAATATAACAGGTATATCTAAAAGCACAGGAACTATCTTAGGCCATGCAATAACAAAGAAGACAGCCGTTAAAGCTATGATTCTTCTTGTCCATTGAAATCCTTTGTTCTCATATGTTCTTGCTTTCTCTACAAAAGACATTTGAGTTTCTGCTCTTTGTAATAACATCTTTTGTTCTTCTTGTTTTGCTTTAATACTTTGTCCCCATATGGACATTACTCCACCTAGTAAGCTAGAACCTAGCATTGTAATCATTTCTACTGGTAATCCACCTAACATTATTTATCTCCTTCTCCTTTAATCATATCTATTATACCTAAGTCATCGAACCATCTAAATCCGTAAGGGTCTTCTCCTTGTAGTCTTCCAAAATAAACTAATTGTAAATCTTTAATTTTAGTTTTTACTCTTGCAACTTTCTTTTTATATTCATCTATATCTAATTTTTTATTATAATAATCTTTTTTTAAATTAGAAAGTTTCTTTTTCTGTTTTCTTAAATTTATAGCAAGTCCTACTTTTTGAGAAGCTTTTAATGTTGAAACACTTTTGTTACTAACCTTAACACCAAAAGAGTTCATTAAAGCTTCTATCTCTGTTTGAGGTACTCTATACTTAGATTTTTCTCCTAGTCTAGCCCTATCTAATTTAATTGTAGAATAAGAACCGGGAATGTAAGGAAAATTTGGAATAAGTTTTTTACCAAACATACCGAAAGCTTCAAGGGTTTCTTCTATGAATCCTCCATCACCTCTGTTAGCATCTTTTTGTCCTCTAAAAACATCAAACCCTATCATAGAATATAAAAAGTCACCGCCTATACCAAGTGAGGGTTGTAAAGGTTCCGGTAAAAAAGGAACAGCATTTTTTCCATCCATGCTTAATACATCACCACCCGGAAATAATCTACTAATATTTACAAACTTAGGTCTACCATTTTGGTCCTTCATTGGTATTCTAATTGTTTTCTTCGGCATGAAAGGTAAGTCTAAAATATTTCCTGCTTCCCAATCATTAAGCAATGCTCTTTCTTTTTTAGATTCTTGTTTATCTGTATCATAAAGACCTTCCATTTGTGTTAAAGCAGAACCTAAAACTGCATACTTTATAAATTTAGTAGGTCTCATAATTGCAGCTTCTGTAAGTATAGGAATCATTCTATAAGTAAAAGATAAGAAAGGTGTAACTGAATTTCTTAAAATATTAATAGCAGGTGCATTAATATCATAGTCTATAAATTGTTTTCTTGCAAATGCTGCAGCTTTTGTGTAGCTATCTCCCATTTCAATTCTATGCATAAAAGCATTTAATCTAAATACATGGTCTTCAAACTTATACCAATCTTCTAATGTTCCTGTAATCTCATTGTTTACAACTTTTTTGTAAATATTTTTAGCAAAACCTACTGCTGTATTCCATTCTGTATCTTCACCTTTTGAAGTATAAACACCACCAATTTTTTGTGTTTTAAAATTTTTAATTTCTTGCCTTAAAAAATCTGCATCTAAAACACCATGCAGTTTAGCTAACTCAACTATATCAGAATTGTCTCCGGTACCATTTGCATTTTGTACTAATGCTCTATATGCTCTAGGTAATTTTCTAATAGGAACATCTGCCAAATCAGATAATATAATATTACCCATAATATTATTCACATGAACAGTAGGATTCCATGCAGTTTTAGAAACTTTCCAAAGTCTATTTAAATTTTTATATCCCTCCCACAAAATATTTGAAGGGGTGTCTTGATATTTTTTTATACCAACAATATCTTTATAGATTGTTTGTGGTACATACTTACCTGCTAAAGCACCATACTTATTTATTTCTGTGCCTTCAATTTTAGCTTCGGGTATTTTATAATAACCACTTTTAAAGTCTCTCATTTCTTGTTGAGTTCTACCCCTAGCAGGTAAAGAATATTTTCTTGCTACATCTGAAAAAAATTGATACTTCGCAATAGTTCTACTCATAATTAAACCTGTGTATTCTGTAGAGACGGCTGCATTTTCTATCTGACCTAACCATTTTCTTTCAGGTTTAGAATATTGCCAACGTAATTCTACTTTATCTGTAGGTTTTAATAATTTTCTTTTAACAGACTCATCCACTATTTCTTCAAACATAGGTTGTCTAGTTTCTTTATCAAGTGTAGTTTGTGTTTTAAGTTTTATTCTATATAATTTCCCATTTATTATTTTTACATCTTTAGGTAATTCCCATCCTTTATGTGTAGTATCTATTTTACCATCAATAGTATTCTTATCAAATCTTAATTTTGTTAAATAGTCTTCTGCTGTATATTCTTTTACTAAACCTCTAGTCCTTAATTCATCGCCTATTTTTTTAATCTCTAAATTTAATAATGATTTTTTTTCGGCATCTCCTCCTTTTAATTGACCCGGAGATAGCTTACGATATAGTCTCATAATATATGTCTTTTGATTTTCTATGGCTGTACTTTTATCCATTAAATCTAAATCAATATACATTTGTGTCAATTTAGTAATTCTACTTCTAGCTCTTTGGGCAAGTCTTATAATTTTATTTGGTATTTCTTTTGACTCTAAATCAAGTTTTTTTATATTATAAGAACCTTTAACATAAGGAGTAGATAAGTTAGTTACTTCATCACCTTCTAATAAATTTAATAATAATCTATTTTCATCAGGGTCTAACTCTTCCATTTTTTTAGCTATCCTAACCATATGACCTGCTAAAGAATTTTCTATACCTTGTGCTTTAAATTCTAAATCTCTATATGCTTTAGGTACACCAATTCTATCTACAAATAATCTACCTAATAATTCAGGAATAGATTCAACAAATACTTCTTGTTCATTACCTTCACCTAATACAGTTTCTTTTCTTATACCTAAAGTTTCCGTAGCTGTTTTAGATTTTAAAAATTTAATTCCTGTATACCCTGCAGTAGCACCTACTATAGCTTGTCCAAATCGTGTACTTAATGCAGGAGATTTTCCATCATCTGAAAAGTCTTGTGTAAAACCAATAACACCACCGGCAAAAGCTGTACCACCTTCACCTGTTGTTACTTTCTTTAATACTTTTCTACCTACTTTATCTTCATAATTTTTTTGAAAAGCATTTAGGTATCTAGATAATGCCCATACAGGTTGCTTACTTATATCTGGGGGTATATCATATCTTCTTTTAGTAAAAGGAAAAGGTACTCTAGTATATGTTTTTGAAAATTTTCTAATAAGACCTTCAAAAAAACTGTCATATTCTTGTCCTATTTCTACATTAGGTTTTATATCTAATGTTTCTTTACCTTTAGTTTTAATACCTTGTGTAATACCTTCTTCATCAACTGCTCTTCCACCTGTAGATGCTCCTTGAATTTGTACTTTAGAATATCCTCTTGCCATCATTTCGTCTTCAGTCATATCCTTTCTTAAAAATCTAGGAAGACCTTGTAATTCTTTAGGTGTAAATGTAGGCAATTCTTGACTTCTACCTTTTGTTTTTAAATACCCTTTTCGTATAGTACCCATACCTGTACCCACAATAGCACCACCTGCAGCACCAAAAGCTGCTTGTTTAAATCTTGTGTCCATATATGGATTTTCTTCATCAACATAACCTGTAGCACCGGCTATAGCACCGGACACCATACCATATTTACCCATTTGATATAAACTTTTAGCTTTACCAAAAGGTATTAACCATGAAGCAGGGTCTAATAATGCACCACCAAAATAAGCTGCAGCTACCCATCCACCATTTTCCCCACGCATTAGTTCATTAAGTTTTTTTTGATTGGCTTTTTCTTGGGCTTTATCAAAACCAATTATTTGTTTACCACCTCTATAAGTATCAGTAATACCTAACTTAAAAGCATAAGTAAAAGCATTATCTACTTCTGGTGGGTCGACAGGGCCGGGGTCATTTGCAAAGTTTTTGCTACTAGATTTTTTTTTGGTAGACGAATCTACTTTTCTGTATGAAAGTCTGCCTTCATCATCTGTGTAATATTCAATAGCCATGTTGGATTAATTTCCATAATTCTTTTCAATTTGTGCAGAATAATTTCTCATATATCTTTCACTTCTACCATCTGCTTTAGCTTTCTTTTGTGCGTCAGTAAATTTTTCATGAGGAGGGGTAGAAAAATAATCAGAACCATATTGACTATCCCAATTTTTTTGTTTTTCTAATTCCTCCTTTCTTGCTTTAGAACCTAATGGTAATCCAAATAATGAAGGTCTATCTGGAACATCTTCAGTTGTTACTGTCACTCCATCATCAGCATTAGTTCTTCCTTCTCTTTCTGCTCTCTCTTCGTTAAATCTAGTTTGTAATGATTCTGATACAAATTTATTTAAAGGTGCAACTTTATCTACATATGCTTGTAATACAGATAACTCTGTTTCTGCGTTAAGATTATCATCAAAGTCTTCTACAATATTTGTTACTTCAATGGACTTTGGTGATTGTGGAGTTAAATACTGTAAGTTATCTCCTTTGTACCAATCATATTGTTGTGAATATAATACCTCTGCTCTAGCTGTTATATCATTTATTTCAATGCCTTGTAATTCAGCATTTTCTTGTAGTATTTTTGCTTTATTAAATATTTCCATTACATATGGGTCTGTCGTATCATACTCATATTCACCATCTGAACCGGGAATTTTTTTATAATATAACTCATCAAAACTTTTCATAATATTTGCTATATCCGTATTATTTAAACTAGTTTTTTCTATACTCTTACCTGCAGAAAATTTAGTATCAATAGGTTTTCCTGCGTCTATTTCTCCAACAGTCGCTTGAATATCTTTAATACCTCTTTCTTCTATATCTCTTGTAAACAAACTAGATGTTCCTTTAAATAACCCTACTTGGTCTTGTAAATTTTGATTTAATTCTTCTTTCTTTAATTTAATATCTTCAGAAACTTTATCTAAATATTGACCTTGACCTTCATCTACTTTTTGTGTAGAAAGTTTATCAACAATACTATTAGAATCTAATTGTGCAAGGGCATTTATATCTCCGCCCCCCATCACAAAACTATTTAATTGTCCTGTATAATTTTTACCTATCTGAGTAGAAACATTTTTAAATGCTTGCATATTTGCTTTTTCTTCATTATAGTATTCATTATATTTTTTTTGTATTTCATTTTTTTTACTAACTGCTTTTTCTCGATAGGTATCTATCCTATCTCTCATTTCATTTCTTTTATCTTCTACACCTTGTAAAGCACCTGTAGCTACTTGTCTAAAAGTTCTAGAACTTAATAATCCCATTATTCTTCCTCCTTCTTAGGTTTACCCATTAAACCTGTACTAGGCATTTCCTCTTCTACTTCTTTCATTTCATCTTGTTCTTTGGGAGATGTTTTAATTACAGTTCTAATTAATTGTTTTGTCTCATCTTGTTTAGGTTTATTTAATTTTATTTTTTCAATACCTGCTTTTTTACCAATAGCCATAACCATTTTTGCAACAATAGGTGTTAATAGTAATCCTGTATCAGGAGTAAATTTACCTTCTACAAATCCTGCAAATATAACTACTTTAGTTATCTCTTCTACAGTTAATCCTGCCTCTAGTAATATAATTATTTTTTCCATAGCAGCATCGGAGTGTAAACCTTCCCATATCTGCATAGATGCGTCTTCTACTGTAGCAAATTGTGGTGCGTGTTCCCAAGGATAATTCTTAGGAGTATCTGTTAATGATTGACCCGGTACCGGTGCGTCAAATGGATTTGTTTTTCTTTCTGCCATTACACACCCACCATATAATCTCTTAAATAATTATCCCAAAACTGTTGTGTTTGTTTATAAGATACTTGTTGTATTTGTGAAGCTTGGCCCGGTTCTGATAAAGGTTGACTATCTGCAAATCCATAACTATCTACACCCATTTTATATTGGTCAAAGTCAGGTCTATACTTTTGTATAGATTGTTGCCCTTTATCTTTAGAATCTCCTCCACCTAAAAATTCTTTACCTACAGATATTAATTGTGTTAATGTTCCTATGTCCATTCTATCTCCTATGTGGTTGTTGTAGGATTAGGTAAGTTAGCTTCAAATATTTCTAAACCTAGTCTACCTATTAATCCATTAAGTTGTGCTTTACTTTCTTCATCATATAAAGCCATTGTTGTTTCTCTTTCTAGTGCAGCCATTGCAATATTATGCGCCCTATCTTTGTTATTTTCAGATGATGTATTTATCCATGATGCCTCATCTCTCCATTGTTGCCATAATGATGATAATGCAAAGTTAGATATTTGTAATAAATTTTGTGCGTCTGTTTGATTAGCTGCATTAATACTAGCTGTATTAGCTGTGTTAACTTGCCTTCTCCATGTTACATTTGATTGGTCTATTACTCTTTGATTTTCTACATTAAATCTTTGTCTCTGGTCTTCTAACTGTGAATTAAATTGGTTGATAGCTGCTTCTCTTTGTGCATCTGCTTCTTCTACTGCTATAGTATTTTGTGCATTTTGTGCAGATATTTTATTTGTTTCTGCTACAGCATATTGATTCATAGCATCTGTTCTTTGAGCATTAGCAGTTTTAACAGATGTATTTAAGTTAGTAAAAAATTGGTCTGTTTGTGCTTGACTTTGTGAATTAAACTGTGATGCTGCATTAGTTGCTGCTTGGTCTGAAAATAAAGATTGTTGTCTTATTTGTAAATTAGCTAAACTTGTTTGTTGTGTATTATTTAAGTTAGCCATATCCATTTGTAGATAGGCACTAGCATTTGTAAGAGCAGCTTGTTGTCTATTATTTAAATTAGCAAAGATAGCTTCTTTATATGTAGCTGCGTCTTGTTGTGCAATTGGAATAGATGATTGTATAATACCTTGTGCTAAAGCTTCTGCGGCAATACTTGAAGCACCTAAACCTCTTTGTTGCATGGCTGCATCTACAATTCTTTTAGCCCCTTGTGCAAAAGCAGGTAAAGCTGTACCTTCATTAACTGCAGTATTTATTGATTGAGATATATTAGCCAGTTGCCCTTGAACTGTAGCTTCAGGGGGTAGTGAAGTTAAATCTTGTTGTGCTGCAACCATAGGTTGACTAACTGTACCTTGTGCTGCGGTAGCTTGTGGAATATTAGCTGCTGTTGTTGCTGCACTATAATCATAAGCATTAGCTGCTACAGGAGTAGCTTGAGTTACTTGAGTTGCAGTAGGGATAACTGCAGATGTTATAGTAGGGGCAGCAGTAGCTGTTGGTGTAGTTGTTGCTACTGTCCCTTGAAGTCCGGGTGTTGTTTGTAATTGATTATCTGTTACGGATTGTAACGCAAGATTAGGTAGAACTTGTCCACCTTGAGGAAGTGTTGGTTGTCTGATTGCAGAACCCACTTGTGCTTGTGCAAATTGTGATGGGTCTGTTAATGTATTAGTTGTAGCTGTATTAGTTGTTGTTGCAGGAGTAGTTATACTAGCATCCATAAAACTTTTATAAGCTGCCTCATCTCCAAACTGTTGTTTTTGTTGTTCTGTTAAATCATTATATGCTTTATATGCCATTAATTTTTACTCCCCTTAATCATATATGCTTCTATCCACATTATTTTTTCTTTAATAACAGCAATATCTTGTTGCATCTGTGTTACTGAATCTACTTTTGTTTCTACTGCTTCTAGTCTTTGTGACCACATACCCCATGTCATAGCTAAACTTGCTATAATAACTAAGTATGGTAGTATTGTTTTTATATCTATTTTCATTATTTTATACCTGCTAATGGATTAGCTAAAGTTTTTTGTATAGTATCTGTAATTTTTTCTTCTAATTTAAGCATATCTTCCTCTATAGATTTTATTGTTTCTTTTAAATCTTTTTCATTAGTTCTAGAATCTTCTTTAACTCTTGTTTCTACATCTTCTACAATACTTTCAATTCTTCTCACATCACCCTTTAAATCATTTTTTAATTCTTTTGCAACGGATGCCACAAGATTTACTTCTTCTAATATCATAGACAATTCTCCTTGTAACATTGTTACTTCTTGTTGTATTAGTTCTATTCTTTTATCATAGTCAGAAAGGTCAGGACTTACAAAAGAATTTATCTTTTCTTCCATAGAGTTATATCTTTGTAGAATTTCCATTCCACCCCATAGCCCTCCAATTAATGTACCTAATAAAGGCAATATAAGAAGTAGCTTTGAGCCACCTATCTTTATTCCTTTATATTCTACTTCTGCCATTTTTCTCCTATTGATATTGACTATCTATTATTTCATTAAATGTATTATTACTATCTACTATCATAAAATAATTAGCTAAATTATTATCTGATAATTGTGTATCAGGTAAAGTTTCATCTGTAAAAAATCCTACAGTATCTTGTAATTGCATTTGTGTTTCAAAAAAACTTTTAGTATTTCCTAATACTTGCATTACTATTAAAGTTTTTAATTGATTTGTAGCTTCATATCTACCTTTATCACCCATATTTTTTACTATCTTTGTAGCTGCTTTTTGTTTTTGATTTTGTTGTTTAGGTTTAACTATTTCTTTTTTAGGTTCTTCTTTTGGTTCTTGTACTTCTTTTTTAGGTTCTTCTACTTTTTCTTTTGGTTCTTCTACAGATTCTTTTGGTTCTTCTTTAGTTTCTTTCGGTTGTACTTCTTCTTGCTCATCACTATTCTCATTTTCCATAGTGGGTTCATCAACATTTTCGCTATCGGGTTTTGGTTGCTCAATTTCTTTTGTTGGTTCATTTGATTCATTATCCATAGTATTTTCCATAGCAGATTTTTCTTCTGTAGGTTTCGGCATATCCATAGTTGGTTCTTCTGTATTTGTTTCAATTGGCATCTCCATTGGCTCTGGCTCTGGCATATCCATAGGTATTTCTACTTCAGGTTCATCTATCTTAACCATCATCATAGGAGGAGGATTATCTATTTCTATTTCAGGCATAGGTAAATCCATATCCATTTGTAAATCCATTTCCATTTCTACATTAACCATAGTTATTTCCATAGGCATTTCCATATCTATTTCAGGCATCATGGTTATAGTTGAAGGCATATCTATTTCAAAATCCATTTGGAAGTCTATTTCAAAATCCATTTGAAAATCTTGTATTTCCATTTCTACTGATTCATATGAAAATTCTTCTACAGGTGCTTCTATAGGTTGAAAATTAAAATCATCTGTAACTTCATTAGATTCAAATATCATTTCTGCAATATCGTTAGCTTCTTGACCATAATCTAATACTAAAAACTCTTCTAACTCTTGTATCTGTTGATTAACAATTGTAGTTACTACGTTGTAAAGTACGTTGATTGAAACATCATCAAATACTGGACCCACAGCAAGATTAATATCTCTTCCCCCAACTTCTACAATAATAGTATTTAAACTTCCTGCAAAGTCAAAGTTACCTGAATAAGATTGATATCCTGTAGTAACTCCTGTTTCTGATAAAACATCTGTACCACTAAAAACTGAAGATAAACCATTACGACCTGTAATATGCATATAGATTCTATCTTGCGAATCTTGTTTGTCTACACTTATATTATACTCTACTTTTCCACCTTTGTCAATAGTTAAATCACTTATATCAATAGTTTGTATAAATGTTGTACCCATACCTGCTACACCCATAGTAGAAGTTGAGTTTCCACTTCCTGTAATCATGGCACATTTATCTGAACCTAGACCATAACAAGAATTACCACTTGGCATACTTGCAGGGCCTTGGCCTCCCCAGTCCGAATCCATGTCCCCTTCTTTAGAAGTGACTACAAAATCACTACCACTTTCTAATAAGTTTCCACTATCAATGTTTTCAACAATAGTATCTATACTTTCTGTGGTGTTACTTTCTGTAGTAGTTCCGGGAGTACATAAACCTAATGTTTCAGTTGTACACTCTGCTTTTAAATTAGAGTAAAAGGAGCAAAGCAAGACCACTAATAATAAGTTTCTTAGCATTATCATGTTTTCCTTCTACAGTTAATTCTTTAAGTAGTTGTTTTTTTTCTTTTTGTTTTTGTTTTTCTAATTTTTTTTCTTGTTTAAGTTTTTCTTTTTCTTCTTTTGCTATTTCTTGTTGTTTTAATTTATCTTCTTTTGCTTGTTTAATAGCTTCTTGTTCTTTTATTATTTTTAATTCTTTTTCTTGTTTAGCCATAGCTATAAATACTTGACTACCTTCAGGTACCATATGAGGATTATCTAACCATCCTTGTTTAGCATCTTCTCCAATAGCACCCATGTAAGGACAGTATGTAGCTGCCATCCACATTGCATCAAAAATTCTAGAATCAGTACAGAGTGTAGAGACTGCAGCCACTTTCATACCCATACCAAACAAACTGCGAGATAGCTTAATCATTTCACAATTTGCGTCTTTAATTGTTACTCCTGAACTAATACCTAAGACTTGAGTTTGCACACTTCCAGAATATCCACTTGTACATACATCTGAATTATTAACTACTACAGAAGGACTATTTGCCGTAGGCGGGGTATTATTTGTAACTACCGTACTTGATACCGTATTCGAATCTGCAGCATCTGCTACTGTAAATGTGCAAGAAGTCAATAATAGTATAAGTATAAATATATATTTCACTAGTCTACTTTACTCATAGACCTGATAAATTCTACACCTTCAATAGTTTCTATTTGTGCTTCTACTTTAGCACAAGATATTTGTACTGTATCTGCCATATTTCTTTTCATTATCCTTTTTTTCTCTAAACAATCTTTAATACCATCTGTTACAGTATGTTCAATCATAGTACCTTGTGAAAATAATAATAATGCTATAATAATTTTAGTAACCATTTTTATTCTCTCTTATTTTATCTTTTAATTCCTCAACATCATTTTGTAATTTTGAAACTTGGTCTTTTAGAAAATTAATATTAACTGTATTAGACATCATAGATTCCATTTCTTTTTGAATACCATCTAACTGTTCTGCCATAAATTCAATTAACATAAACTGTTCTTGGTCTAAAGGAATTTGGTCTGCTTGTTTAACTAAATCAGCTTCAAATAAAGTTGCTCTAGTTTCTATATTATTTAATCTTTCAATAACTCCAAAGTACGCCCACACACCGACTGCTGTGGCTCCGAGTATGCTGAGAAGATTTCTCATAGGCATACTAATCGAAGTATTATCTGATATTTTCATTATCTTGCCGTTGCCGGCACTCCTTCACTACTTACAAATGGGTGTTTTGCAACTGCCATGTAGATGAATGTGCCACCACCATTAAAATCACCATAAGTTGACCTTCCTTTAAAACCATTACTTAAAAAGTCTACTTCATTTCTACCTGATGTTGTTTCTGCAGCATTTTCATTAGCTTTTAAAAAAGTATCTATTTCATTATTAGCTTCTCTTGTATTATCAAATATAATCCAATCGTGATTGGCATGAGATGTAGATTTGTTTTTTACCAAAACAAACGCAGGTGTAAATCCTGTATATATAAATGTTCCATCTGCCTTATTAGCACCAACAAACGTTCCAATCTTTGAGTAACCTTGAACTGAATGAAAACAATAAGCAATATAATTGCTACTCGTCTCTTCATGATTAAAGCCACCTGATGAAATCGTTGTTGATGTAGGCGCTCTATAAAAACCTGTTCCACCTGCATCAGTTGACTTCGCATCACTACTATTCAAATGATAATAATCTGTATTCCAATTAAAACCTGATTCTGTAACACCTGTTAGCCAATTATTTCCTGAAGTTCTATTTTTTGTAATTACTAGTGTTGGTGCAGTACTTAAACCATGACCGATAGTTGGGTTAGTATCGTCACTTCCTGTCCAAGACACAATACTAAATCCTGCTGTAGTATTAGCTTGTACTGTAGAAGTTATATCTCCATCAGTATTAGATGATGTAGTTCCACCATTAGCTTTCCATTGCCAAGCAACATATGCTTCAGTATTAGTATTAACCTTAACATCCGCATCAACTTGAAAACCATCACTTGCAAAAGAATCTAATGTATCAGCATCTGTGCTTTCTGCATCAGCAGCATTAGAACTTAAAAATTTTGTAGCACCTCTAGTTGAATCAAACCAACAATGTGCATCGGTAGCATCTCTATTTTTTATCCAAACCAAATCAGGTTGTAAATCAGAATTTCCATCATTAGTTATAGCATGATTTGCACTTCCATTTCCTGTATAAATTTTTGTCTGAAAATATGCTGAAGGGTCGTCTATTGTTGTATATGCCATATTATTTCCTTATCCAAACTCCGCTAAATTTTTAGTACATAGTGCATAATATCCTGATGGTGGTGCATATTCAAAATCACCATAACCATTTGCATCTGCGTTACCACTTGAATTTGCATAAGCAGGATTACCAAAATTAAAATCCATTCTTGTATCATGACCATTTCTATTATCACCACCTGCAAAATAATAAACTCCATCAAGAGTTCCTGATGCTGCCTGAATTGAAGTTGCTCCTGTTCCCGTTGAAGCTGATTCTGGGTCACCACTATTTTGCCAAGTGCTATTTTTAGAAAAATATAATTTATTATTATCTAAATCTAAAGCTATTCCAATTATATCATCATCATCAAAAGAATCTCCATAAGATGAACCTGCAGTATTATTGCTTTTAACGTTACCATTATTTGCTGTGTACCCATAATTATATTGATTTTTTGTTAGCTTATCATCGTTACCATCATCCTTACATGGTCTTGATGCTATACCTATTTCACCATAATCAGGAATTGTAACTGCTTTAACTTCGCAATACCATTTACCTGATGTAACTCCTATGGTTGAAATATTATAAACTGTTGAAGTGCCATTATCAAAATCCACTCTTGTATTACCCTCTGATAAAGTAGCAGGATTAAATTGATTTGCTAAAGAATTTATAGTAGCAAAATTATTAGTAGGTGTGTCTGTACAAACATCTATTGCAGCTAAATTAGATACTGCAAAATGTCTATCATTACCACTTGTATCTGCTCCTATTCCACTAGCATTAGCACTTGTTCCTGTTTGTTGAAACTCTAAAAAGAAACCATTAGTTCCATAGCTTCCTGAATATGCTGTAGGTACCCAAACTCCATTATCATTTGTTTCTCCAAAATCTGATGCTGCTTTTGCTGCTCCATCTATTAAGTATACATCCGCCATGTAACCATCAAAATAAGTTACGCCAACACCTGTTACTGAATTTTGAAAAGTACCAATATAATGGACAACATCATTATTCACAGCATAATCTAAATTTTCAGGTTCTTCATTAACACTAAAAGAAGTTTCCTCTGTTCCATTTACATAAATATCGCAATTTGTATTTGCCGCATCAAATTTTACTACTATTGAGTACCAAGCACTAGTATCTCTAAAAACTCTATTTGTAATTTTTCGTTTAGTTTGAGTAGATAATGAGCCACCTGAAGCATTTAAATGTTTATGTGTTATGTTAAGAGTATCATCAGCATCAAATTGAATTGCAACATAATTATTTGCATCTGTATAAGCACCAAAAAAAGTTTGTTCTGCTCCTAAAGTTGACCTTTTAAGCCAACCACTCCAAGTCCAAGTTTTTTTATCTCCATCACTAGATGGTGTATCAGATACAACAGGACTATCGCCATCATTAAATCTAAGGGAATTATCTATATCATAGCCACTACTTAGAGTATTTGCTCCTAAGATGCCTACCATGTTATACTACCTCGTCTGGAAACTCGCCTAGTGGTCTTGTAATTACAGGATTTTCTTCTGTTCCTGTATTTGTATATGTCAGTAAAGTTATTAATGCTGCTATGTTTGCACAATTATCTATAGATGTTTCCATAGAATTTACTTTTGTTCTAACTGCTGCTCTGTATGTTGTAATATTACTTGGTACAGAATAGCTACCAACATCTGCAGCTTTAATTACATACCAATCGGTATTAGCCAAAAGAGTTGCTGCTTGTGCATTAAATTGTTTTTTATATTTTGTTTTTAATCCTTCTGTTGCAACATCTCCTACATCTTCGCCTTCTGGTATTTTACCATCAGTTTTATCTTGTGATGTCCACAAAGTATCAGCTATATTTTTAGCTGTTGCTGTTCCATAGCTACCTGTTACTTTACCACTACCAAATGCATAAGTAATATTTGTATTAGTGTAATAGGTTTCATCTTTTTTATTCGTGTTATCTATCTCTACTGTATAAATACCGATAGCATTTCTTTCTGATTCGGTCCATAATGTGTATATACTTTGTGAGTATTTATTACTTCCTATTGTAATGCCTTTATTTCCTTTTGGAAAACTTGTTATACTTCCTGATTCTACTTGTGCAAACATATTACTCCTATGATAATGTTAAATTTAAATTTCTGCCTACTTCAAGCCATTTACTTCCATTATATCTAAATACAAATAAATCACCTTTATCGGCTGTTGTTGTTAATGTTGGTGCTGTGTCTGTTGCAAATTCATATGTAGCGTTCCATGTAATTGTTCTTGAACCTGAGCCATCTTGTATTAATAACAAAGATATAAACTGTCCTGCTGCAGGTGTACTACCACTTGGAGCAGATAAAGTTCTGTTTCCCCCCATTGTTAATTTAGCTACAGGAGATGCAATAACATCCCAAGTTACTGTTGCACCATCAGATAATGTATCTTCTGTAAAGAGTGCGGCTCCAGATATTGTTGTTAAATTATTAGCATCTGCTGATAATACTTTTGATGCTGCAGTTGTACCTAGTGTAGCTAAGTCTGAATAATTTAATTCAGTTGCTGTTGCAGTTACTCCATCAAGTATATTTAATTCAGCAGCAGTTGATGTAACATTTGTGCCACCTATATCTAGTGTTGTCATTTGAACTTCACCTGCAACAGTTACTAATCCATCTGCTACAGTTATTAAATCAGTATCGTCTGTATGACCTATAGTTGTTCCATTAATCAAAACATCGTCAATGTCTAATGAGCCACCACTAATTAATCCTGTTGTTGTTATTGTTGATGAGCCAGTATCTATACTTCCAAATCCTGAAGTTATAGAACCAGAATCTAAAGCACCTGTTGTTACAATATTAGAACCACCAACACTATGCCCTGCAAAATAAGTAGAAACAGTATCAACATTGGTCATACGCATTGTACCACCATCATTAATTAATATACCATCTCCAGTCGCTACTGCTGTAGTACCTCTTGCAGTACCACCATCAATTAAATTAATTTCAGCAGCAGTTGTTGTTATTGCTGTACCTGCAATACTAAGAGCATCTGTTTCTACAGTTCCATCAAAGTATGCATCTTTAAATTCTAAAGCATCTGTACCTAAATCTAGAATTGCATTTGTACCCGGTGTTAAAGCACCATCGGTTAATATTAATTGTTTTTCATTCCCTGCATAAAAGTTGATTGTATCAGCAGTTTCAAAATCTATTTTTGTTTGGTCATCTTCACCAATTTTAACATCAGTAGCTAAAATAGATGTAATGCCTGTTTGTGCAGCGTCTACTGCAAAATCAATATTATCATTTGTTGTATCATAAGTAACTGTAATACCACTTTCAGTATTACTAGATATCATGTTAGTTCCAACAGTATCTCTAATATAAGTTGCTAAAGCTGTTCCATCTACAGTAATTGCATCTGCTTCAAGAGTACCATCAATATCAGCATCTCCGCTAACATCTAAAGAACCTGCATCTAATTCTCCTGTAAGAGTAATATTTCTAAAACTTGCTACATCTTTATTAGAATCAACAGTAACTGTTTTACTTGCTACAACAGTACCGACTGCTGCTCCTGTATCATTATAATTTAATTCGGCTGCTGTTGAAGATATATTAGTGCCTCCAATATCAAGAGTAGTTACAGATATTTCTCCTGCTACTGTCGCAACTCCGTCTGCTAGTGTAATTAAATCAGTATCATCAGTATGCCCTATTGTTGTCCCATTAACAATTACATTATCTACAGTAAGTGTTGTTAATGTTCCAAGAGAAGTAATATTTGATTGTGCTGCACCTGTTACTGTAGCT
>Ga0209232_1001008_pt1 | contig 16015 bp, 16 predicted proteins | sample ETNvirenome_2_60_FD_184066 | JGI IMG/M metagenome (GOLD analysis project Ga0209232, IMG submission 184066) | Marine viral communities from the Pacific Ocean - ETNP_2_60 (SPAdes) (version 2) | ecosystem: Environmental > Aquatic > Marine > Oceanic | place: Pacific Ocean | collected 2013-06-22
AATGGTATTTAGAAATGATAGTCCACTGATTATAAACATTTTCTTCAGTGATTGTCATTTTCTTATTTAAAGCTCTTCTTACATAATCATTTGCTTGACTACCTATAGTATTATACTCATTAGGCTTCCTAACATCTTTAAATTCATTTTCTCTTTCAACTCTGAACTTTTCTTCTACATTTGAAACTAAGGCTTCGGTTGAAGCTTCAGCAGCATCACCTTCAGCAGTATCTTCAAAGCCAACATTTGTTCTTTGTTGATATGTAACTAGACTTACTCTCCAATAAGCTCCTGTATACATAAAATCATCAGATTGTGCAACGGCATCAACCTCATACATTCTATTCATAAATTGTTTAAAATATAAATAGTCCCTCATCTGAGGTTTAGCACCAATTCCAAATACAGCTTCAAATGCAGATTTTACAATATGAATTTCAAATTGAACTGGAAAATCCATCATTAATGGATTAAAGTTTATATCTCTAGTTGGTAATTCATTATCAGGAACCATGATTTTTATTTCACCTTCCTTAATAACATCAAATAAAGAATATTCTTTTAGAATAACATCTCTACTTCTTTGATCAGCTTTAGTTTTATAGTAATCAACACAGAAGCCAAATAAATTACTTGCCATTGCTGAAAGTTGTGTATACATTTGGCCGGCTCTAGATATATCATAAGGATCCCAGCCTGATCCACAACAATCAAAAGCTAAGTTTAATGCTCCTGAACAGCCGTCAACTCCACCGCAATCTATTTGGGGTATTTTACATATTACACCACCATCAGTTACAATTTCTAAAGCTATAGAATTAAAAGTTAATGTACAATCTCCTTGTTGTGTATATCTATATTGAATCCAAAAAGGTTTAGCAGGATTTAAAACTAATGCCTGTAAATTAACATCGGTTAAAGGAACCCAATCTGAATAAGTAACACCGTCAACACCCCACCTAAAATCTTTGTTATAAAAACAAGAGGTAGTTTCACCAGTGATAGAATCTGTAAATCCTAATACTTCGGTTACATTTTCATAAGGTGTTTTTAAGCTAACTAATAACTGGTCGCCATTAGCATTTGTACTGGATCCTGTTACTGCCATGTTATGAATTTATTTGTTGCTCTTCTCCAATAGGTTTCTTCTTTCCAAAAATCTTATCGGCAGAAGCCAAACCTAAACCACCAATACATATTGCTGCTACTGCATTAACAATAGTAGGCTCTACTGGAGTTTCAGTATAAAGATTAATGAATAGTGCTGCACATAAAGATAAACCAGCGATAATACCAATAAATCTTTTTGATGATGGGGTACCTTTTTCATCTTTTAAAAGGCCACTTACCCAATTAATGATTTTTTTCATATACAAACATAATTTGTTTATATATTCATGTTCTAATACGGTGTATAGTCAGTCTTAACTAAAAGTATTGGATCATCTTCTTCTATCTTTGGATCTACAGAAGTTATAATTTCAAAAGCATCAAAAACTTTACGTTCATCCATTTCTGAAAGTATATCAAATAGAACTGTGGCTTTTATGTAAAAATAAGAAACTCTTTCTAAATACCTATTTTTCATAATTCCTACATCCATGAATCTTTTATTAAAAGTATCTAATTGTACTCTATCTAAAATTTTAGTTAGATCAAAAGTACCTTCAATAATATTAAAATGAAAACTTACAATTTCTCTACCACCATCTACTTTAACTAACCTAGAAAATATTTTTTCATCGGATATTTTAAAAGTAATTTTATTAAGATTAGGTAATCTATTAATTATAGATTGCAAAAAGAAAATAGAATTAGGTTTAAAGTTAGGATTAGGTAATAAATCCTGCCCAATAGTTTTCTTTAATTCAGCTCTTAAAAATGTGGAAGCTTTTATTGCATTTTGAAATTCTTCTAAAGATATAATAAATTCATTCTTCTTTTTAGATTCATTTCTACATTCTTTCTTTACTTTAGAAATAATTAAGTTGTCAACATAATCATTCTTATATAAAGTAAATGCAATATGCGTAGGTATTTCTAATTCAAATCTATTATCAACTAACATCATTACTCATCTGTTTTTCTAATACGTTTATTGCATTTTTAATTTCAGATGGCATATGCTTCATTGCTTCATTAAAATCACGTTCACCTATTTCATTAATCTTTAAGTACATCTCTAACGCTTTAGGATCTGGATCCCATTTCTTTACCTTTTTAGAAGCTTTTGTTTTTGTATAAATAAAACCAGGTACTCTATTGAATTTTGATGCAACCATTCTCCATGCTTCTGCTTGTCCTATAGGATCAATCTTCAATGCATTAAACATATTTGCTTGGATAGGAAATTTAATACTCATAAATCTATTTGTCATAAATGAGTTTTTAGATTTATCATAACCTTTCAGTTTATCCCATTGTGCATCTTTCCCAAAAAGAACTTTAATGTAATCGAATAGTTTCATTACCTTTTATTATTTATATGATAAGTTAGTAAGTTTGTTTTATATTTTATCCCAATCAAAACTTTCTTCAATAAAAGCCTGTTTTTCTGGTTGGAACATTAAAAGTTCATTAAAAATTACAGGGAGCTCTTCTTGGCTTGATCTTTCAGGTTTAACGTAAGTTAACATTTTATCCTTCATAGTTTGAACATGAGGTTCAAATGGAAATTCCCTTTGTATGTTATCATCCATAGTTCCTTCACTAACATATAAGTCACTGGACATTGTTATAAAATATCTTATTTTTCTTTCTTGGTGTAATTTAAGTAATTGTATAGAATATAAATGATCTTCACCATTAGGTATATCTTCATCCATCATTTCTTTTGCACTTAATTTACTCTGCAATAAAATTCTATCATAATTACTAGGGTGTTCTTCATTAACCCAATGACCTACACCTGCACCATGATTTTCACGTGCACATAATGATACGCCCCATACACAACCCCAATATTGACCTTGGTCTCCAACTGGGAACATATGTCCTCCTCGTTGAATATGATCTACAATATCTAAAGGATGCAATCCTACAGCATCTAAATTAGGATAATGTTCAATATGTTGATACATAGATCTTATAAAGGTTGGGTATAACCAATCATCTCCGTCTATTTGAGATAAAAAATCAGCATCACTTTCTAAAAATAATTTTCTACACGAATTTTTACCTTTGCCAGGTTTTCCATTACTTTCAGTTCTAACAACTTTAAATCCAAAATCAGCGTCTAATACTTCTTGATAAAAATTATCATTTAAAGTATTAACAACAATTACAGGTTCTACTTCAAGTAAAGGATGAGGTTCAAGATTTTTAACTGACTTTACGAGTCGTGTTAATTTATCAACTCTATGATGAGTAAGTAAACATAAAAGTATCTTATACTTAATTGTCATATTAAAATATTTTGCCTTTTGTTTTTTTGTTTGTTATAAATGAAAAGTCATTGCTGTCTTCATCTTTATCACCTTTAAAGATAGCAGATTTAATTGCACTATTATCATCTGTATCATATTTAGTCCCAGCTACTAATTTTTTCATTGTTGAAACATTAGGCAATACTAATTCATTAATATTTATTTGAGACTCTACTGATTGAAACATTTCATCCAATATACCTTCTGGGATAGTATGTGAACTAAGAACCATAAGATTAACATTAGATTTTAGATTTGCAATAATTTGCTCTCTGCTCATATGTTTAGCTTTCATATGCCTAATTAAGATATTAGCCAAATCAGTAATATAACCTTCATCATACAAATACATATGAGATAATGAACCATGTTTTTCTTTAAATTCATGTATAATAGATGTAGCTTTATTTTCACTAATACCGTACCTTCTAGGTTTTCCATTTTTAGGTGTTGATATATGCCAATATGCAGGAGGAACATTATCACCAGAGTCACCAGTAAGAACCTTGCGGAAACGGAACTCTTCTGGATCTACTTCTACAACTGAAACTTTCTTTTTAGAAATTACCGATGAAAGTAGTTTTTTGGATTGTGCCTCTGGTGATGATGATACCTTAAGTACATCAAATAAATCTGTTGACTCTTCTTTTTCTTCTTCTGTTAGCCATTCAGAAAATCCTTGATAAGTATATAATTTTTTATGAGCTGGTGAAAATAAAATAGTATGAGTATTATTATTTTGACTTTTGTTAACCAACTGAACTAAATCTCTGTCACCAGTAAACATAATAACAGATTTATCATTTGCCAAACATTCAGTATTCCAAGCATACATTAAATCATCACCTTCTGCTCCATCTACCTTAGAATAGATAACTCCTTGTTTAATAAGGAGCTGTGTAAACTCTTCTGTAACTTTAGAAAAGTTTGCCCAGTTAATTGAACTATCTTGTTTACGATTACCTTTATATTCTGCCTCTGGATAAAAATCCTTTCTCCATGATCTTGAATCAATGGTCCATACAACTTTATCAATAAGACCTTCAAATAATCTGATTTGATATGCAAAGTCAGTTGCAAGCTTTCTCATAAATACATTAGCATCTTCTTCGGTGCCAAGCATTTCAGCCTTTTTAGATTTTCTTGGTAAAACATATAATGTTCTAAAAAGAAAATAGTTACCATCAATTACAAATGTATGCCTTCCTGTTTTTCTCATAATAGTCTATTTAATATAAATATAACAAATTTTAGTTATTACTGAAAGTAGAAGTTAAGACAATTTCTTCACATTCTTCTTTAGCCAATTTATCTTTTCTTAATTGATAATATCTGCTAACTGCTGCTCCTAATTGATAATGGTTAGGAAATTTCTTAATTAATTTTTCTAAAAATTGTGCTCTCATACGCCGTTTAATATTGATTGCAGTTCATAAATACATGCAAGCATAGATACTGCTGGATCTATTACTTGTTGTCTTTGAGATTGATATTTAGCTACTGTTACAACTACCTGAGGTATAAATTGAATATATGATTGTCTTTCTTGTTGAATGAATTCAATAAATTCAGCACCTAAAGAAGATAATACATCATCAGTTCTATTTGCATAATTAGATAACATATATTGATAATTCTTTACAGGATCTTCACCATCTATAACCAAATCATAAATATCTTTATAAACTGAACTGAATTGTTTTATATCTTCAACTGTTATTTTATCTTTACCTTGTGATTGAAAACCTTGTAATTGATTTAACATATTTCTTAAATCAGGAAATTTTCTTTTCACTAATTCAACTGCTGCATGTTTATCAATGTCAATACCTTCTTCTTTACAGATTTTTAGAATCCTCATAATGTAACTTTTCATTATTTCAGTTTCTTCTTCTTTAGAAAAATCAAAATCAATCATTTCAAATCTTGATTGAATTGGATCTGGTACTTTATTAATATAATTACATGTTGCTATGAATCTTGCATTTATTGCAAATTGATCCATTGTGGCTCTTAAAGCTTTAAAGAATTGATCTGATACACCATCAATCTCATCAAGTATAATTACCTTCATTTTTCCTGGCTCATCCATAATTGAACGATTAGCACAGAAGTCTGTTATTCTATTTCTTACAATATCTACTGAAGTATCAGTTGAAGCATTAATGTATAAATAAGGATGCTTAAAATGTTTAACTAATACTTTCGCAGCTGATGTTTTTCCAGTACCTGGGCTACCATGTAATAGTAAATGTTGATAAACTCCTTTGCTTAATTTTTCACCTACTCTTTTAGGTGTTATTAAATCTTCTAATGCCGTTGGTCGGTACTTTTCAGTAAGTAAGATATTTTGTATATTCCGCATGAATTTGTTTATTTTTATATGTAAAAAAATAAGATTGTTTACATTGAATAAATATAAAAATAGATCAGCTATGCAAAGGAATCACGTAAGAAGAAAAATAAGAAAGATTATTCAACAGCCCCAGGCGGTGGAGCATAGAACTAATATTCAACGTAGGCATGAACCTGTTGTTCCAGTAAGAACTACAAATAATGAAATGATTCGTGCTAATGTTTCTAAAACAATTAATTTAGTTAATGCTGCAAAACCACCTGTAAAAACTGTTAAGTATTCGCAGGTTCCTAAACTCTTTTCTGGAGAAACGATTTATATTATTGGAGGTGGGCCTTCATTAAAAGGATTTGATTTTAGAAAATTAAGAGGATGTAGAACAATTGCAATTAATAAAGCTTTAATATATCATGCTGGTGCAGATGTTGTTTATTGGACTGATGGCAGATTTTATACTTGGTTTAAAAATGAAGTAGATAATTATCAAGGTTTAAAATTTGCATTAAAGGCAGGTAGCCAATATACAAGTGATATACAGGTATTAAGAAAAGGCAAGCCTTATGGGTTAGAAGAAGATCCTGAAACTTTGGCACATGGTTTTAATAGTGGATATGCTGCTATTAATCTTGCCTATCATTTAGGAGCAGCTAAAATTATCTTATTAGGATTTGACATGTCTAATGATGGAACCCAAACACATTTTCATGATGGTTATCCTACTCGAGGTGCAGGTGACCATATTTATATTGATAAATTTTTACCTGGATTCAAACAACTTGATTCTGAATTAAAAGCAAAAGGTGTAACAGTATTAAATGCTTCACCTTATAGTAGATTAAATATTTTTCCAAAAATTACAATAGATCAAAGCTTAAGCCTTAGATGATCTTTTAGCATAAGTCATAAACTCTCTTTGTTCCTTTTTTAAGAGGTGTTTACAGTGTTTAGTAAATTTAATTGATGTATCTATAATTCTACCATCTACACTTTTGTTCCGTGAGTTATGGGCCTTAGAACATTTACTACAAACAAAATTTTCTACTTTCTTAGAATCCATTCTAGATTTAATAGGAACTTTACATATTCCACAATTCCAATCAATAAGATCCGCATCTTTTTCTAATTCTTTAAGAGTAGTAAATGTTTCTCTAAAAGGATTCCATATAGGTTTATTAACATTCTTTTCATGGCCATTCATATCCTCTACTTTAAATATAACTTCAAAGGCTTGGGTATCAGAATCTAACCATTTCATATGACGGTTATTTAAAAGCAATTTTTGCTTCAAAGGCGGCAGGTTTTCTAGAAGAATCCCATACCGCCTTTTATACCATCCAAAGTTTATTTTACGAACTTTATACATAAGGTTTTAATTTAACAGCTACAACATGTACATTCACATGATTTACCACAGCCGCATGTTTTACAATCACATTTCATATTAATAATTATTTTTACAGATTTGATCTTAATCTTGCAAATTTCTGAGAAACAGATTCTGCTACATATTCAAAAGATTCACTAGTTAAATTAGCCAACTTGTCTTTTAAGCCGTCTCTTTTCTTTTTCAGTTCAGCATAATCTTCATCAGCACCAGTTACTAATCTTTCTTGTTTAGTAATTTCCTTATTAATTTTATCCATTGCCTTTTCACCATCTTCACCACCGGTACCTTTCTTTTCTTGTTCCTTTTTCTTATCTCCTAATTTAACTAAAGCTTCTTTAGCTTTTTTCTTAGTTTCTTGAGCAGCATCCATATTAGCTTGGAAGTCCTTAATACCTTTTTCTAATTTTGCTGATGCTTCCCCTTCATTATCATCTTTAGAATCAGCTGAGGTATCTTCATAATCAGCTAAAGCTTTACCTTGTTCAGCAGCTTTTTTAGATAATGCAGTTTGTTTAATTTTTAATTGTTTAGCTTCTTCACCATCAGCAGCCTTAAGTACTATCTTATTAGCAGCAAGATTAGATTTAGTTCTTGCCAATGCAGCAACCTTTTTTAAACCATCAGTTGTTGCTAAATCATTCATTCTTTGTGTAATAGCATCGGCCTGATCTTTAAGTGCAGCATTCTTAGCTTTATTTGCTTGGGTCAAAACTTCTTTTTGTTTAGCAGTCATACTAACTTTACCTTTTGCCTTTTTCTTTGCAAAATCTACATCATTAAGAGCTTGTGCTACTTTAGCCTTTTGGTATTTCTTAGCATTGTTTTTAATCTTCTTCCATTTAATCGGATTCTTAACTGCATCTATCAATGCTTCGTTAATAAATTGATCATATGTTTTTAATGTTCCCATGATAGTTTGGTTTTTTTATCTTTTATTATATATCAGTCTATAGAAAACAAAAAAGCCACTCCGAAGAGTGGCTTTCTATGAATAAGTATTATAAACTTAATTATTAGATTAAGTTAACACCTTGACCTAAATTAAAGTTCATAGTGTAATACATTAATTCTGGGTTGAATCCTGCGTCAACTAATGCGAATCTAGATTTAACCGCGATTTTAGGAGCCATAGTTCCTTCTGCGATTGTTTCTACTGATTCTGCCATTAAGTAAGGCATGAATACTAATCCTGGAGAATTTCCATCACCTTTTCTACCTACACAAATTGTAAGGTCGTTAAAGGCTCTGTTAGGATCTACATAGATTGTTACCCCAGCAATCGCACCGATTGGATATAAAGATCCACCAGCTTGATTAACTGTATTTGATAACGGATATGCAATAAATCCAGCTACAGATTGAAGAGCAGTTGCCATTTCTCCACCTGTTACTGCAAACGTTGCAGGTCCTCTTCTACCTCTAGTAGCAATTAAGTTACTAGCAGCAAGAATCTTAGTGTAAATTCTACGTTGTACATCAGCAATTACAGTACCACCTAAGTTAACCTGAGTTGTAGGGGCATTAATTGTTTGGACAGTGTTACTATTATTACCAGGTCCTAATGTAACAGCAGCGGCACCAGCAGCAGCTAACGCAAAGTTATCTGAAAATACTGTACCATTTACTGCAAACACATTAGTTGCATTGGTTACACCGTTTCTGAATATTCTATCCAAGATGTATTTGTTGATTGACTGAGTCAATTCATTAACTAATACTGCTTCTACTTGAGCAACAGCATCGATACCAAATTGCTTAAGGTCTTGAACTTGTTCTCTAGTCACAGCAGCAGCTACTTGGAAAGTATCAGCAGCAACAGACTTGTTGAATAAGCTTAATCCCATAACGTTATCAACAGTAGACTCACCAACACCTCTAAGGTATGGATCAGTTCCATTGATATTTTGGTTACCAAATGTTGGCGCTAAAGTTGCAGGGTTATTATCTGGTTGGAATGCATTACCAGAGAAACCAGAAATATGATCCTCTAATGCTTTCACTAATGAAAGTTTTGCACCACCAGCAGCACCAGCAGCAGCAAATGTTCCACCTGTTACCATACCAGCAACACCACCTACGAAAGTAGCAGCTCCTTCACCAGGGACAGCAGCTCTACCTGCAGCGGCAGCAGGCCATGCACCACCAGCGATACCAGCTTCTACATAGAAGTTACCACCGTCAGCGATTGCAGAATAGATAGGGTCAAAAGTTCCTTCAGAACCTTGAGCAAATGAGTTAGTGATTGCAGGTCCACCTGTAGCGGCATCTACTGCACCAGTATATCCTCTAACTCTGAAGATTTTTAAACCATCAATTCTAGACGTACCAACGAAAGTTAATTCGTAAGAAGGTCCGTTTGTTGCAGCAACAGCGCTACCTACATAGATAACATCGTTTACTGCCCAGTTAGATGCACCACCTACAGCAGGGATAGCATCACACTTGATTAATAGAGCAGAACCGTCAACATCTAAATTAGTGTTAAGAGGTGCTCCGGAGTCTCTACCTCCACCGTATACAAAATCCAAATAAGTTAAAATTCCCATTGGCCCTTGCATTGGTACTACAGGAACTAAGTCTAAACCTACAGTCTGTGCAGCTACTTGCATTGCAAGTGGTAACAAAGAAAAAGGTCTGTCTCCAGATCCAGCAGTTTGAGTACCGAAGTTATTCATTGATCCAGGATCTCCTGGCAATGTTACGTTACCCATACTTTGAACATTCATGTTCGGGTTAAGGTGCACAGTATTGTAAACACTCTCATTAAGGTTGTGGTAGTGACAGTACTTAGACATCCAAGATAACTTAGATTTTTCAGTTATGCCAGTACTTTCCTCAATAACAGGTCCCCAAGTCTTTTGAACCTCAGCCTCGTTGATTAATTGATTTGCGTACATTTTAAAAAATTATTTTTCGCATTTTGTGGAATATTTAAATATTCCGTTTCTAATCGCCTGAGTCCTTTTCTTCTTGACTATTCGATTATATCTTTTAGATTAAATGATTATCTATTTAATCTGAATTTCATTTTTTGAATTAAATCTGCTTGGTATGCTTCATTTAATAATGGCTCCTTCTTTTCTTGAGCAGCCTCAGCAGCAGTTTTACTTTCATTGATTGCTTCTAAATTCATTTGAGTATCTCTAAGATCTCTCGTTTGCCAAAAGTTATTAATAGCATAAGGAGTACTTAAAGAATGAAACTTAGACTCAGCAATAATTTGTTCTTTTCTATTTTCTGAAAGAGAATTCCATTTTTCAGCATATTTCTCTGGCATATCATCAATAAAGTTAATTGCCTTTCTTTCAGTTACAAAACAAGAGTCCCAAACATTTTCAGCTTGTACAGTTGACATAATAGAATCAGCATTCATTGATTCAACTATTAAACTTTTCTTGTCTTCAGATAAAGAATCAAATTCATTCTTTTTAGATTCTGATAAGAAATTCATAAAGTGCATTTCAGAAACATTTTTAGCTTCAGCCTTAGAAATTAAACTTTCTAATTTTTCACTAATAGTATCTTTGTAAGATTTCTTTTCTTCATGCATACACTTATCGCACATTTCTTTTATTTTGCCTTTATCAGCATCAGGATACATTTCGCAAATAGCTTCATATTTCATACCTTCTCCCATACATTTAGAAACTTCTTCCATAGTTGGAGTATATCCTTCTTTCATCTTACCATATTCATTAACAGTAGATTCATTAATTGGTTCAGCATCTACAGCAGCTACATTTTCTGCAATGTATTCAGAATATTTAATACTCTTGTCTACATTTTCTCCAAGGTATTCAGAATAAGCAATATTTTGATCAACCTTTTCTGCAATGTATTCAGAATATTTAATTCCTTTATCTAAGCTTTCACCTAAATAATTAGAATATGCAATTCCTTTATCTGCTTGTTCAGCAACATGCTCAGTATATTGAATTGAATTATCTAATTCTTCACCTAAGTAAGAAGCATAATTTTTAATTTTATCGATATTCTCTGCTAAGTAGTCAGAGTGAGATATGCTCTTGTCAAGATTTTCGGATAAGTATTCAGTATAATCAGTAACCTGATTTACTTTTTCTGCAATATGCTCAGTATATTTAACTAGCTTTTCAATTAACTCATCGTTATTTGAATTTGCAGATTCTTTAACACTATCCAATGTATTCTTTACATATTCAGTGTACTTATTAAAATCCTCAACAGTTACAAATTTGTCTGATGTATTTTCCATTGTTAGATCTGTTTTATTTGTTTTATTTATTTCATCTTCAGAGTTATCCATTTCATAAATGTATAAACCTTCAGTATTTTCAAAACCGAATGATTCATTAACTCTGGCCAATTCTGCATTTTCAAATCCAGGATCAGCAACTAAATCGTATGTAAAGAATTTTTTAATTTTAACTTTCCCAGACTCATCAACTGTTCCAGCTGCTCTACTTGAAATATGTAATGGAATACCATCCTCTATTAATGCCTGAGCTTCTTTACCTTTTGAAGTATTTAATAATCTAATTCTTCCTAGAACTTGTTTCTTATTACTATCGTAATCTAAATCCTCGATAACGTGAGAAACATTTGATAGGCTAATATCAAAATCTTTTGGGTGGTCAAGTTCACCTAACAGTTTGTTAGTTTTTACCTTTTCCTTTAATTCATTGATATGAGGAAGTACTTCAGCTTCTTCATAAATACGGTTATTTTTATTCTTTACTCCAATCTCAGTAAATACACCTTCAAGTACGACAGAGCCATCGGCATCCTTAGTCATACTTAAATTAGACTTAGATCTTTCTAGAATTAAAAGTTTCTTATTAGACATCTTTCTAGTTTATTTGATTTATATATTATAACTCTTGATAGTTTTTAGATTCCGGCCAATGGGTCTTCATCCATCCCATCAGATTTCTCTTCAGGTTTAAAATCCTTCTTGTTTGCACCTAAAAGAATCTTTTCTATATCTTCTTGCGAATAACCTTCTGCTTCTAACTCAGTACGTTCTTTAGCTCGGGCATTTGCTTTAATATCATCACGTGTAAATCCACCATATCTCTTAATTAAGAATCCTAAATCAAAATATGGTATTTCCTCCATTTCAGCAGTCATTGTACTTAATTGTGTTTTTAGATTACCAATAAAATCTACACGTTTTGTTTGGAGTTCCATTTCTTTCATTTCTTCAAAAACATTATCTTTCATAAAGTTTAATCCTAATCCTGCTTTAAATGCAATATCATTTTTTAATTCAGGATGGTTAAGACACATTTGAAGATATACAGGCTTAACTAATATTTCTTGCCATATTGATCTTAATCTTGAAATAAATCTACCAAATTTAATTTCATCTCTTAACATACCGCTTGCTTCCATATCATAAGTATTACCACCTTCCCTATCAAATCTAGAAAATGGAATCTTAGAAGCTAATTGTAATTTATCTGAAAAGTATTTTAAAGATTCAGTATCTCCTAGATCTGGTCCATCACCACCTAATGTAGTAATTTCTGGTGATTCACCATCTTTAGAAGGTAACCAATACTCCTTGTTAAACGGCATCATTGGTTTACCATTGGTTTGAATTTCACCACTCTCAAAGTTAAAGTCTACAACCTCACGATATGAGTTCATTAAAGTAGCTAATGATTGTTTTGCTCTGGTTTTTGATTTACCACCAACTGGAATTGTAAATTGAGTTTTAAATGAAGCATTAGATACAGCCCAGATAATTCTACTGTGTTCCATAATTCTTAAAAGGTTAAAAGATCTGATTAATCTTTCAACATAAGATATTCTCATTGGTGAATTAATTGAAGAATATGAAATGTAAATTATTTGAGAATCCCATAATGTTCTTTCTTTTGCACCTTCACCTTTATATTGGATCCAAACTTTTTTACCATCATCGGTATCGATACCTGGCATTAATGATACAGGATCTAATTCTTTAAATCCTATAATCTCTGTTTGTTTATCATTATAAACAATTTCAAAAGCAAGATAACCATCAATTAACCATTTTCTAAAATAATTCCACGGTGCTACTGAATCATTAAAACCAAAGTAATTGTAGATATTATTATATACATCTGCAATCTCTTCTTCTATTGATTCACCAATATGACCATTAAATTCAGCATAAGCCATATAATTAGATTCATCAAAAACAATTGCTTCATCTGTTAATACATCTAAGATATCTTCAATTTCATCTTGTACTGCAAATGTTCTAAGTTGATCTCTTTTTCTAACATAATCTGTATCGAAGAAAGAAATATTTTTCTTCATATTAGTATCAGTTAGTGATAGAGCAGCAAATGCTCCATACATATCATCACTATCTGAACCCATTGGATTAAAAGTATAACCCATTTGATTTTCAGTAAAACCTACTGCACGTGAATTACGAATGATCATATCATCATATGCCATTCCTAAATTAGAAAGATCTTTTAGAAGCCTTCTTACTGGATTACCAGTACTTAAAGGACCTCTTCTATCTGTAAAACCTGCCATAATCTATTTTTATTATTAGTTTATATATTCTTATAGTATAATGCTTGAGCTTGGTTAATATTTCCACCATAAAATTGGTTTTCATTATTAACAGCTCCAACATACCAATCTTCATATCCTAAGACATAAGGATTTTTCATTTTCTTTATCATATACTGCCTTGTGCAGTAAGTTAAATTATATTTCTTTCCGTAAGCTCTCTTAACAAACTCCCACTTAAATGCTGTAATAGGTTTCTGTTGATCAGGATTACCTAAAGCAGTTCCTTTTGTTAATGATGCTATTTGAGTTTGTAAAGACACTGTAAGTTCAGTTAAAAAAGGAATCCTAGCTTCATAAGGCATATAGTGTAAATTAATTCCTAATTGATGACCATTATCAGATTCACCTAATCCTATCACTAATGGTTTTGTATCATAAAAGATTTCATCTGTAGTATAATAATTAAAACAATACATTTGGCCAGGATTTAAAACACCATCAGCTGTGGCACTAACTCTAGGTATATCTAACTCTGATTGTTTAGATGCACCAGACCTACCTTTATAATCTGTAAGGTAAATATCTAAATCGTCTGTGAATTGTCCAATTAAAGCCATTAGAATAATTTTGAATCTTCTGTTAATAACATTACTTTACAGTTCCTTTCTTTTGCCATTTTATTTAACGCATTAGTCTTACATAAATTTCTAACATACGATTCATACGCATATTTAAAATTTTTCATTGCCTTTGCGGTTTTTCTTTTAGGTTCTTTTGGTTTAGTTAATTGTGCTTTAGGTTTTATCTCTACTACATATTCTTGTGTTGTATCTCCTTTTTTCATTTTAAAGAAAAAGTCAGGATAATACTTATGAAATTTATTATCCAAAAGATTAAAGTAAGGTATAGAGAAAGGTTCAGATATCCAGTAAATCACATCTTCATTATGATCGCACCAATGACAAAATTTTCTTTCCCAACTACTCCTGTATATAATAGGACCTTCTCCTCTATACTTTTGAGGAAATTTTGGTTTATAATAACCTTGCTTAAATCCTGATTTTACAGTAGGCTTTACCTTCTTTATACTCATTTAACATTTTATATTGTATAGATACCTTCGCTATCAGCACTTCCATTAATTGAAACTGTGCCATGATATTTCTTAGGGTGTAATTTATTCCAACCTTTTGCAAATCCTCTTTTTGCTATTTCAGTAAAATAAGCAAATGCATTAGTACTTTTTTCTGGATTAAAATTTCTCCAATATCTATAAAGATCCATATAAGCATAAGCAATACAATCTTGCCTATCTTCTGGATTTCTATATGTTAATTTTCTAGAACACTTATCAGCTAATAGCATCAAAAATTCTAACGCCTTCGGTGTTAACTCTCCTTGTTCTTTAGATATAACGATCTGCTCAAGGAGGTCTCTATTATTTAAATAATTTCTTTTTCTTGCCATTAACTTTGATTTATTTATTATTATATACAAAAAAGGACCGATTGTTTAATGTTCAATCGGTCCTCTAATTATATTAAATTAGAATGTAATATGGAGTTTAAATCTTAACTTCTAAATCTTCTTTAGGAAGTACAATACTTTTACCATTTTTAGGAACAATGATTGTTAATAAATCATCATCACCTAAAGAAGCATACTCTTCAGCATTAACTAATACTTCTTGTCTCTTTTTTAAACCTTGTCCGTTCTTTTTAACTGATGCTTCTACGAAACCATCGTTTAAATAATCGTCTTTAGTTTTTTTTTCAGAAATATATGAATCAGCTAATTCTTTTTCCTTTCCTTTTAACTCTTCTTCTAATAAATTTAAAGCTTCAGTTAATTCTTCAGTTTCACCTAACTTTTTGATAGCAGCCTCAACTTCAGATTTCTTTTCTTCTAGGAAAGAAATTGAATCAGTAAGATCTTTTCTTTTGTTTTCCTCGATTGCTTTTTCATTATCTTCAGCAATTAATCTTTCAGAAAGAATTGGAGAAACATCAAAGTTAATAAATTCTTTTACTATTTCCACAGTTTCAGAAGCAGTATCAATTTTTGACATTTCATTTAGTTTCATTCCAGGATTTACTTTATTAATATAAATTCCTTCATTCACTCCAATCATTGTTAAAAATACATCTAAGAATTCTTGATTTTGGATAGTTGTAAAATTATCCATCTCTGCGATTAAATCAACTGATTCAAAGAATTTACAAATTTTATCATTTTGCCATTGATTTCTGTAACCAGAGAAATTAGTTGCTAATAAAGATTCTTTCAATTCAATGATACTGTAGTTAGTCATATCAACTTTACCCATTGTTAAAGTACCTTCAGCAATAT
>Ga0209232_1001009_pt1 | contig 15991 bp, 18 predicted proteins | sample ETNvirenome_2_60_FD_184066 | JGI IMG/M metagenome (GOLD analysis project Ga0209232, IMG submission 184066) | Marine viral communities from the Pacific Ocean - ETNP_2_60 (SPAdes) (version 2) | ecosystem: Environmental > Aquatic > Marine > Oceanic | place: Pacific Ocean | collected 2013-06-22
TCCCAATAGGCGAACAACGTTGATGGGGGAATTGTTGGCCAGCCAAGCTTGAGCAGCGTAAGCAGCATAGGTAGGGGCAAGAATGGCGTTGTTTCGCCAGACATCAGATAGTCCCTCTCCACCGGGGCTTGGATCCCCAAAAATATCAACGAACTCGGCAAACGAGTTCACTTGGACGGGACGCATTCCAGGTCCGCGCCGTGTACGACCAATTACAAGAGGTCCAATCTGCGTGGGCGTTGCAGGCAGGGCTGAGTTGTCGACCTCCTTGACAAAAATCCCAGGCGATACGAATTTATACTTACTTACAGACATCTCTTCAAGTCTCCTTATGAATAGGCCCCGTAGGGTTTTTATGGTATCAAGTATTCTCTAATAAATAGTAGTATATGGTTTCAAACTCCATATATTCTAAAATGATTGTCTACATATCAATCACGGAATTTCACTTTACTGGGAGAGTCTAAAGTCGGGATCTCGCCGACAATGACACGTTCCCGTCCTATCTTGACATCGACAAAGTTTTGACGGTAGACGAGCTTAGGTTGAACTTGGTTCTTGTCGTCCCCAATTAAATAGCCCAGAACCTTTACCTGAATAGTGGTTTCGTACTTGCGTTCCTCCTCTCCGAGGCTCGCAATGTTAGACTCCAGGGAGAAGTCTGATTGGACGAATCCTTCATACGTGTGACCTTTTCGACGCAATCCAAAATAGTTTATTCCCTTACCAATATTGATAAACGGGGCGATGATTTCATTGAGTTGCTGCTGATACTCTGTACTGATCCCTAGCTTGTAGTGTACTTCCACATAGACAGGCAACGGAATCGTAACAGTCTCAAAGACCACTTTTTTATTTTTCCGTGGATAGTTGGTTTGTTTTCTGAGCCGCTTTGCATCTGCGTTGGCAAAATTTTGTGTCTTGTCCTGCTTGATTCGTCGGGCAATCGTTATGACGCCGCCTTCTTTGGCTTGTGGGCCAAAGTTGTTTGCTATCATTGCATTGCCAAATACTCCTCCTTTGCGGGCCAAGTCTTTCGTGATAGATTGTCTTTCCACTGTAATGGCAGGAAGAATGATTGACCCATTCTTGTCTCGAATCGTTTGATCGTGTTTGATTTGGTACGACCTTTCTGCTCCGACCCAAACAACAGGGACTTTTTTAAACCCCTTGTTGGTGGAACAGAAAACATTCAACCCTTTGTCCAAAAATTCATAAAGAGCCATATCAATGTTCTCGATGTTAGAAGGCACCAAGACCTCTTCATGCACAATAGAAGGGTCTTCTAGATCCATATATTTCTTATCATCACTCGGCATCAAAGACTCCTTCACGTACTTTCACACACTTAGCGGAAATTTCCATCTTGTGGTCCACCTGGCCAAAAATCTGCTTCGGCTCGTTGAGTTTCATTATCTCATAGTAAATATCGCCATAGAGAACGAAATCCCCTTCTCGCACATAAAGATCCTGATCTTCCGTTAGTCGTCGCTTGTGAAAGTGAACCACAATGGAAGCTGTCTTGTCGAGCCCATATGCAGGTGTGGACGTTTCAATCCCTTCCCAATCTACAAGAGCATATACACGCACTGGCGGTAGAAATGTTTTTTTTATTGCCTCGCCATAAAGTGGGTGAAAATTGGTAGCCGACAAGTCTATGGGGTAATACAGGACCTGCTGGCCAATGACGCGCTCAATCAACTCATCGTTAACCTGTTTGACCAGGTTGCGCTCTTTCTTTCCCAAAAATAAGGGAGGAGGAGGGTTAGATGGCTGGGTCCACTTGTCGTCTGAATTGTTACCTGACACTTTTTAGAACCTCCTATCCAACCATAACGCCCACAGGAACTTTGGACAGTGCCTCCCCTGCTTGCGTCATCATTGCTGCTTCTTTTTCAGCCAATTTGGCGTATGTAAGTTCGTCTAAGATAGTTTTAAGCTCTTCACGGAGCTTTTCTTGCTCTTCTTTGGCTTGCGACAAGAGTTCTGAGTGGTTTAGAGTGACCGACTCGCCGGGAATAGGGACAGTGGTGAATTTGCCGCGCACTTGTCCCAGCATTTCTTTGGTCAAAGACAATGCGAAGCGTCGAATCCACTGCTTACCAATGGAATTGATGTTCTTGTAAGGCAAGTTTCCAAAAGGAAGGGTATTGAGGTTGTTAATTCCCTCAATTTCTCGATTTTTGCCTGTGGAGCCGCTCACCTGCTCCCATGCGTCACGATCAACTGTGAACTCAAACCAAAATTCGGTAGGAATTGCTTCGGGGGGTGCGGGAAACAGCCTTAAATGATTGTTTTTGACTTCATAGGCGTAGTGAGAGTTCCGAGTGTAGATCGCATCTTCATAAGCCATTGCTTGCATTTTATTTTGCCAAACTGGAATTATCTCAAACGTAGAGTCGTCTGCATACATTCCGTAGCTAGATAGATTACCCACCGTGTTGATTCCTCCATAGTAGCCATAGAAGCGCCACATAGCGTGTGGGGTCTTGTAAAACACTTTGCGTATTGTCACTCGGTTATTCCCGACTTTCCGATAGAACGAAGATTTTGGATCATTGATAGATGCAGAATGGACGATCTGTTGAAGGTCGTAATCCTGTTGATCTTTCTTAGTGTGGAAAGAGGCAGAATAGATACTTTGATCACCACCAACATTAGAGTCCGTAGAGACAGCATTTGAAATAGTCTTGGTGTATGTATAATCAAATCGTGGATACTTAAGAGCCACCGAGGTTCCACTTAAACTAGACGACAAGGCGCTTCCAGAAAGCAGTTCGCCTTGGTGATCAAAAGTTCCTGTTGTATCGCCCAAGACATTCGTGAGGATGTTTTTACCCTGGTGAATGTTGAGAATGTAAGAATACTCTAGAACAGCCTCTTCAAACGCTGTGTATACATTGGTTTCTTTTAGCTCAATGTCCAACACGTCGCCGCCTAATTTCTTATAGGTATAAGAAATCTGATCCACAGCGCCGGAAATAAAATTGGTGTCGTAAAGTGGAGAGGAAACAGAAGCGTATATTGCAAACGCATAAGAGCTGGCTTCGGCTGCTGTTGAAAATGCACCCGTAATGGGCAAAGCCACAATGCTTGTTTGGCTTTTTGGGGTTAAAGTGGGGACTGCCATCCTTGTTGGTTCTCCTGTCTAACTAAATAGTTATTCTAAAAAATAAAACCCCTGCCGTGTGAAGACAGAGGTATTATTATGGAGAACAACGCCTCAAAAGTTATTTTTTCTTCGAGCGAGTCTTGGTAGTCTTGCTCGTTTTCTTCTTTGTATTGGTGTTGTTTTTAAGGGGGGCTGTTGTAGACGTAGTTGTAGTCGTATTGGTCTTTCCAAGCGTAGACGTTGTATCAGGTGTGTCTGTTTTTGTCGCCTTTGTACGCTTCGTGGTGGTGGTTCCTGTAGTGGTTCCTCCTCCGGTCGTATTAGTGTTGGTTGTACCAGTGTTCGTGGTCGTATTGATCCCGGTTGTCGTATTACCACCAGTTGTGATCCCAGTGTTTGGGGTCGTGGTGGTATTAGTTGTGTCCGTGTTCGTGTCAGTTCCCGTGGTTGTGGTTGTGTTGGTCCACGTTCCGGTGTTTGTACGGTTAAGCGGGTGACCAGCGAACTTAGGTGATCGCATCCTGCGTCGTTTCTTGCCCATGATTAAACTCCTGTTGATAAGGTAAATAGTTGTTAATAAAGAAAAACCCCCCTTGGCAGGACCAAGGGGGGCAAAAATCCAAATTTAAATTTTAAAACTAATTCTAGCTGAAAGCATTGATCCATGTAGTGTCCGATCTTGAATCGATGATTGCCCATCGAACCGCGCCTACTGTCGCGTCAACGCACACAACGTGAATACCGGCTCCCTTCTTAGTGCTGTCGCCCCAGCCGAGCTTCTGGTGAGCGTGGAATGCTGTGGCAATTGCAGATGCCGTAAACTTGAGGGCATAGCCTTCAAATTTGTGATTGGTTCCACTATCGAGCAGAACCTCTGAATCGGCGGCACTATTCTTAATAAGCTGAAACTTAAATGTGTCTCCGACCGCTGGTGCGGTTGGGAGTGTTATTGTAAAGTTTGTGGCAGCAGCAGATGCATCTATCAAGATCACCGAGCCATAATCGGCAGCTGTTAGTGTTGTGTTCCCTGTTAGCGCAGCTTTGACTGAAGCGCGACGATGTTTTAAGTCATTTTGATTTTCGTTAACCAGGCTCTTGATTCGAGCCCAACCTACTCTTTTTGTTCCCATAATATATTTCTCCTTATATGTTATATGTTAGGTCAGTTAGTGGTAGAGTCCCCCTTACCTACCCTAAGTAGGGTTACCGACCCTGTTCTCACTTTTTAAAAAATAAAAAACCCCGGCTGAATTCACAACCGGGGTTCTTTATTACGCTTTGGGCCTATTAGCTTGTAGCGCCAGCCTCACCAAGGAGACCGCGTACAATAACAAGACCGTACATATCAGGACGAACCATCTTCTTAGCGTAGCGCGTCATGACTCCCTTACGGGGCACGAAGTCTTCGGTTCCGAAGATAGTAGGCGTTACCTGCAGTGGCACGTAAGGCGCATAGACATAGCCGCTTTCAAGGAAGCTGCTTCCTTTGCGTCCAACAAGAACGACGTTACGCAGGAAGTAGGGATCCACGTAGACATCGAATTTCTTGGTCAAGCTACCAACTTTGACAGCACCAACTGTACCGCGATTATCATCGGCAGTAACAGAGGCACGGAAGCCGGAAGTGAACTCAAGAATGTTGGCAAGCTCAGGGCCGCAAACAATGAAGTTAGCTCCGCCGCGAAGCGTCTTACGGTGGATCTGAGCGCTCACGTCGTTGATTGTCTCAACGAGAGTCTCATACCACTCGCTAACCGTACCAGTGAAGTCAGGAGCAGCCGAAGCAGCGCCAATTTCTTGACCAGTTGTTCGATTAACGAATAGACCGGGCGAACGACTCCAGTAGTACTTACCAGCAGTAGCACCTTGAACGAGATCGTTAAGGATCTCTTGGTCAATCTCAAGAGCGATTTGCTCAGAGAGAATGCTTGTAAGCTCAACCTCTGCGTCGAGGTTGTGGTAAGCATTCAAGTCTTGACCGAGTTCCGGTGTCCACTTAGCCTTGAGCTTCTTGGTGATCGCGGTGACAGCAACGCTGTCGACCTTGATGTCGATCTCAGGAATGTCAACATTTGTACCATTACGGACACCTGTCGAAGCACCGCCTGCTTGTTCAAGACCCCAGGGGTCCTGACCTACAACCGAACCAAGTCCTTGACCCGCTGTGAAGTTTTCCTTCTCAGGGAAGTTCACGAAGAACGTACCCGAAGCCTGACTTGGAATAGCAGCAGTCGAGTGATAGACGATACGGAATGTACCAGGCGTAGCTGAAGCACTTGGACGTGTCGTCAAACGACGAACAACATTCGCTTTAGGTGGAGCAACTTCCTCAAATTGGAACGCAATAAGATCGTCAAAATTCATCCGATCAATATCGGTTGTACCTGTGACAGCAAGATCGTACACAGCAATGAACGAGCCAGACGCGAGGTCAGCATCGTATCGAATCCAACTGCGGGCTGATGGGTCATGGGCATCAGTAGACGCCTTAACCTGTGTGCAGTTAGCTGCGACGGTCTTTTGTCGGAGACTACTGTTATTCAGCAACGAACCAGTAGCCGAGGCATAGCCGTTGTTGAGGTTGTAGAATCCACCACCATCTTCTGTGAGGTCAGAAAGACCACCAGTGATCTCGCTAGCAACAACTCCACCACCATAGACAGATTGTCCTGCAGTGTAGCCAAGCTTGCTATCGGTGATCTGGAAGTCCATGAAGAAGATGAGGCCCGAGGGCAAGCTCATCGGCTGAACGGAAACCAGGTCGTTAGCGATAAGACCGCCGAAAACACGACGGACGAGCGGGAATGCAACTGCAGCAAAACCTTCCACATCGCCAGCGGCCATTGCGGAAACTTCTTTAAGCAGTTGAGAGGCTTGGTTCTCCAAAAGGCGAGCCATGCCATTTTTTTGTGATTCACCTGTAAGACCCTCAAGAAGACCAGTGCGCTCCCACTTGTCTAAGAGTGCTGCACCTTCTTGGGACAGACTCCTTTCTTGAATGCCTTCAGTGAGTTTCTGAAGTACGGACATAATAAAATTCCTCCTTAAATTTTTTGAATATGTTACTTAAGTCCTGCAAGAGCTTTCCATCGAGTCATCTCAGGGTTGCTCTTACTTTCTTCTTTTTTCCCAGAGGAAAGCAGAAGCGTTGAAGAAGTTTTGTTAATAGCTTCGCTCAGTGATTTTGGTGCGCGTTTGTGTTGCGGTGTACCCACTGTGCTCTGAAGTGTTTCAAAAATTACTTTTGATTCTTCAACAGTCTTAGCTTTAGAAATCGATTCGACAATTTTACTTTTTTGTCGCTCATTCAAGGAGGCATCGGCCAAAGCCTTATTTGTATAAAAGAGCCTTGCATTCATCAAGGTTGACTCATGGAGTTTATCCTTTAATGCGTGGAAAAGCTTTTCTATTTTTGTGTTTTTGTTGGTTAGGTGGGAATTGGCGCTTTTGAGCTTTGTATTGCTTTCTTCTAGCTTCTTTACAGCTTTGCGCATCGCAGCTAACTCTTCTTTTACTTCAGTGTCTTGCTCTAGAGCGAGAAGTTCTTCTTCTGCAAACTCATATTCCTCGCGAGAGGGACTTCCGGCCCAACCGTTTTTCTGAGGGATAATATCCACTGTAAGTTTTTCGACCAGGGCTTCCAGGTCAATTTCTTCTAAGTCTAAATCTTCTTGGAGGGGTTCTTCAACGACTTCTTCAGCAGCATCTTCGTGGGTTTCGAGGTTGTCAAGATCGACTTCACCCTCGTCTTCCATCTGGCGGCTCAGCTCGCTGAAGTTGATTTCAATCTCTTCGTCTTCATCGGGACAAGGACAGAGTGATTCTCCGTCTGTTGCAGCAAGAGGAACTTCATCAACGATGCTGGCCTCGGGCGTATCACCCACCTGCATCTCAATTTCTTCTTGCTCTAGAAGCCCTTCAACTGCTTCTTTGATCTGGTTAGAGTACTTCTCTAGTACTGCCTGTTCTGCGTTTTTTAGCGCTACTTCGCGCAGCGCTGTCGCATCTACGATTGCTTGTTCTAACATTGTTGACATGGTTACTTACTCCCAAAAAGACTCGTCTACTAACTAAATAGTGATAAATGTGATAAAAAGAACATTTTATCAGGTACTTGGTAGGCTACCCGACGCCCGAAGAACCAGACCAGTTAGGACCTTCGGAGGCTTCTAACTTATTGGCGATCTGAGTGAGGCTTGCGACCACAGAAACCTTAGTGTTGTTTGCTGGTGTTTTGATCCACACGCCGGTCGTCTTGAGGCTCATTTGCCCAGTTTGATTCCAGGAGCCCGAGGTGGACTGTACATACATAAAGTTGTTAGTGCCGCCGCTCTTTACGCCGTTTCGCGTAAGGCCAACGTGGATTGGTTCCGCCGCTCCCTCATTAACAATATTCACCCAGATACTGACTGCAGGGAACGAAATGAAAACAGGGGTCGTGCCCACTGCCACGCTGCCTGTAAAAAACGGCTTGCCGCTGACTTGATATGCACTGGCGTTATGTAAACCAGGGCCTCGTTGGAAACCAGGGTAAATTAATTGTCCTGTATTTAAATCGGTAACTTCATCTGATGCCATTTTGCCACTCCTTACTTTTTAGCGTTTTTGCGTTGCATTTTCTTCCTTCTCTTTTTGACAGAAGGTTTTTCGTAAAATCTCTTTTCCCTATAAATATCTAAAATCTTTTGTTTTTTTACTTTTTTAATGAATCTTTTGACCATTCGATTAAAGTCGCCCTTTGTGTCAGACAATTTAACCTCGACATTCACACATTTTGACACTGGATCATCCTCCTTTAAACCAAGTGTTTCCACTTTCCAGCGGCAATATTGACGATGCCACTGATATCAACCCCAGGGTCGCCAGGGGATACACCTCCAAGCGGATTTCCTTGTGCGGGGTCACCTGGTGCTTCTCGCGTTCCTGCGAACGCATCGATATTGTCCATCTTTGCAGACTCATTCAATCTCTTAATGCGCTCTTGCCTTTGCTCTTCAAGCATTTCTTCTTTTTTTCTTATCTCTTCTTGGGAAGGGCCTGCGGGCTTTGCTTCCTGTATGATGCTTCCTTGGAGTCCTTTTGCCACCTCAGAGACCACATTCGATAGAATGCCTTCTTCCAAAATCACCTCCTTGACACATTCTTTAATAAGCGGTCGGATGGCTTTTTTAAATTCACCTAATTTCATAGCTCTCCCTTTAGTACCTCATCTAGGGCCTGTTCTATAGAGTCTTTAAGGGCGGGGAGTGTGTTCTCCGCCATTGTTATCTGAATCTGGCCACCCTCTGGGCTTAAAAACGCGCCAGGAGTAGAGGGCTCAGAAACCATATCAAAACAAATGAGCTGAAAGTCGTCTTCGACGACAACCTCTCCTGCACCTTCTCTTACGGAACCCATTCCTCTCGATGAGATGCCCAGTTTAACGCCTGACTTTAAAAGTTCTTTTAAGACCCGGCCTGACGGTGTGTCTAATACTTCCACCTTGCCCATAACGTCGTCTCCCTTCCACCACATCTTTGTCACCAAGTGAGAGCAGTTTTTAAGGTTAATAACGGAATCATCAGGATGGTCCAACTCACCCAAGGCTCTTCGCTCTTGAATCAAACGTTGGTATGTCTTTACTTCTCGCTCAAGGACAGGCCGAGGATAGACTCGACCATTGCCGTTGCGTTGGCCTGCCTTCTGGCACACCCCTACGAGGAATACTGCACCTTCTTGCAGTTTCGTCTTTTCACCCTCCGTGAGCACGTCCAAGACGCAATTGCCATCGGGGCAAAGTTCAAAATACTCCTGTAAAAGTCTTTTAGCCATAATTTATTTTTTCCTTATTCGAAGCAGGACTCACTCCTGCTCGATTCTGCTGCCGCTGCAGCAACGCCTAACTTCAGCAATATTACGTCTTTTCATTTTTTCACCTCTCCAGATAAGTTGATTTTTAAGCCACAATCATTAACAGTAATGCTAATAAGATAAGATGTGCCAGATGACAAACATCCCAGCAAAAAACCATTTGCCAAATTATAATCAAATGTAAATAGTTCTGTTAAACCATTAATTCCAAAAAGAAAGATTCCCACCCAGAAGCCCATGCACATAGGACAATGGAAGAGTTTCCCAAACCCTCTCAACCATTCCTTGCTAGGACGCAATCGGTTGAAGATCGAACCAAATACAAGAATCTGTGTTAGCCCATAGGCGCACAGAATAAAATAAATTAAATCCACTCGTACCTCTTAGATTCTATAAATACTGTTAAGCCCATAGGGCAGCGTGTAAGGAGGAAGGGAGCCTTGCATCGACTTGTGATACTTTTCGGGGTCATATTCCGTCGAGTCCTGCGGTGTTGGGTCAAGCAGTCGTTGCTCTTCTTCTTCCTCAAATTTCTCTTCCCACTCAAGGAAGGGTCGCTCGCTTTCAATAAACTTGGAGATAGAGAACAGTGTCACCTCCAGAGCGTTGTGATCTTTAGACTCTAACATAGATGCCTCAATGGAGGAATAAACGTTTCCTCCCTTTACCGACTCCAATGCCACGATTCCCTTGTCGAAGAGAAATCTAAAAAATCGATTCTGAGTTTCGTAGGTTTCGTCTCCAAATTCTTTTTTGGCGAACGTGACAATTTTTTTCTGCTGTGGCATTACTACAATGTCAATATCAGAATGGTCAAAAATCATCAGGTTGCCGTCTAGGGTGCGGCGAGCGTTCAATTTAACAGTTGCATCTGGTTGCTCTTGAGCTTCCATTGGCGCAGCTTGTGGTGCTTCAGGGGCAGGGGCGGGCGCTTCTTGAGCGATATCGTCGCCTATGGTAATTTCAATAGCCATTATTTAACAATCTCACTAGCTACGCTTTGAAGTTTGAGAACTCTTTCAACGAGAGCCTGGTCTATTTCTTTAGTTTTAAACCCTTCAATAATTTCAAATACTCTATCCAGCTTATTTTTCAAAGCTGGCTGTGTGGAGCATTTCTCAGTTAGCCGGAAATCATTTAAAACATTTTTGATCCTGTCTATCTCTTCGTTCAAGTGAATCTTAAACTCCAACATCGATTCTCCAATAGAGCCGATGTATTTGTGTAGCAGGTCTTTCTGCTCTTCCAGCAGTGAGCCGCCGTAGGTCTGGTTAAAGCTTTCAACAAATTTGCTGTACACTAGTTTGCCATGTGCAGGTTCTTGTTTCTCGCGCTCACTTCTAGGCTGTGTCATCAGTACGACCACTTTTTCTTCCAACAAGACCTTTTGCTTTGGAGATAGATCTAAATTAAAAACCTGATATATCGTGGCAAGATCTTTATAAGAGGGAACAAAATTTGAATAAACACCTTTGGAAATGTTCTTGTTGATCTCTTTGATTAGATCGGTTTGGGCTTTGAAGATCTTTTTCTTATCTAACTTGCTGAACTGTGTTTGAGATTCTTTTAAAATCTTTTCAGCCACAGATTCCTGCAGGTTTTCTGTCTCGTAAATCGATTTGTAAATTTTCAATTCCTTGGACAATACTGTTCCCTTGGAGAAAAATTTCTTCATTATTTCAACCAGCTTTTGCTTTGTAGCCTTGTCCTCGTTAATCACGGTCTTCGTGATTTCCTTGACCAGGTATTCAAAAAGTAGTGCTGTGTTACGTTTCTTGTTGTGTTTGAACTTCATTTGTTCTTGACTCCATTTCCTTAATCAGACCCTTGACTTCTCGTGACAAAACCATAACCGCGTCTTCGTCATTAGAATAATTAGTTTCTTGGTTCTCAAACATTCCTTTGCCTAATTTATTTAAATCTTGATACCCCGCACCTTTAACATTCCGGTCTGTCGAGCTGGCTACTTCAGATGCGTATTGAGACTTGTAACTTTTCTTTCTTTGAGCCTTGCGTCTGTCCCAGTCTACGGGCATATACCACTTACCTTTAGATTTGGAAGTGGTAGTTTGAGTCTTTCCTGAAGCGTCTTTTGTTACAACCTTGATGTTTGCATCAGGACGCTTACCTGGCTCGGCCAGGAGAGCAGACTCTTCAGGAGCGCCTTCGGCGGGTGCGTCACCAGCGGCATCAGGAGATTCTCCACCTTCTGCCTCGCCTTCGCCTCCAAGGAGACCCTCAAGACCGCCGTCGTCTGCGCCCGGTTCGGCGGCTCCTTCGCCTCCCATACCGAACTCAGAACCAAGACCTCCGCCTGCATCACCGCCGCCTGCGATAGCTTCTTCTGTGGTCGATTCTAAAGCGGCTGCTAGTCTCTTGTCGTAGAACATTTCGCGCTCCATTCGCATAATTTCTTCGTCTGCCAAGTTGAATAGATTCTTAGACACCCAGCGCTTGCTAAAGTATCCTTCAGTTGCTGAATTGGCGATCTCAAACTTTGTTCGCCACGCCTCTAGTTCTTGCATCTCAGCCAGTTTTGAAGGATTGTTCAAGAACAGCTTAAAAGAAATTAAATCTTTTCCGCGATACCCTAGTGTAAACAAGTGAATAATTCCAATCTTCTCCAACTCAGCGACGACTGCGCGTTGCAGGCGGTGAATTGTACGAGCGAATCGAATGTCTTTCTGGGCCAGAGTTGTTTTGTCTTCGCTATCTTCTGTTTGAGAAAGATAAGAAGCCGGGATCTTAAGCGCTGAGAACAACTTGTCCCGTAGATATTTGATATCTTCAATATCTCCAGTGTAGGTGCCCCCTGGCAGCGATTCAACCCTGGTGGACTGTTGGCCGCGCATAGGAATAAAATAGTCCTCTTCTACGCTCAAAGGGTTGTAGCGCAGATCGACACGGCCTGTATTTGAATCCACCACCTGGTTTCGCTTCATCTGTGTCATCACCTTTTGCATGTACTGCTCGACATCTTCAGGGGCAATGTTGCCCACATCCACATAGAAAACTCGACGTTCCGGTGAGCGGACGACACGATAGGCCATAACAGCATCTTCCATAAGCGTTAATTGTCGCCAGATTCGTCGGGCGGGTTCCAGTACGGAAGTGCCATAAGGGGCGTATTTGTCGTTTCCTAATATACGGAAGTGGCCGATTTGCCAATTCTCAAAGGTGATACCTCCAGAGTTCCATTGGAAAATCACATAATTAGGATTTGTCTTGTCTTCTCCTTCCAAGCGTTCAATTTCATTAGGAGGAAGGCCGACTGCATATTGGATGCCTTTTTCGTCATCAATGTCCAAGTACAAGAAGTAATCCCCATACTTGCACATTGTACGACACCAACCAAACAAGTTAAACTCAAGGTTGAGTACGTCCTGGTACAGATTGTTCAAGACCATCTTAATCTCCTCGTTGGGACACTTGATGGTAAGCAAGGGGTTGACCGTCGTAGAAGTTGTCATCTCATCCGCATAGATGTCGAGAGACGAAGCAATCTCTGGTGTATATTCCATTTGATCGAAGTCCAAATATCTTTCATTTCGATTCTGGTTGGCCATATAGTTAGGCGTCATCTGACTATAGGGATTGTATTCTCCTCGTTTAAACGACTGGCCGCTGGTGGACTGAAAGTTATATTTTGTTAACTGGCGACGCTTTAGTTTGCGGGGAGTCTGTTGGTCGTAAGTGTTAAGGGGACCAGAAAATAATCGAGTCAGTTTACGATAAAGACTATTTTCTGGATTGCGGGGATTTTTAGGATTTTTGTTGTTTGCCATCTATTTTAACCTTTAAGAAGCCAGACGTGATCTTGATACTTTTTCATTTCTTTCTTCGCTTTCTCGGGTTTGTATCCTACCATGCCCGGTATCGTAGTGTTCATAGAGGAATTAGTTTTTATCATCGAAGAAAGAAAAGCTTTTTTGTATTGCAACTCTCGCTTGTTGGCCGTATAGACCGTATCTTTCACCCAGCAACCAATTGCAAAAGCCATAATCAAATCATCATTGTATTTTTTCATCGCTTGCGGCTTCCCGTTGTGCCAGATAAAAGTCTGCATTTCGTTGTAGAGTCTTCTGGAATATACTGTAACTAGTTTATTTCTAACGAATTCTTCCAATTTTGCGATAACCAAGGGACGAGTTTTACTGGTCATCGAAAATCCCAAGATGGCGTTCGATTGAGTTTCTGCGACGATAGGATCGACATACTCGTGAGTCGACTTGTAAGAATAGTAAAGATTAGGATATGCAACATCCTGCAGCTTATCTAGTACTGCCCAACCAATAGAGTTGTTTTCCACCACGAGCATCGGGTTCTGATATTCTTTGCCGATGTCTACCAGCACACGCGAAAACATATCAGGAGTTATCTTTCCTTGATATTCAGCTACTACTTCCATTGTTTCGATTTTAAAAATATGAAACGTTGAAAAGTCCTTGCCATCACCTCGGGCCACATCGGCTGAGATGAGATAGGTAGCCCCTTCCTGGTAAGGTTCCCAGATCCAAATGTTTCGATCAAAGCCGGTACGATACTTTGGTTCGACGCAAGCGTTTAATATTCGTTCAATATCTCCAGGGTGAAAAACAGTCTCCCCTGACATATTAAAATTACACTCTAACTCTTGAGCGATTTGAAGCCGGGACATATTCCTAGTTTCTTTTTCGAACCATTCCTCGTCGCGGTCAGGGTGGACATCCCAACGCAATACAGTGGGCCTAAAGTCATTCCGTGCCTCATCAGCGTCAATGTATGTTTGGTGAAACCAGTTCCCAACGCCGTTCGGGGTTGATAATGCAATGCATCGACCACCAGTAGAAAGAGTGGGATAGAGACCTGTCCACAGTTCTGCCAAGCCTTCAACATGACCTGCCTCGTCAATCACAAGTAACGATAGTGCCTCTGAACGACCAGCATCTGAGCTGGTTGAAGAAGCCTTGATCTGTGACCCATTGCTAAGCTCAAAAGACGTTCGATTGTCAATAGAGATTCTTGCTATCCTCATCCAATCTGGCAAGTTTCTGTGGATGCTCTTGACTTTTTTTACCAGGTTTGCTGCAGTCTGAAATTTGGTGGCGATAACCAGGACGTTTTTATCACGGTGAAACATCATCATCCAAGCGATATAGGCAGCCGTTATCGTTGAAATACCCAACTGGCGAGCTTTTAGTATTACGTTGAAACGATGATCTGAAAAGCTGTGAACCAGATCTTCTTGAAAGTCATACATCTTAAAAGGGATCAACCCTTTCATAGGATGAGAAATCTTAGCGTAATGGTTAATGAAGTAAGCTGGATTTTTGCCGCACTTGATAAGTTCTTTTAATGTCTCTTCTCTTGTTAGCTTGTAGGCCATTTCTACCGCTCAAGAAACTTTCTAAACTTTTTATCCAGCTTGTTCTCAAAAATCTTTTCGGTGTCCACAATGTCATCTAAACCACCAATCTTGTACTTTTTAGTGGCAGTGCAGAAAACCCTAATTCGGGAAGTCTCTTGGACCAATATGTCTGTTTCACCTAGAGGCTTTAAGGACACACCTTTTCCAGTAAGCTTTTTGTATTCTTTTTTAAGATGTTTGACAATGTCCCCCATCGTTGATTCAATCACGTTTTCAAAATTGGTCGCATAGACCTCTTTAAGTTTGATGTCCGACTGATAGCTGACAATCATCACGGGGCCAGCAAAGCGTACCTTGAAGCCGTCGATGACGCGAGTATCAATAATCGGATTTCCGTCTTCTCGCTTAAGACCAATCGTAACTGGCTTATCATGCTCATCCAGGGCTCCATCAAAGCATTGACCAGCAACCTGGGCTAATCCTCGAATAACATCTAAAGTTTTTTGTGACATTTAATTATCTCCTGTTTCTGGTCGCCAGCCGCTCAGCCATCGCTCTTCTCTGTCTTCGACATATTGAACGTAGCAGGTGTAACAACATTCGTATTTTATCATATAGGCATCATCTTTTAAATTTTTTAGCAGAGATGCGCAAACGGGGCAGTTTTTAACTTTATCTCTATTAAGTAGTTTTTTGGAAACTAAAAACCCATCAACTTCAACCATTTCTTCTTGCTCTTTGATCTGAAGATCTTTTTCGTGCAATTTCTCAAGTTGTTGAAGATATTCTTTTTCCTTCTCGTCGCTCCAATTGGACAAAGGGCTCTGCACCGTATCCTTGCCATATTTTTGTGTTATGGCTCTTTCGATCTTTGCGATCCTGTTCCAGTCCTTTTTCATCGGCACCTCACCAATTTTATACCACATATTAAATATGACTTTAAAAAGAAAAGCCGCTCCCCCCACAAAGAGAGGAGCGGCAAAAAGATTAAACTCTAAGAGTTAAATTTATTTTCTAAGTTGCGACTTGAGTTCTTCAATCTGAACTTGTTGTGACTTTACAGCTTCAACAAGAATAGATGTAAGGCGTCCGTAGTCCAATCCAGCGGCTGTGCCGTCGTCGTGGAACTGAACAACTTCAGGAACAACTTTAGCCATTTCGTCAGCCATAAAACCAACTTCCTGCTTTCCGCCTTTCTTGAGGTCGTAGGAGTAGCCTTGCATCTTCGTAATTGTTTGAAGTGCATTTGTCATCGGCTGAATGTTAGTCTTCAAGCTTCTTTCCGAGTAAGTGATGAAAGCACGAGCTTTAGCATCCTTATTGCTTGGAAGTGCGAGAGCGATGTCGCCAGAAACCGTCCCACCTGCTACAGCAACAGTTGAGCAAACAACTCCAGACCTGAAGGTCGCCTTTCCGCCATCAGACATGTCAAGACTAAGAGCAGTGATTGCTGAGCCGCCATCATTACCTGTAAATTCAATGTCGTCATTCGATCCGGCAGCTTGGAGAGTCAATGTTCCAGCCGCTGTTGAAACCTTACCTGCGTCTGTGAAAAGAACATCACCTTCGAGGTGAAGATCTTGCCAAGCAGCAGTGGTTGTACCCAGGTCGTAAGTATCATCAGCAGATGGAATAAGATCACCAGTGACCTTAACATCAGCACTAGAAACTATTAGCAAGTA
>Ga0209232_1001011_pt1 | contig 15941 bp, 18 predicted proteins | sample ETNvirenome_2_60_FD_184066 | JGI IMG/M metagenome (GOLD analysis project Ga0209232, IMG submission 184066) | Marine viral communities from the Pacific Ocean - ETNP_2_60 (SPAdes) (version 2) | ecosystem: Environmental > Aquatic > Marine > Oceanic | place: Pacific Ocean | collected 2013-06-22
GGCTCGCTGTCGAGCACGACAACCAAGTTGTCGCGCTGGGCCAGTGAGTTCCAGTCATCGTCGCCCATCTCGCCATCGGTGAACACGATGGTCAGATCAGACTCCAGACCGTTCTCCTCAAGCCAATTGACGCCGGCAGTCATGTAGGTGCCTCCACCGCAGGGTATCTCAAGGTCGAGAAGCTCCCCGCCAGAGTAGACCTCATCAGAACTGTGCAGGCGGTGATTGGTCCACGCCACAACAACGCCGTCGCGGGGCTGGAGCGAGTCGATCAGAGACGCGGCCTCGGTCATAAACTGATTGAGCACGTTGCGGCTCACTGAGTATGAGATGTCAACAACAATTGACACGCGCCCGATCCGACCGATTGACGTGGGGCTGATGACGCCCAGCGTGGAGAACCGGCGACGGTGGATGCGTGACCATGTGGTCTGACCACCAGCGCCTGCCCGATTGAACCGATCGGCAAGTTCTGCGCGCCAGTCGGTATCGGATGCATTGCCCTCGCGGTGCCGGTGCGAACCCTCGCGGATAGCATCGGATAGCTTGGCGGGGTCGCGCCCGTCCTGCTCCATTTGATCGATGCCATCGTCCACTGATGAGCGGATATTGTGCTCATCCTCGCGAGCCGCCTCTTCCTGCTCCTCATCGGTGCCCTCGTACTCAGGGGTCAGGTGGTGGTCGTGACCCTCTGGATCGGGCAAGCCACCGGAGGAGTCGCCGTCTGGATCTGACTTGTCACCAGTATCAGACTCGTCGCCGTCGTCAGACTCATCGTCTGATTTTGGGGCGGGGTCGCCGTCGATGTCAGAATCTTCGTCACTCTCGCCTTCAGGCTCATCTTCAGGCTTGTCTTCGGGATCATCCTGCTGTTGATGCAACTCGGCATAGACTGCATCGACAATGTCATCGCGCCCGTATTCGTCGGAGTAACAACCCTGCGGGATAGGCTCCAGACCCATCGCCTTGCAGTCGGAGTTGATGATGTAGTCAGCGGCGCGATTGTAGAGCCGGTGATCGAATGACACGCTGGGCCGAAAGAACCCGCGATCCTGATACGCCTTGCCGCGCTGGGGGTGCCGCAGGATTATGTGTGACACCTCATGAGCAAGCAGGAATGCCCGCTGTGAGTCTGACTCCAGCCCGCGAAAGAAGTCGGGGCTGATGTAGACATAGACGCCGTCAGTGGCGGCAGTGCCTACCTTGTCGGTCCAAATCACCTCAGTGGCGAGAAGCACGCTGTAATGAACGGGTGCTTTTGATTGCAGGCTGATCAACGCCGCAATGTAGCGGCGCGAGTTGGTGAGATCATCGGTTGGCGTGAACAATTTCTTAGCACGCATGGTTACACCTCCATGCCGGCAGTTTGTGCCAGCGGTAGCAGATCATGAAATTTCTGGATGAACGCGACAGCGACATCCGACGTGAGAGTCCAGCCGTGACGGGCTGAGGCGCGGAGCAGTTTGGAACCCAGCGACACCTGCAAGTCGGGACGCAGGCGCGTGATGTAGGTCAGTGCCGCCTCGCCGGTATCGGCATCGCACGCGGCATTGATGGCGCGGTTGGCGGCGAGCAGTTGGTAGCCCGTCGCGTCAGGCACGTTGGCGCCAGTGGGGTCAGCGAATATGTCACGCGCAGTCGGCACCTGATCGGCCATCGCGATGTGGCGGGACAGCATGCCAGCGGCGCGGTCGCCAATGTTGGCGGCGAGCAGTGACTCGACATATGACGGCAGGTCAATACCGTCAAACTCAGCCGACTCGGTGAACGCCGTTAGGTGTTGAGCGGCGCGTACCAGTGAGCGTGGGGTGCAGAATGGCCCGTCCTCAGTGGGCACGCAGTCGGCAAAAAAGCCGTCATCTGCATAGGCCGTCGCGCAGTCGATAGCGAGCGGGTTGACGCCATTGTCAGCGGCCCAGTCGGCCCAGCCCTTGACATCAAACTGAAGCTCAAACACCGCGCACCGATTGAGCAAGTGCGAGAGCATGCGGGTAGCGCCTGACTTGTCAGCAGTACGGTTGCCGGTGAAGCAAACGATCCAGCCGTCAGGAATTGCCCAGCCTCCGACTGTGCGCTCAGCAGGGTCGAGCAGGTCAGCAAGTACCTTCTGCACGTCAGCGGTTGCCTGCATTAGCTCATCGATCAGGATGATGCCGTACTCCTTGCCGGTGTCCCTGATCTTTGTGACCAGCGGCGCGATGGTGAACGTCGTGCGAAGGTTGCCATCCGCATCTTTGGACGGCAGTGCTACACCAGCGATCTCGGCAGAGTCACGGTTGGCTACGCGCTCCTGAATGAAGCCGATCTGATCGGATGCCAGACCGACATGCTCCGCGTACATGTCGCGGAACCAGCCCTTGAAATACTGAGTCTTGCCGACACCTACGGGGCCGATCAGGCCCACGGGTTGCTGATTGCCACTGGCGAGTACCAGCGGAACGATTCGCTGAAATTGAGCGATGGTGGTTTGAATATGTGCCATGTTGAATCCCTCCCTAGGGATCAATTAGTCGATAAGGTCAGCGAGCAGTGAGTCGCCCGTGACGATGCTGGATGCCGCAGGTGCGACGGGTTGTGCAGTTGATGGTGACTTGGCGACAGCGGCCAGCGCTTTGCTTGCTGTGCCAGCGGCGCGGATCGCTTGGTTGCGGCGAGTCGCGTTGTGCTTGACTTGTTCGATGTTAGGTATCGACGCGATGCGCTGATCAATCAGGTCAGCGATCTCAAGCAGTCGGGGGTCGTTATCGTAACCCTCTACCATTCCACGCAGTAGCGTGGCGTGGCGCTTAGCATTGTCGAGCAGTGACTGATGGAGTCGTTTGCCCTCGGTCAATTGCTTCTCGACTACGTCCATATGCTTCTGGGCGCCCTCTATAGCGGCCTGCTTTGCGCCGTCCAGTTGCTTGGTGAGTCGGTCGTGATGGCGCTGGGCGATGTCAGTGGCGAGGCCAGTGGGTAGCGCAAGGGTCTCGACATTGAACACCGGCAGAGGTTCAGGCGGGTCGATGCTGATGCGGTACTTATCGGCGAGCACGTCGGGGTCGGGCATATCCACGTCGGACACATTGCCCAAGTCAGCGCGATTGCGCGCCCCGTAGTATTGGCGATAGTCGGGCAGAAAAGCATTGAGTGCGGCGAATGCTTCGCCCTTCATTTCTGCCAGCTTGGCGAGCACCTCGGGCACCTTCGCAACTGGCACCAGTCGCTTGCCGCGTTTCTGCTGACCGTCTTCGCAGTCGGTGAAGGGCAGGGTGTTCTCGTACAGCCAAGTGCGGACAGCGGCAAACTTGCTGTTGACTTGTTTCAGGTCAGCGGTGAGCCGGCCCAGCGATCCGACGCGGGTGCGCACCGGTACGGCGCCGTCTACCCTGCACTGCGAGGCGGCAACGTCACTTGCCACTGCTGAGTGCTTCATTGGGTCGGCGCGTCCTATGCCGATGTTGAGCACCATGAAATTGTTGGCGATGGTTTGTTGCATATTCATATTGATTCACTCCCTAGTGAATGGGTTTATCGGAGGGGTCGCCCATCAAGGCGGCCCTTGCGCTTTGTGATTTCCATCGCGCAATAATGCGCTTCATCAGCGTATTGCCCGCATTTCGGATTCTGCGGGTTTGCGATCATCGCCTCTATGCAGTCGGCGTGAACATAAAACAGCGAGTCCATGTCACGCTTCCTGCACAGCTTTTGATACTCGCTGTGCCATTGGTGTTGCCCGTAGGTGTATTGCATTTAACTCACTCCCCAGTGATTACAGTGTGCGTCGGAATATCCAAACAAACGCGCCAAACTTCTGCGACTCATCTGTTACTTCATATGATTGACTGCGGTGAGGCAGTACCTCGTTCAGCACTTCCTGTGCTTTGTCGAATTGCTTCTGACTGACTGCAATGAATGAGCCTTTCTGAAAAATGTCGCGAACGACTCGCGCTTCTAGCTTTGTCATATTGATTCACTCCCTTGTGAATGGTGGGTTTGAGCAAAGCGCTCAGACATACCCAACGCAGTGCGCGGTGGGCATGGTGAATGCTTTTGGTGTTACTTATCACGGCCACTCCCTACCTGCCTCCGCTGTACCTGTTTTATTGCTTCCTGCAATCCAACATTGTTATGCACTGCCCTTCGCATAGGAGAGGGGGTCTCGGTGCGGTAGTGGATTAGTCAACACGGTGGTGGTGGGGGAATAGCCGCCATACCGATGCGGGGATAGTGGTATGCCTATCTTTCACCGTTCTCGCCGTCGCCTATCCCTATGGGGGTCTCTGGATCTATTTGGGTCATTGAATGCGGTGCCGCTTGTTTGCTCAGGACGGGGAGGCTTGAATCCCCCCGACTGCTGGCCGCTCAGGTTGGGTAGGGTTGAGGCCCTGCACCCGTGACGTGGGTCGTAACCGGTCGGTATGAGTGATGCCTATCCCGATGGGGGTCTGGGGCATGTCTGTGCCGACAGGGCGAACGATGGGGTATTTCTGTCCTGCTGTCAACAAGTCTAGAGAAAATAATTGTCACAATGTCACAGGCAGGTCTTGGTACCTTCTATAGCAAAAAAAATTGAGGGAGTGTGAGTGCTGGGGGGTTGTGGATTTATTTGGTGTCAAGGGTTGACAGCACTGCAAATATCTGAAAATGAGGGGTAAGTGCCTGATACTACTGGAGAAAACTATTTACACTGTTAATGCATCCAGTGTGTAAGTGATTGATTTAAAAGGAAAAGCGCCTGTGAGCGATTTTAAGGCCCTACCCCATACCAGCGCATAGGGTAGGTCAGAAAGCGCTCAGAACGCGATTGAGGGCCTCTGAGGGGTAAGTGCGATTTGTCAAGCATTTTTTGCATTTATTTTCATTGGGGCTGACCTTCGGGTATGATCGCCCCGTTGCTACTGACAAGTGAGGATGCAGTGATGGGGAAAACACGGGACGGGCTGACGGCCAAGCAAATGCACTTCGCTCGGTGTGTGGCGTCGGGCATGTCACAGGCTGAGGCGTATCGGGAGGCGTTCGATGTTGTGGCAGGTGGGAGGACTGCAACCCATAGGGAGGCGGCAAGTCGTCTGATGGCGAGGGCTGATATCAAAGCAAGGGTAGATGCGCTGATAGCGCAGAGGGAGCGGTCTATATTGGCCTCTGCCCTCTCAGACAGGGAGAGAGTGCTGGGCAAGTTACGCCAATGGACGGACAGCGCCGAGCCTGCTGATGGCAATAAGATCAGAGCGGCCGAGCTGTTAGGTAAGTCGGTCGGCATGTTCCGAGACGTGATCGAGACCAGCGATAGCAAGTCGAGCGAGGAACTGCTCGCCGAGCTGGAGACCATGCTGGAGTCGGTCGATGACTCGCCGGAAACGCCGGATGAGTCTGGGAAAGCGCCCGATCGATCCATCATGCACTAGCCGACCCCCACCCCCCCTGACAGAGCGCGGGTACCTGATTCTATATACATAGTATTCCGCTCAAAAAATTACCTAATTTTGCTCTGTCTAACACGTTATTTGTCGAAATGTCCGTGTTTTTACAAAAATAGGCGTGTGTTTCGCATAGGGGGGGTATATTTCTGGAAAAATTACTCAGAAATAAGTCTAGGAGTCCCCCCACCCCCATAAATAATCCTAAAAATCACTCTTTTTGCCAAAAATTACCAAAAAAACCATGTCTTACTGTAGACATGTTTTTGTCAAGGGGGTATGATCTCTAAAATCTGGAGATTTTTCTATCTAGGACTGTCCTAGTACTAGGAATGTTCTAGATCTGTTTCTGTTCTAGCTCTAGAACAGTTCTACTTAGTACGGAAGCACTTGTTTCCGTCCTGTTTTGTTTTATTTATAGAATTTAAGCAAGTCTAGACAGGACTTAGACCTGTCTAAGGCTGGTGAAGGGGCACCTGTGCCCGGAGAATGCAGTTGAATAGGGAAAAACTATGAGATATGACCCAAGCATGATGACTCCGGAGCAGATTGCCGCCGCGAATGCACAGCATATGCAGTCGATGCTTGGGGGTCTTCAAAAGCCCGACTTAGATCCATATGGGGGCACGGCAGGGATTAAGGGTCAGCAGGTAAACTATACGAGCGACCTTGGCTATGAGCCAGAGTTTGTGCCGCCACAAGACAGCACAGGGGGTTTAGGCATCAACCCCGACACGGGCGACACCTTCCTTCCCGGCGATATGCAGACAGGGAACGACTTCGACACTCGGCCTCAAGTGTATGGTAATCCCTATGGCATACAGGGCGGGCCCCAGATGGGCGCAGGCAAGGGCGGTTACAGACCCCCAATGTATGGCGGAGGCTTTGGTGGGCCACAATATGGGAACCCCTATGGGGGCGGCTTCGGCAGACCGCAGTATGGAAACCCTTATGGGGGTGGCTTCGGCAGGCCCCCAATGGGAGGCGGTAAGGGCGGTGGCAGGCCCCCCATGTATGGCAATCCCTATGGCGGAGGCTTTGGGCCTAGATTCAACAACATGGGTGGAGGGTTTGGTGGCCGTATGGCCGCTCCGGGCTTTAACACGGCAACGGGAACCTTTGGTGGTGGCTTTCCAAGCCCTTATGCTTCACAGCAATACCGACAAGACGTTGCCCGCTCTCGGGCGCAGTTAGGAATACCCCCCGGCTTCGTGCTAAGTGAAGGCGCGCAAACAGGAAACTCCAGAAGTTATATCAACCCGCAAACCGGCGAAACGATGAGCATCCCTGTGGACTTTAGCGGCGGGGCTACTGGAAGTCCGTCATTGACTGACGCCTCTGGGTTGCCGCCCGGATATCGGACATTGACTGGCGGCATGATGGGCACTACCAACCCAGACGGCACCACCACTGTTGGCGCAGGCCAGCTCCCCCAGAGCGATCAGCTACTTGGCTCTGGAATAGCAGGCGTGAACTTGTATAACCAGCAGGCTGGCGGCAACCAACAGCCCACCAACCCCTACTCAACAGGCTATGGCATGGGCTACCAGCAACAGCCTAATCAACAGCCAATGGGCGGTGGAAAAGGTGGTACCCAGTCAGGCGGAGGCAAGGGGGGCGCCCAATGATTAAGTGGGATCCAGAAAAAGGCTGGTATGACACTAATACCGGGGTTGGATTAAACAGCCCAGAGGAAGAGGCCCGCAAAAAGAAGTATTTTGAGGACAAAAACAAGTTTTTAGAAGAGAACATGTACGATCCCAGCAGGGACTACAGCGACGATTTTGGCGGGCTATTTGGCGCTGATGTCGATGAATCAGCAGAACTCTACTATGCTGGCCCCCAGTCAAGATGGCAAGGCGCTCTTGATGACAGGCTTAGAGAGAGGGCAGGCCGAAAAGAAGATGTCTATGCCCAGTCAGGGTACTATGAAGGGTCCACGGGAACGATGGACAAGGATCTTCAGCGGCAGATGTATCGTCGTAACAACGCCATTGAGGACATGTTCCGAAAGGGCTACAGCACAGACCAGATCCAAGCCCATACAGAGGGCAAAAGGAACGTAATTGAAGAAGGCCCTGACTACAAGGACTATGAAAAAGCCAAGGCTGGCGAAAAGGTATTTAACGTAAAGGGCCGTAAAGGCTGGGCCGAAGACTACTTTGACGTTCCTGAATATCAAGCCCAGACCGGAACAGAGGGTGATGGGGGCGCCGATGCAGGCCAAACCAACACAGGCCAAACTAACACAGGGCAAACTGGCTCAGGTTCGGGCGACCAATCTACAGCATCACAACCTCCTCCCGCTGGTCTTCCCGGCAAGGGCGGCGCCAGCGGATCTGGAAAGGGAGGCGCACAAACGTCTCAGCAGACATCTCAGCAGGCACAACCACCCCAACAGTTAAGCCCATTCCAGTCCCAGCAGTCCCAAAGACGCAGGATGTATGGCTCCTCGCCGGTAGGGCTTGGCACTGGTTACTACGGCGGCATGGGCTCTGGTGGGCGCCAATTTGGCGGCGGAGGCTCATATTTTGGTGGATTTGGCGGTCAGCCGTCCTACTACGGCGGATATAGCCAGCCATATCAGCAGTCATATCAACAGTCATATCAACAGCCTTCCTACGGAGGATATTCCAGTTATGGCGGCTATGGCGGATCTATGGGTGGGATAGGTAGCTTCTACCAGCCGATGGGATATGGCGGATACAGGTGAGACGCGACTACCGCAAGGAATACGACAACTACCATTCCAAGCCCAAGCAGAAGAAAAACCGCGCCAAAAGGAATGCGGCACGCGCCACAATGGAAAAAGCGGGCAAGGTCAGCAAGGGTGACGGCAAAGACGTGGCCCACAAAAAGCCCTTGGCGAAGGGTGGATCAAACGAGAAAAGCAACCTAAAGGTGGCTTCTCGCTCAAAAAATCGATCATTTCCTCGCACCAAGAAAGCAAGGATGGCCTGATGCAGTGTAGTTGCGGTGGAGCTACCGAAGACAGGCAGGTTGTCAGGAAAAAACGTGTCGTAACCGAGTACGCACGGTGCGAGAGCTGTGGAAGAGTCCACGTCTGGTGGAGCACCAATGTCAGAACTAATAACGCCGGAGATCGCAAAGCGACTTAAAGGCGCAGGCCCAGAGGCAAAGCTCAGGGCGGCAGAGCTTCTTGATCAGGTCAAGCAAGCCAAAAGAAAAGAAGACGCACAGCAGACCTTCATGGGCTTCGTCAAATATATGTGGCCGGCGTTTATTGAGGGGCGTCACCACAAGATTATGGCGGAGGCGTTTGAGCGGATCGCAAGAGGCGATTTAAAGCGGCTAATTATCAATATGCCGCCCAGACACACTAAGTCTGAGTTTGCCTCCTATCTTCTTCCGGCGTGGTTTTTAGGCCAGTATCCAGAGAAGAAGATCATCCAGACAGCCCACACAGCGGAGTTGTCGGTAGGTTTTGGCCGAAAAGTGCGAAACCTTGTGGACGCGGAAGACTTCAAGGCAGTCTTTCCCAGTCTAAAACTTAGAGCGGACTCTAAAGCGGCAGGACGCTGGAGCACCAACAAAAGCGGAGAATACTTCGCAATTGGTGTCGGCGGAGCCGTAACAGGTAAGGGTGCTGACCTTTTAATCATTGATGACCCTCACTCAGAGCAGGAGGGCCAGTCTGGAGACCCATCGGTCTTTGACAGAACCTATGACTGGTACACATCCGGTCCCCGACAGCGTCTACAGCCGGGAGGCGCTATCGTAGTAGTGATGACCCGCTGGCACATGCGGGATCTGACCGGCAAGATTATTAAGTCTTCGACTCAACGCGCAGGTAGCGATGAGTGGGAGGTTATAGAGTTTCCGGCAATCATGCCCTCGGGGAAGCCCCTGTGGCCTGAGTTCTGGAGCCAAACAGAGCTAGAGGCTCTGCATAGCGAACTTCCATCGTCAAAATGGAATGCACAGTACCAGCAAAACCCAACGTCCGAAGAGGGCGCACTCATCAAGCGAGAATGGTGGCAGGTCTGGGAAAAGGACTCTCCGCCCGCGTGTGAATTTATTATTCAGTCATGGGACACCGCGTTTCTAAAAACGCAAAGATCAGACTATTCGGCTTGCACAACGTGGGGCGTGTTCTACACACCCGACGAGGAAGGGGCTACCAAGCCCAATATCATCCTATTGGATGCTTACAAGGAACGTCTGGAATTTCCTGAACTCAAGCGAAAGGCTTACGAGCTTTGGGCTGAGATGCAACCAGACGCATTTATAGTGGAGGCTAAAGCGGCAGGGATGCCACTCATTTTTGAACTACGGGCGATGGGGATTCCGGTATCGGAATACACCCCGTCCCGTGGTAATGACAAGATAGCAAGAGTAAACGCTGTTGCTGACTTGTTTGCTTCTGGCGTTGTATGGGCGCCAGAGACACGATTCGCGGAAGATGTTGTCCAAGAATTCGCGGCTTTCCCCTCGGGCGAGCATGATGACTTAGTAGATTCTTCCACGCAGGCGTTACTCAGATTCCGTCAGGGCGGCTTTTTGTCGCTCCGAACAGATGAGGAGGATGAGTACGTCGATTACGGTAGACGGGGAGACTACTACTAATGACTGAAACAAGCGCAGAGGTCAACGCTTGGCACGGCAAAGTTGATGCGCTGGAGCGGCGGCTTAGGCCGCTGTTTCGTCGGCGCTCTCGGCTGGGTGGGCCGGCCTACTTTGACACCAAGAATTTTCCTGTAGCAAAGACGCTAGAGGGTAGCTATCCGGCGATCAGGGCCGAGTTCGACAAAGTCAGGGTTCGCATGGCAGATTTTCCGCTGTTTCAGGACATTAGTCCTGAGCAGGTGTATATCTCCAACGACGATAAGTGGAAGATGTTTTTCTTGAAGTCGAACAATATTCGCTTTGAAAAGAACTGCGAGCAGTTTCCAGAGACAATGAAGGCCGTGGATAGCGACCCAAGCATTGTGTCTGCTTACTTTTCCATACTGGAATCCAACAAGATGCTGGTTCCCCATGAGGGGCCGTGGTCGGGCGTGCTAAGAATGCACCTTGGCGTGGATATTCCCACGGATGGAAACGGCTGTACCCTTTCAGTAAGGGGCGAGCAGTATCGATGGAAGGATGGCGAGGTTGTTGTCTTCGATGACACCTATGAGCATTTTGCTATCAACCTGACAGACCACCCTAGAGTTGTTTTGTTTATGGACTATATGCGGCCTTTGCCGTGGCTTCTCCATACACTTAACAAGTTATGTATATACATTGTTCGGTTTTTCCCGTATTACAAGGTTCCACTCCAAAGACACAGGGAGTGGGAGAAGAAGTTCTACGGGGAGGACAGCTAGTGGCTTTTTTGCAAAGCAACATTCCGCACTTTAAGTGCTGGGTGCGGCGTGAATACACGCACAATCACCAGAAATATCACGGTGAGTTTCTTCACGCGATGGCAATTGCCGTCACCACAATGCCTTCTCGCTGTCTGAGCTTTCAGGTCATTTTCACGGGCGCTGAAACCTACGACAACGACGATCCAAATGTTCATGGTGGCGCAATGTGGGCAAGAATGCCGATAACGGCATTAATGGCCGACACTCCCGTTGAAGAGTGGCCAGATCCGATGCCGGTATATGCGGCACAGCCTTGGGACTGTTCCTCTCGCGAGCACGCCGTGTATGTCCTTGACAGGGCGACACCGTGTCCTTGGCTGGCAAAGATTGATGGCGAGCTTTATCCCGCCAAGTACCTATTCACGGTGGACTACACCGACAGTGAGATTGCGGATGACCCTGCACAGCACAAGCAAAGCCATGTAATGGAGCTGTTGGATGCAGGCCCGTGGACAGGAAATATTGTAGCGCTACCCAACAACCGAGTCCGGGTAACACATCCGGCGTGGTTCTCGACTGGAGAGGGGGCGCCAGATTTTAGGCCGTCACAGCACATTCACTATTCCAAGTCCGACTTGGATTACACGCTGGACGTAAACAGAGTGTTCGACAACCTATACGCAGGTAACAGTGATGAACAAGAAAATGACTAAAACCGCCCGCATGTTCAACAAGGGCGGAGCTGTTGGTGGGCCCAAGCCAAAGGGGATGGTAGCCGGCGGAAAAACTAAGGCGAAACTGCCGATGGTGACAGACCCTAAGACGGGAGAAAAGAAGCCTTTCTTCATGGTTGATGGCCAAGGAAAAAAGATGGGCGGGCCAGTTGAGCCTCCAAAGACTAAGGGCTACTTTAAGGGTGGCAAAATCCTCTAATGGCTATTGACGGGGCCATGATGCCCGCTGAGTTTGAGCCGGATGGAGCCGCTCTAGAGATTGTCATAGAAAATCCCGAGTCTGTGGGCGTCTATGATGAGGATGGCGGAGTTTTAATCGATCTAGACCCTGACGCTGATGAGTTGTTGGGCGCCAACCATGATTCCAACTTGGTTGATTTTCTGTCAGATCAAGACCTTCAGCTCCTTGCCGGCGAGCTAGTCGCTTCTTTTGAGGCGGATCGGAACAGCCGCGCAGACTGGGAAGACTCCTATGTTCGCGGTTTAGACCTGCTTGGACTTAAATTTGAAGACAGATCAACCCCGTGGGAGGGCGCCTGTGGCGTATTCCATCCCATGCTGTCTGAGGCGGTAATTCGCTTTCAGGCCCAGACAATACAAGAGATATACCCTGCAAGTGGCCCAGTCAAAACGACTATTGTCGGAAAAATTAACGACGAAAAAACCGAACAGGCCCATAGGGTTCAGAATTATCTGAACTATTTGATTACCCAGCGCATGACGGAGTACCGCACCGAGACAGAAAAACTACTGTTTTCGTTGCCAATCGCTGGATCAGCTTTCCGCAAAGTCTACTACGACCCGAATATGGGGCGTCCGTGCGCGATGTTTGTGCCGGCAGAAGACTTTGTTGTGAGTTATGGGGCCTCTGACCTGTCAACTTGCGAACGCGCCACTCATGTGATGAAGCGGAGCGCGAACGAAATTCGTAAGTTGCAGGTGGCAGGTTTTTACGCCGACGTTGACCTGCCGCCCCCCTCTCCTGACATATCAGAGATACAGCAAAAATATGACAGGTTGACCGGGGACTCAGACAACTACGAGTACGACAGCCGGCACACCCTACTGGAAATGCAAGTCAATATCGACCTTATCGGGTTTGAGGATACTGACAAGGGCGTTCCCACGGGGATTGCTTTGCCGTACATCGTTACAATTGACAAGTCATCAAGAACGATACTGTCAATTCGGCGCAACTGGTACGAAGACGACCCGATGAGAATGCAACGGGAGCACTACGTCCACTACCAGTACTTACCCGGACTTGGCTTCTATGGGTTTGGTCTTGTGCATATGATTGGCGGATTGTCTAAGTCTGCCACAGCCATACTTCGCCAGTTGGTGGATGCGGGCACTCTTTCCAATCTTCCGGGCGGGCTCAAGTCTCGCGGGCTAAGGATCAAGGGCGATGACACGCCTATTATGCCCGGAGAGTTTAGGGATGTTGATGTTCCCGGCGGAGCAATAAAAGACAACATCGCCTTTTTGCCATACAAGGAGCCTAGTGGCGTCCTGTATCAGCTTCTGGGCGATATCGTGCAGGAAGGCCGCAGGTTTGCTTCAGCGGCTGATGTGAAGGCGTCGGACATTAATGGTGAGGCCCCGGTAGGGACCACCCTTGCCGTGCTTGAGCGCGAAATGAAGGTGATGAGCGCTGTTCAGAGCAGGGTTCATGCCTCGGTATCCAAAGAGCTAAAGATACTGGCTGAGCTGGTTCGCGACTATGGGCCGGAAACTTATCCTTATGATCCAGACGAGGAGCCCGTTGTTAGGGCTGACTTTGATGATCGCGTCGATATTATTCCGGTCAGTGACCCCAATGCAGGCACGATGGCGCAAAGGATTATGCAGTATCAGGCGGCTTTACAGCTTGCCTCTCAGGCGCCTCAGATGTACGACATGCCGCTTCTCCACAGGCAAATGCTGGATGTCTTGGGCATACAGGACGCGGACAAGATTGTGCCTCTTGAGGACGATATTAAGCCGACTGACCCAGTTAGCGAGAACATGAACCTTCTCAACGGGGAGCCAGTTAAGGCGTTTATTTATCAGGATCATGAGGCGCACATTCAGGTCCATATGTCGCTTACCGAGAACCCAGAGGTCGGACAATTAATGGCTAAAAGCCCGACCGCGAAAGCGTCTCAGGCGGCAATGGCATCGCATATAGCAGAGCATGTGGCCTTTGCCTATCGGCAAAAGATTGAGAAAGAGCTTGGGGTTAAGTTGCCCGCGCCAGATGAGCCGTTGCCAGAAGATATTGAATACCGTCTATCTCAACTGGTCGCCCCTGCCGCCGCGCAGGTTACCGGCAAGGCTCAGCAACAGGCTCAAGCAGAGCAAAACGCCAAGCAACAGCAAGACCCTGTTATTCAGATGCAACAGAAAGAATTGCAACTGAAAGAGCAGGAGGCAATGGTCAAGGCTCAGACCGCGCAAAAAGACATGCAAATCAAAGAGCAACAGGTCGCCGCCAAGACCCAAGTGGATATGGCAAAGGCTCAAGCCGAGATGGTTAAAATTAACGCAGATCTAGAAAAAGCAAAAGACAGGTCTGCGCTTGAGTCCCGCAAGCTGGAACAGCAAGAGCGCTTAGAAGCCGCAAAACTGGCATCAAAAATGTCGGTTGAGCAGGAGCAGAGCCGTTCTCGAGAGGAAATTGCGGGCTTCAAAGCTGGTTTCGACATAGTAAAGGACATGTTAGATGACGACGAAACGGGCCAGCAATAACCTGCTGTCCGCTCTGCAAGATCAGTACCGCAATCACATGAACGAAATCACTGATCACATCGCTACGGGCGGGTGCAAAGACATGAACGATTACTCTCGGTGTGTAGGCATTATCGAAGGACTGGCCTACGCAGAACGAGAGCTTCTTGATTTAAGCGACAGAATGGATCGCGAATAAATTCTCCGCATGACGCGGTGCAGGGCGACTCCGAACGCCAATTTTCGGTGCGAAGGTGTAAGACATGACGGAAGAAGACGGACCGAAGACTGCAAGCCAGCTCCCGGTCCCCACGGGATACAAACTACTTATTGCTTTACCAGAGCCGGATGAGGCAACGGAGGGCGGCATCTTAAAATCAAGGCAAACGATGGAGACTGAGGAGATCGGCTCTATTTGCGGCTTTGTTTTAAAGATGGGCCCAGATGCCTATCAAAACGCAGAGAGGTTCCCAAATGGCCCCTATTGCGATGAAGGCGAGTGGATCTTGATGCGTTCTTATAGTGGAACTCGATTCAAGGTGCACGGCAAGGAGTTTCGTTTGATTAACGATGACAGCGTAGAGGCGGTTGTCGAAGACCCACGGGGGATTGAAAAAGCATGAGCGAAGAACAGGTGGATACAGGGTCGGAAGAGAGAATGTCTTCTGAAGAAAAATTTTTTGGCGTCAAGACCACATTTACTAAAGGCGACAAGTCCAGTGAAGTGGATCTTGAGGTCGTGGATGATCGGCCCCCAGAGGATCAGCGAGCTACCTCTAAGGCAAAGGGAGCTACTTCGGATGAGGATGAAGAGCTTCAGGGCTACAGCGACAAGGTAAAAAAGCGGATCAACAAGCTCCGCTATGACCAACATGAAGAGCGCAGGCGCCGCGAAGACGCCGAGCGTATGCGAGAAGAGGCGATTCGTGTTGCCCAGCAACTTACGCAACACAACCAAAGCCTGCAACAGATCCTTCATGATGGTGAAGGGGTTCTGCTGAGCCAATCTAAGGGCCGTGCAGAGCTTGCCTTGCAACATGCAGAAATTATGCTTCGGCAAGCCGTTGAGGAAGGCAACACAGATCGTCAGATTGAGGCGCAAAAGCTCCTTAACAGGGCTCAGACCGACCTCGATGGGGTGTCGCGTCATGTGGGTCAGTACAAGCAACGACCGCCCGCAAGGAGCCCTGAGCCTGCTTACCAGCCTCAACAACAAGCTCAACAACAGGCACCACAGCCTAGAGCGCCCAGCGAAAAAGCGGCGGGCTGGGCACAAAAGAATTCGTGGTTTCAGTCAGACGATCACACTGAAATGACGGCATACGCCTACGGCGTACATGAAAAAATGATCAGGAAAGAGGGCATCGACCCCGAATCTGATGAGTACTATGACGAGCTGGACAAGAGAGTGCAGTCCAGATTTCCAGAATACTTCGGAGAGGTAGAAAGTGGCTCGGCAGATGTATCTGTCTCCTCGACCTCCCGAAGCCCCTCCGTGGTGGTGGCGCCGTCCTCTAGGAATAATGGCGCCAAACCACGCAAAGTGAGGTTGAGCCGCACCCAAGTTGCTCTCGCAAAGCGCCTTGGTTTAACCGTCGAACAATATGCCAATCAGATGCTCAAGGAGAATTGATAATGGCTGAACAGCGCACACCGCGAGAAAAAGAGTCTCGCACCGCTGAGGAACGTCCCTCAGACTCATGGTTGCCGGCATCTATTTTGCCCAACCCCAAGCCAGTAGACGGATGGGTATTCCGTTGGATTCGCACCAGCACGCTGGGCAAAGC
>Ga0209232_1001013_pt1 | contig 15936 bp, 16 predicted proteins | sample ETNvirenome_2_60_FD_184066 | JGI IMG/M metagenome (GOLD analysis project Ga0209232, IMG submission 184066) | Marine viral communities from the Pacific Ocean - ETNP_2_60 (SPAdes) (version 2) | ecosystem: Environmental > Aquatic > Marine > Oceanic | place: Pacific Ocean | collected 2013-06-22
ATGGAACATCCCATCAAAACTATTTCCGACAAAATTCTCAAGAACATGGACGAGAAAGATTTCAGAAGAGTAAAATCCTATATAGGGGTTGTTGAGACCTCATGTACTATTGTGGAAGAGGCTTATAAAAGAATTAATAAGGCGGCAACGAATGCCGACAAAAAAGATACAGCTGTTCATCTTGTTGAACCCATCATGGAAAAACTCAAGGAGAAGAATTTAATCACCGATGAACTTGCGACTCTTATTCATTCCCAGATTTCTAGAAACGAAGTAGATGAAGTTGTCGATGACATTGTTCTTGGATGGAAAGACAGAGCCGAACAAGTCAAGAATGCTTGTCTCTTCCTTGAAAAATTAGTTAGATTTTTTGACAAGAAAGAAACGAGACTCAGTAAAGTAAAACATTAAATATTTTTAATCAAAAATATTTAATAAATGGACAATATTGATTTCACTTTTTACGATAGGGTCGAAGATGAATATGACCTGGGTGGAAGAATGGGTCATACCGATTATATTGATTTTCTAACACAAGATGAAGTTCCAAAAAATATGATGAAAGGTATAGATATTTATAGGAGAAAATTTTTAACTATGAAAATAGGAGGTATCGATTTGGATAATAATAAATTTTTCAGATCATCCCAAGTATTCTTTCAACGATACACAGACGGTCCGTATATATCAAGTGCTGATTTTGAAGGAATGTTTATACACACAACAGGAGGAACAACTCCGCCTCAGTATCAACTCATTAATGATTTAGTGGATGGTAAATTAGTAAAAATTGAAGAAGAACACCGGTTTTGTTCAAATAAATATAATGTAGTTATTGCTAATATGGATTATTGGGAAAATAAATTTGCAAAAATTATACAGAAGAACTGGTTTATTTCTAGGTACACCCCGACTTATACTATTTGTGATAAAATACTGAACGAACAGTTTGATGAATATTCTGACTTTCATACAAAATGATTTTGTAAAAATAACATTTCAGAGAAATATGGATCCTGGAGATAAAAATATGGAAATCTTGGTAATTTTACAGTTTTTAGAAGGAGCCAGAGGAAAGTACTGCGAACAGTACAAGAAAAATTATAAAAAGAGCTTCCTCAGCGAATTGTTCGACTAAAACTGAAACCGTAGCCCTGAGCCTGTCGAAGGGCGCTTTGCCGAGAAGCGCTCTCCGACAGGCTCAGGGCTACGGGGATTTTTTGCCTAAATCAGCCAACCACCGCATTTCGGCGGGCGTAGAGGAAATAGACGCCCAGCCCGCCGACATTCCACACCAGGAACCACAGCTGCGTCTGCGCCGGCAGGCTGTAGAAGAGGTAGAGGCAGCCGCCGATCGCGCCGAGGCCGACCACCCATGGCAATGGCGCACGGAAGGTGCGCGGCGCATCGGGCGCCCGGACGCGCATGATCAGCATGCACAGCGACACCGCGATGAACGCCGCCAGCGTTCCGGCATTGGCCAGCGCCGCCAGCTCGCCGAGCGGGATGAAGCCCGCCAGCACCGCGACGACAAGCGCGGTGAAGATGGTGATCCGCACCGGCGTCCCGCGCGACGACAGCTTGGCCAGGCTGGCGGGAAGCAACCCGTCGCGCGCCATGGTGAAAAAGATGCGGCTCTGGCCATAGAAAAAGGCGAGGATGACGGTCGGCAGCGCGATGATCGCCGACACCGCGAGATATTGCGCCGCCAGCGGGCTGCCGAGTTCGCGCAGGATCAGCGCCAGCGGTTCGGGGCTGTTGGCGAAGCGGGTGTAGGCGATGGCGCCGACCGCGGCGACCGCGACCGCGATATAGATGACGACGCAAACGAACATCGACCCGACGATCCCGATCTTGAGGTCGCGGTCGGGGTTGCGCGTTTCCTCGGCCGCGGTCGCGATCGCGTCGAAACCGTAAAAGGCGAAAAAGATGATCGCCGCCGCAGCCATCACACCGCGCTCGACGCCGTCGGGGCCCATATGCTTGGCAAAGCCATAGGGGCTGAAGGGTTCGAGATTGGCGGCGTTGAATGCGGGAAGCGCGACCGCGACAAAGATCACCAGCGCGATCACTTTCACCACCACGAGGATCGCGTTGAGCGTCGCGCTTTCGCGCGTCCCGACGAGCAGCAGGCCCGCAACGACCGCGATGATCGCGATCGCCGGCAGATTGACGATACCGCCAAGTTCCGGCCCCTGCATCAACGCCATCGGCACCCCGGCCCACGCCTCCAGCAACGGCGCGGCATAGCCCGACCAGCCGACCGCGACCGCGCTGACCACCAGCGAATATTCGAGGATCAGGCTCCACCCGACCACCCATGCGATCAGTTCGCCGATGACGACATAGCTGTACGTATAGGCGCTGCCCGACGCGGGGATCATCGTCGCCATTTCGGCATAAGCGAGCGCGGCGCAGGCGCAGATCAGGCCCGCGATGCCGAAAGCGAGGATCACGGCAGGACCAGCCTTGTCGGCGCCCACGCCGATCAGCGTGAGAATACCGGTGCCGACAATCGCGCCGACGCCGAGCGCGATCAGATGCGGCCAGCCAAGCGTGCGGGCGAGCCCATGCCCCTCCTGCTGTTCCGGAACGATCGGTTTACGGCGCAACAGGCTGTCGGTCATGTAGTCGGCTCCCCATTGTTACTTTATTGCGGTCGTTTGGAACGGATCATGCGCGAAGGCAAGGCCCGAGCGATGGGCCTATACGGTTCGCCGGACGATCCAGCCCGCGCGGAGCGCGAGCGCCGCGGCCAGCCCCACCGCCAGCACATAAGCCAGCGGCGGCGACCAGAGCACAGCGCGCGCGCCAAGCAACGCGCCGCCGACCAGCGCCGCCCACAAACCGAAATGGTGCAGCCAGCGGCGATCGCCCTCGCCGCGCAGGGCATTGGCCATTTTCTGCCCCATCTGCACCAAAGTGCCGGTCATATAGGTGACCCCGACCACCGCCCCGTCGCGGCCCGCGATGGCGGCATTGGCAATACCCATCGCGAGCGCGAGCGACAGGATTGCTCCCCAAGCCTCACCGTCGAGCCGCAGCGTGGTTGCAATTGCCAGCAAGATGGTCACGCCGAGCAGCACGGCGGGGGTCCGCCGCCGTCCGGCGTGCGCGCCAACCAGCGCCCCCGCCACGACGCCCGCGACAAAGACCGCGATGATGATCGCGGCGACGAGCGCCGCGTGCTGTCCCTCGGCCAGCCCGACCGCGAGCCGGGTAGAATTGCCGGTCATGAACGACACAAAAAAACCCGCCGATTCGACGAAACCGATCGCATCGACAAACCCCGCGAGGATCGCGACCCCGACGGCGAGCAGCTGATGCGACGGGTCAAAGCGGATCATGCGATCAGAGCAGCCGCTCGATCGCTTCGGCCAGCCGCGCATCGCGTTCTGACAACCCATCGGCGTCGTGCGTCGTCAGCAATATGTCGACGCGGTTATAGATGTTCGACCATTCGGGGTGATGGTCCATTTTTTCGGCGATGATGGCAACGCTGGCCATAAAGCCGAACGCCTGCGCGAAGTCGGCGAATTTGAAGCGGCGGGTGATGGCGTCGCGCGCCGGCTCGTGCGTCCAGTCGGGAAAGCGGGCGAGCAGCGCCGCGCGGGCGTCTTCGTCGAGTTTCTGGACCATGAATCTTCTCCCGCTGGTCAATGTCGTGCGCTCGCCATAAGGAAGGGCGCGATGAGCGACAAGAGCAGCCTGCCCGCCGGATGGACCGGAGCCGCCCCCGATGCCGACGCGCTGTTCGCGATGGCGGAGGCGGCGCTGGCGACGATGCCCGCGGTGTTTCTGCCGCATATTCAGGGGGTCGTCATCGCCATCGAAGAATTTGCCGACGACGAGGTTTTGAAATCGCTCGACATCGAGCATCCCTATGACCTGACCGGCCTCTATGAAGGCCGCCCGCTAACCGAGCGCAGCGTCAGCGAAAGCGGCGGCATGCCCGACCGCGTGACGCTGTACCGGGTGCCCATCCTGGTCGAGTGGATCGAGACCGGCGAGAAGCTGGAGTGGCTGGTGCGCCATGTGCTGATCCACGAAATCGGGCATCATTTCGGTTTTTCGGACGACGACATGCACGCCTTGGAAGACATGGCGTGAACGAATTGCTGCGGCTCGATCAGGTGGCGTGCATTCGCGGCGACCGGCTGCTTTTCGAGAATCTGTCGTTGGCGCTCGCGCCCGGCGACGCGCTGTGGCTGCGCGGCCCCAATGGCGCGGGCAAATCGAGCCTGATCCGTCTGGCCGCGGGATTGCTGCGCGCCGCGGCGGGGACGGTCGAGCGCCGCGGGCGCCGCGCGCTGATCGACGAAGCCTCGGCGCTCGACGCCGAACTGCCGCTGCGCCGCGCGCTCGATTTCTGGGCGCGGGTCGATACCGTCGATGGCCATGCCGTCGACCGCGCGATGGCGGCGATGGCGCTGGGACCGCTGCGCGACGTGCCGGTGGCGATGCTGTCGACCGGGCAGCGCAAGCGCGCCGCGATGGTGCGCGTCATCGCATCGGGCGCGCCGATCTGGCTGCTCGACGAACCCGCGAACGGGATGGACGATGCAGCACTGGCGCGGCTGATCGCGGCGATCGCGGCGCACCGCGCGAATGGCGGTGCGGTGTTGCTGGCGTCGCATTTTGCGCTGGGGATTGGTGATCTGGCGGAGCTGGACATGGGGGCTTTGGCGTGATGCTGCCTCTGTCTCGATCCGTTCGCCCTGAGCTTGTCGAAGGGCCGCACTTTCTATCGGCGGCACAAGGAAGGACGGTGCTTCGACAAGCTCAGCACGAACGGGTTTGGGGTAACCGGGAGGAGAGAACGCAGCCATGACCACCCTGCTCGCCCTGTTCTGGCGCGACTTGCGGCGTGCTTGGGGCAGCGGGGCACTGTGGCTGCCGGTGCTGTTCTTCCTGCTCGTCGCGACCGCTTTCCCTTTTGCGGTGGGGCCGGATGCACCGCTGCTGCGGCGTGCGGGTGGCGGGATGGTGTGGGTCGCGGCTTTGCTCGCCGCCTTGCTGCCGATCGACCGGCTGGTGCGCCCCGACCGCGATGCCGGCGTGCTCGATCAGCTCGCGGTGCGCGGGATTGCCGATGAGGTGATCGCGGCGGTGAAGATTGTGGCGCACGCGATTGCGTTCGGGCTGCCGTTGATGATCGCCTTGTTTCCGGCGGCGGCGTTGCTGGCGCAGGACCCGGCGCGGGTGGAGGTGCTGGCGACGGGGATTGCGATTGCGATCCCGGCGCTGGCGTCGCTCGCGGTGCTGAGCGCGGCGCTGACCGCGGGGCTGAGAGGTGGGAACGCGATCGGCGGGCTGCTGGTGCTGCCGCTCGCGGTGCCCCTGCTGATCTTTGGCGCCGGAATGCTAGACCCGTCGGGACGCGGGGCGATGAAGTTGCTGGCCGCGACGAGCTTGCTGCTGACGATGATCGGGCCGTTCGCGGCGGGCGCGGCGATGCGGGGGCTGCGCGAGTAAACGTCTCTCTCAATCCCGTTCGCATCGAGCGAAGTCGAGATGCCCCTCAGGCGCGGCGCTATCTCGATGGGTGTCTCGACTTCGCTCGACACGAGCGGAAATGGGGCGTGGCTGCTTTCGACCGATCACAGACCTCCGATTTCGTCATCCCGGACATGATCCGGGATCCATCCGCCCTCGCGGCATGGCGCGGCGCAAGAGGTCATGGTCCCCGGATCAAGTCGGGGGTGACGACGGCAGGATGTCCGCTCCCCACCCCAAAGCAGGCGTCGCCTTCAAAAAGGCCTTTCCTACATTATTCCGCTGTGCCAGCCTTCATCCCGCTCTTTCATTTGGTGGATAAAGCGGTCGCTGCCCGGCTTGCCGGTACGACCATGGCGGGGCGTGTCGGCGCGTCCAGCACGACGCGAGGTCCAAATCGGGGTGCGCACAGGGCTGAACTTTACTGAACTTTGGAATATCACGCAGCCCTTGCGCCGACCGGACCGGCCCCGCGACGACAAAAGGAGGCCATGGCCGTCCGCCACCCCCAGACCAGCCCATAAGAAAAGGGCCGGAGTTTCCCCCGGCCCTTCCCTAAATCATGTGCGCTTCGATCAGGTGCCCGTGACGTCGGCCGTATCGATCTTCACGCCCGGGCCCATCGACGACGACAGCGCGATCTTGCGGACATATTTGCCCTTCGCACCAGCCGGCTTCGCCTTGACGATCGCATCGACGAAGGCGTCGAAGTTCTGGCGGAGCTTTTCCTCGCCGAACGACAGCTTGCCCAGACCGGCGTGGATGATGCCGGCCTTTTCGACGCGGAATTCGATCTGACCGCCCTTGGCGGCCTTCACGGCTTCGGCGACGTTCGGGGTTACGGTGCCCAGCTTCGGGTTCGGCATCAGGCCCTTCGGACCGAGCGTCTTACCGAGGCGGCCAACGATGCCCATCATGTCCGGCGTCGCGATGACGCGGCCATAGTCCAGGTTGCCCGCGAGCATGTCTTCCATCAGGTCTTCGGCACCGACCTTGTCGGCGCCGGCGGCCAGCGCCTTGTCGGCGTTGTCGCCGCGTGCGAACACGGCAACCTTGACGTCCTTGCCGGTCCCGGCGGGCAGCGTCACGACGCCGCGGACCATCTGGTCGGCGTGGCGCGGATCGACACCCAGGTTGAGCGCAACTTCGAGCGTTTCGTCGAACTTGGCCGAGGCCAGCTCGCGCACGGTCTTGAGTGCTTCGTCGACGGTGTGCAGCTTGAGGCTGTCAACCTTGCCCTCGAGGGATTTCTGCTTTTTGGTCAGCTTTGCCATCGGATCAGCCCTCCGTCACTTCGAGGCCCATCGAGCGCGCGCTGCCCTCGATGATCTTCGTCGCTTGTTCCAGATCGTTCGCGTTGAGATCCTTCATCTTGATCTCGGCGATTTCGGTCAGTTTCGAGCGGGCGATCTTGCCGCCGCTGATCTTGCCCGGCTCTTTCGAACCCGACTTCAGGTTTGCGGCCTTCTTGATCAGATAGGTCGCCGGGGGGGTCTTCGTGACGAACGAAAAGCTCTTGTCGGCGAACACGGTGATGATGGTCGGGGTCGGGGTGCCTTTTTCCATGCCATCCGTCGCGGCGTTGAACGCCTTGCAGAATTCCATGATGTTGACACCGCGCTGGCCGAGTGCCGGCCCGAGCGGCGGCGAGGGGTTTGCGGTCCCTGCCGGAACTTGCAGCTTGATGTAGCCGCTGATCTTCTTAGCCATGAAGGCCTCCTATCTTTCTGTCGCCCCCTTCGACAGGCTCAGGACAAGCCGGTTGAAAGTGACTCAAAATAAGCGGTCGAACAGAAGGGCATCACCCCTTCCTCCCGCACGGAATCACGCCCGTATCTGACGCGAAGCGGCGCGCATAAGCGCAAATGCTGCGGAAAACAAGTCTTGTGCCGCGCTCAGGCGGCCGGGTGGTAGCGCAGCAACCCTTCCTGGACTGCCGAGGCGATCAGGGTGCCATCCTGACGATAGATCGATCCGCGGTTGATCCCGCGGCTGCCGCCGGTCCAGTCGCTGTCCATCACGAACACGAACCATTCGTCGACGCGGACCTCGCCATGAAACCACATCGCATGGTCGAGGCTGGTCGAGAACAGCCCCGGGGTCGACCAGTTGAGCCCGTGCGGCAGCATCGCCGACGATAACAGCCCCATATCAGAGGCAAAGGCGAGGAAGGCGCGGTGCAAAAGCGGGTCGTCGCCGATCGGTGCCGCAACCCGGAACCATTGATAATGCTGCGTCGCCTTTGCCGAGGCTGGCGGGCGATGGTTGCGCAGCTCGAACGGCCGCCGCCGCGCCATATGCGCGAACGCCTGATCCGAAATATTCGGATCGGCGGCGATCGTCTCCAGAAAGTCGCGGCATTCCTCGGGCGGCAACAGGTCGGGCATTGGCACCTGATGCGCCAGACCCAGCGCCGGCAGCTGGAACGAGGCGGTGAGGTTAAAGATCACCTTGCCGTCCTGCCGCACGACGACGCGGCGGTTGGCAAAGCTGCGCCCGTCGAAATCGCGGTGGACGCGGAAATGCAGCGGCTTGGTCTCGTCGCCGCCGCGCAGGAAATAGGCGTGGAGCGAATGAACTTGCTTGCCCGCATCGACGGTGCGCGCCGCGGCGACCATCGCCTGCGCGATCACCTGGCCGCCGAAAATGCGTTCGCGCGCGGTGGTCGCGAGCGCCGGAAAGGTAAATTCATCGGGTTCGTCGGCGGGGATCAGGTCGAACAGCCGCGCAACCGCGCCGACGACCTTGGCCGCATCGACACTGGCGTGAATCTCTCGCGCGCGCTCGATGCGCGCCTCAATCGCTTTGGAGGACAGCTCGGTCACGTTGTCAGCCCGCCCCCTTTTGCCGCTTGGGCGCGTTTATTTGAAGCGTTCGACCTGTTCGAAGTCGAGCTCGACCGGGGTGGCGCGGCCAAAGATCGACACCGACACCTTGACGCGTGCCTTTTCGAAATCGAGTTCCTCGACCAGCCCGTTGAAGCTGGCGAAGGGGCCGTCGAGCACCTTGACCTGATCGCCGATTTCGTAATCGACGCGGATTTCCTGCTTCGGGCGGGCCGCAGCCTCTTCCTTGCTGTTCAGGATGCGCGCGGCTTCGGCTTCGCTGATCGCCTGCGGCTTGCCCATCGAGCCCAGGAAGCCGGTGACCTTCGGCGTGTTCTTGACGAGGTGATAGACATCGTCGGTCATCGTCAGCTTGGCGAGGACGTAGCCGGGGAAGAATTTGCGTTCGGCCTGAACCTTCTTGCCGCGCTTGACCTCGGTGACGGTTTCAACCGGCACTTCGACCGCTTCGACAAAGTCGGTGAGGCCCATGCGTTCGGCTTCGGAAAGCACCGAATCGCGCACCTTGTTTTCGAAACCCGAGTAGGCGTGAATGATGTACCAGCGCGCCATGTGTGTCCGTGTCCTGTCCCTGAAAGCCGCGGCGTTTAGCGCGCGAGCGACGTCAGCCAGCTGACGATCGCGTTGAAAACCGTGTCGACGCCGAAAAAGAACAGCGACAGGATCGTCGTCATGATGAGCACCATGATCGTCGTCTGCACCGTTTCGCGTCCCGTAGGCCAAACGATTTTCCGGGCTTCGGCGCGCACCTGATTGATAAACTCAGCCGGGCTGGTTTTCGCCATGTCGATCGTCCTGTCCTAATAATATTCAGCTTCGGGCCAGATGGGTTGCCATGCCCCGCGCGTCAAGCACGCTTTGGGCAATAGTCCGCCCACCCTCCCCGAGCGTGTCGGCGAAAGGCGGAACGAAAACGGCGCATCTGTCCGAATGACAGCGGCCTTTACTGGCGCGGCGAAGCGATTGCAAGTGCGGGGTCGGCTTCGCGCGCCAGCGCCCGCCGCATCAGGATCAGCAGGCCGACCATGACCATCCAGCTGGCCGTCGGCTGAAGCGCGAACAGCAAATGCAGCTCGCGGGCCGCGGCATCGCCGCGGAGCGGGTCGAAGCCGACGAGGTCGAGCGACAGATAGCTGACCGCGATCGCGGCGGCGACGCCGAATTTCTGCATCAGGTTGAGCAGCGCGAACAGAAAGGCCGACCGGCTGCGCCCGCAGCGCGCGGCGTCGCGCGGGATGAGGTCGGCGAGCATCGAATGGGTGAACAAAAGTCCAACGAAACCCGTGCCGAGCATGATCGAAAATCCCGCCGCCTGGCCAACGCCCTTTGGCGGCTGGAACAGCGTCGCGATCAGCAGGCTGGAGATCAGCAACCCCATGGCGATCATCATCGGCGGCTTGCCGTAGCGCCGTGCCAGCACCGTCCAGATCGGCGACGCGATCGCCCCCCCGATAAAGCTGGCGAACAACAGCACCGCGCTCTGCCCGTCGAGATCGAGCACCGCGGCGGCGAAGAAGACAAAGAGCGAGGTCAGCGACCCAAAAGCAAAGCTGTTGAGGAACTGCACCCCGAGCAGCAGCATCAGCGGCGGAAAGGACAGCGATGCGCGAATTTCCTGGCGCCAGCCGATCCCCGGTTCAGCAGTCACCGGTCGCGGCGGCACGATGCGGATCGCGATCAGCGCAATCGGCACCATGAGCAGGAACAGGCTGGCATAGGCCAGGATCCGCCCCTGCAGGCTGACCCCGGGGATCAGCAACTGCGCCGCCGCCGGTGCGGCAAAGGCGAGGATCAGCGCGATCTTGGCGAACCAGTCGCGCATCCCGTACAGCAGCGCGCTGTCACGCGGCGTGCGCACCAGCGCCGAGCCCCACGACAGTTGCGCGACCTCGTACAGGCTGAAGCTGGAATAAAAGAGCACCATCATCAGGAACAGCGCCGCAAAGGGCAGCTGGTCGCCCACCGTCACCAGCGCGAGCAGCAGCAGCGCCAGCGGCGCCAGCGCCAGCAGCATCCAGCGCCGATGCGCGCCGAGCCCGGTGCGGACGCGATCGACCATCGTCCCGATCAGCGGATCGACGACGCCGTCCCATATGGTGGTGAGCGAAAAGAGCAGCCCGACCAGCGCCACCGAAATCACCCCGCCCTCGGCAATATAGGGCGGCAAATAGACGCTGAACGGCAGGCCAAGGATCACGGTCGGCCCCGCCGTCGCGGCATAGGCCGCCACGCTCCGCGGCCGCAAGGCAGCGGCTTCGCCGGGCCGGCCAGCCGATGGCAGGGCAGTCGTCGCCAAGTCGCGTTGCTCCCGAAGCGGAAAGCAGCAGGCTTTCAGTTGTTGACAGTCATGTCAATAGATGCTGCGGCGGGCGACCTAGCTAAGCGATCTTGAAATGCGACAGAAACGGCTGGAGGCGCCAGTCTAGCTGGTCGTTGTCGAGCCACTCATCCTCGAGCCCAGCCAGCGTGTGGAGCATCGAATCGCCGATCACGATGCTGAGCAGCAGTTTTGCGGCGGCTTCGGGATCGTCGATCCTGGCCTCGCCCGCGGCGGCCCATTTGGCAAACAGCGCCGACATTTCGTCGACCGCCGGGATGTGCAGGTCGCGGTAGATTTGCAACGCGAACTCGCGGTCGCGCAAACTTTCGGAAATCAGCATCCGCATCAGCGCGACGGCGCGCGGCGAGCGCATCATTTCGCACTGGCGGCGTGCGTAGCGGGTCAGCACTTCGGCGTTCGAATGGTGCGGCACCGGGTCGCGATCGACGGGTTCAAGCGCGGTTTCACTGCCCCATCGCGATGCGATGGCATGGAGCAGCCCCTGCTTGTTGCCGAACAATTCATACAGCGTTGCCAGCGATCCGCCCGACCGTTTGACGATTTCAGCGAGGCTGGTGCGTTCATAACCCTGTTCGAGGAACAACGCCTCGGCTGCGTCGAGGATTGCGCCCTGGCGCCGCTCGCGCAGCGACGGCGCCGCCGCCTGACAATCCATCAGTTCGGACTTTATCATCCGTCATTCTCTCCCTTGCGCTTTTCTGTAATCTAAATTACACGCTGCGTTATGCAACGCATTTTTTGCGCCATTCCCGTTTCATAATACATCGATATTCAGAGGTCCTTATGAGTCGCGCTCGTTCCTTTGCAAGCGCCAGCGTCGCCGCGCTGGCCCTGTTTCTGGCATCCTGTTCGGGCGAAGCGCCCCCAGCGCCGCCGCCGCCCGAGGTCAATATCGTGACGATCAGCACCCAGGCGGTGCCGAATGTCATCGAACTGCCCGGCCGCGTCCAGGCGTATCGCACCTCTGAAGTGCGCGCGCGCGTCGATGGCATCGTCGAGCGGCGATTGTTCAACGAGGGCAGTTTTGTATCGGCGGGCACCGCGCTGTTCCGGATCGATCCGCGCCAGCTGAGCGCCAGCGCCAACGCCGCGCGCGCGCAGCTGGCCCGCGCCCAGGCGACCGCCGCCAACGCCCGCCAAGTCGTGAACCGGTACCAGCCGCTGCTCGCCGATCAGGCGATTGGCAAACAGGAATATGACGCCGCGATCGCGCAGCAGCGCACCGCCGAGGCCGATGTCGCGGCGGCGCGCGCCAATCTGGAATCGGCGCGGCTTAACCTGGGTTATGCGACCGTGACGGCGCCGATTTCGGGCCGGGCGCGGCGCGCCGAAGTGACCGAGGGGGCGCTGGTCAGCGCCGGAGCGGGCACCTTGCTGACCACCATCGAACAGATCGACCGCGTCTATGTCAATTTCGGCCAGTCGAGTTCGGACCTGATGGCGATCCGGCGCGATATCGAGGCCGGCAAGCTGAACATTCCGCAGTTCGAGCGGGTCGAAGTACAGCTGATCCTCGAGGACGGCACCCCCTATCCGGTGGTCGGCCATCTCGATTTCCTTGATCTGTCGATCGACGAAGCAACCGGCACCGCGGCGTTGCGCGCCGAATTTCCCAATCCGGCCGCGCGGCTGGTCCCCGGGCAGTTCGTGCGCGCGCGCATCCTGGCGGGCAGCCGACCGAACGGCGTCCTGATCCCGCAGCGCGCGGTCAAGCTGACCGCCGACGCCGCGACGGTGATGGTGCTCGACGCCAAGAACATCGCGACGCCGCGTCCAGTCAAACTGGGGATCATGCAGGCCGGCCTGTGGTCGATCCTGCAAGGGCTGAAACCCGGCGACCGGGTGATCGTCGATGGCCTGCAAAAGGTGCAGCCGGGCCAGCCGGTGCGGGTCGCCAAACCAAAAGCCAAAGCTGCGCCCGCCGCCGCGCCGACAAAACGCTAAAGAACGGCCCGACCATGACCCCCCGCTTTTTCATCGATCGCCCCATTTTTTCATGGGTCATCGCCATCGGCATCCTGCTGTCGGGCATCATCGCGCTGCGCGGCCTGCCGGTCGAACAATATCCCTCGGTCGCGCCGCCGTCGCTGACCATCGGCGTCACCTATCCGGGCGCCGACGCCAAGACGCTGGAACAGAATGTCACCCAGGTCATCGAACAGGAACTGAACGGGGTCGAGGGTTTCCTCTACATGGCCTCGACCAGCGAATCGAACGGCACCGCGTCGATCACCCTGACCTTCGAGGCCGGAACCGACATCGATAATGCACAGATGGAAGTGCAGAACCGCCTGCGCCGCGTCGAACAGCGGCTGCCCGAGGATGTCCGCCGCCAGGGCATTTCGGTCACCGAGGCGAATTCGGGCTTTCTGATGATCGTCGCGATCACGTCGAAAAGCGGCGAGACCGACCCGATGGAGGTCAATAATTTCGCCAACACCCGTGTGCTTGACGAGCTGAGGCGGGTGAACGGGGTCGGCAATGTACAGGCGTTCGCACCCGAATATGCGATGCGCATCTGGCTCGATCCGCAAAAGCTGGCGTCCTATAATCTCTCCCCCGCCGAGGCGCTGGGCGCGGTGCAGGAACAGAATAGCCAGACGCCGGGCGGCCAGCTCGGCGATCAGCCGATCGCCAAGGGGGCGCAGCTCAACGCCGTCATCACGACGCAGGGGCGCTTTACCAAGCCCGAGCAATTTGCGAGCATCATCCTGCGCGCCAACCCCGACGGGTCGGCGGTGACGCTGGGCGATGTCGGGCGCGTCGAGCTGGGGTCGGCGAGCTATTTGTTTTCCTCCGAGCTCAACGGCAAGCCGATGGCGGGCATGGCGGTCCAGCTGACCCCCGGCGCCAATGCGCTGTCGACCGCCGCCGGGATCCGCGAGCGGATGGAGACGTTGTCCAAGGGGTTCCCGCCCGACATCACCTGGTCGATCCCCTATGACACGACGCCGTTCATCCAGCTGTCGATCGAAGAGGTCGTCATCACGCTGGCCGAGGCGATGGTCCTCGTCTTTCTGGTCATGTTCCTGTTCTTGCAGAACTGGCGCGCAACCGTCATCCCGACGATCGTCGTCCCGATCGCGCTGGCCGGCGCGTGCCTGGGACTGTGGATGTTCGGCTTTTCGATCAACGTGCTGACCCTGTTCGGCATGGTGCTGGCGATCGGCATCCTCGTCGACGACGCGATCGTGGTGATCGAGAATGTCGAGCGGATCATGAACGAGGAACATCTGTCGCCCTATGAGGCGACGGTGAAAGCGATGACCCAGATCACCAGCGCGATCATCGGTATCACGCTGGTGCTGATCGCGGTGTTCATTCCGATGGCGTTCTTCCCCGGATCGACCGGCGGCATCTATCGCCAATTTTCGCTGACGCTGGTTATCTCGATCGCCTTCTCCGCGCTGCTCGCGCTGACCTTGACCCCGGCGCTGTGCGCGACGTTGCTGAAACCGCATGATCAGGCCAAGCGCAGCGGCCCGATCGGCGAGCGCGCCGACCGCTTTTTCGGCTGGTTCAATCGCTGGTTCGGGCGCACCACCGATCGCTATCAGGGCAGCGTCGGCAAGATGCTGTCGGCGCCGCTACGCTGGCTCGGCGTGTTTCTGGCGCTGGTTGCGGTCACCGCGCTGCTGTTCACCCGCCTGCCCGGTTCGTTCCTGCCGCAGGAGGATCAGGGCTATCTGATTACCGTCGTCCAGGCGCCGCCGGGCGCAACGACCCAGCGCACCAACGAAGCGACCAAGCAGGTCAAGGCGTTTTTCGCCGAACAGCCGCAGGTCGCCAACGTCGTGCTGGTCAACGGGTTCAGCTTTTTCGGGCAGGGTCAGGCGAACGCGATCATGTTCACCCCGCTCAAACCATGGGACGAGCGCACCGGCGAGGGCGACAGCGCCGACGCGATCGCCGGCAAGGCGATGGGCACATTCAGCAACATCAAGGAAGCCTTTGCCTTCTCGCTCAGCCCGCCATCGATCCCCGAACTGGGCACGTCGAGCGGCTTTACCTTCAAGCTGCAGGACCGGGCCGGTAACGGGCGCGAGGCGCTGATCGGCGCGCGCAACCAGATGCTGGGCGGCGCGATGCAGAGCAAGCTGCTCGCCAATGTCCGCCCCGAAGGTCAGGAGGATGCGCCGGTGCTGAAGGTCGATATCGACCGGATCAAGGCGCGCGCGCTGGGGCTGTCGATCGGCGACGTCAACGCGACGCTCGCGATCACCTTTGGCAGCGCCTACGCCAATGATTTCACCCGCGAGGGCCGCGTTTTGCGGGTTTTGCTGCAGGCAGATGCGGCGAGCCGGATGACGCCGCAGGACGTCGTCGATCTGCGCGTGCGCAGCGCCAAGGGCGACATGGTGCCGTTCGGGTCGTTCAGCACCGCCGAATGGACCGCCGAAGCGCCGCAGTTGCAGCGGTACAACGGCTATCCCGCGATGACGATTTCGGGCGAACCCGCACCGAGCCAGTCGACCGGCGAAGCGATGGCCGAGATGGAGCGGCTGGCCGCGGCGCTGCCCGCCGGATTCTCGTTTGAATGGACCGGCATTTCCTATGAGGAAAAACAGTCGGCGGGGCAGATCGGGATGTTGCTGGGGCTGTCGCTGGTCGTTGTCTTCCTGCTGCTCGCTGCGCTGTATGAAAGCTGGTCGGTGCCCGTATCGGTGCTGCTCGTGGTGCCCTTGGGCGTGCTCGGCGCGGTGCTGTTTTCGATGCTGCGCGGCCTCAGCGCCGACATCTATTTCAACGTCGGGCTGATCACGATCATCGGCCTCGCCGCAAAGAATGCGATCCTGATCGTCGAATTTGCGATCGAGCAGGAGGCCGAGGGCAAATCGACGCTCGATGCGGTGATGGAGGCGGTCAAGCTGCGCCTGCGCCCGATCATCATGACCAGCCTCGCCTTCATCCTCGGCATGGTGCCGCTCGTCATCGCGAGCGGCGCGGGGGCGGCGAGCCGGATCGCGGTCGGGTCGGGCGTGATGGGCGGCATGATCGCCGCCACTTTGCTCGGCATCTTCTTCATTCCGCTCTTTTACCTCTCGGTGCGCAAATGGATCAGCCGCAAGCGGCCGCCGTCACCCGCCGAAAAGGGCCATCATGAGGAGCCGGGTCATGCGTAAGCTAATCGCCCTGCTCGCGGCGACCACGCTGGCGGGCTGCGTCAACATGGCGCCGCCGCACGAACGCCCCGCGCTGCCCACCGCGCCCGACTATCCGGCGGAGTTCGCCGGTGATGTCACGCTGGGGCAG
>Ga0209232_1001014_pt1 | contig 15933 bp, 26 predicted proteins | sample ETNvirenome_2_60_FD_184066 | JGI IMG/M metagenome (GOLD analysis project Ga0209232, IMG submission 184066) | Marine viral communities from the Pacific Ocean - ETNP_2_60 (SPAdes) (version 2) | ecosystem: Environmental > Aquatic > Marine > Oceanic | place: Pacific Ocean | collected 2013-06-22
TCCACTAGAAAAAGTTTTTGATAGGAAGTCAGAAGTATCTTCTAGCCAAACAGAACCAGTGACTAGTGAGGGGGAAAATGGATCACTACCTCCACCTCCACCTCCTCCACCACCACCAGATTCAGCGGTGGCTTCTGCACCCATTAAAAGAAGATTATTAAAAGTGCTCATGTTTTAATTACTCAGGCTTAGTTGGCCAAACAACATTATTAAGATCTACCACTGATGGAAAATCCCTGAGTTCCTGTCTATAAGTAACCCATAAGGCTTTATCAGAGTCAGACAAAGGACTATCGGGGCCAACAGACCAATCAGATTCTGTAAGTTTAGCGTTTCTCATCATTCGTATTTGATCTAATGTAAGCAAAGTTTCTGTAAACTTTACAACACCCCCATCTACATATTTATCTTGAACTGTTGTGTCATCAGGAACACTAATAAATTTAATATCTGGGTGTGCTTCAAACTCAGAGTCAACAAATTCTAGTATTCTAGTTGCATGGATTACAGCTAACTTAGTCATCAGGCATACTCCTCAACAACTACAATACCACCTCCTCCAGAACCACCATTATGGGCGTTACTAGAACCGTACTGACCACCCCCGCCACCAGCGCCGTCTAATCCTGAGTCTGGAATCTCATCATACCCGGTTGGATATGAACCTTGCGTTTGCCCGGAATTGCCCCAAAAACTACTGCCCCCCGGCGACCCGCGATAGTAGACACCCGAACTATTATTTGATTGACCTAAAGGTGGGCCACCACGTAAATTTAGGTCTCCGCCAACTCCTTCACCTGGGTAGGCAATGACGTTTCCAAAAGTATCTGTGGAAGCGCCTCCGCCTTGCCCACCAGTTGCAGAACAATGACTACCAAAACTTGACGTGCCACCAGTGAGTCCAACATCTGTATCATTAGTTGTAGAGTTTGCTGCATCTCCACCTTTTCCAAGCGTAACAGTTTCTGATGAAATACTTGTTACATCAATAACTTTAACTGATGTTCCTCCTGCAGCACCCCCGTAACCTGCAAAACTAGTATTTTTAATTGATCCTGCTCCACCACCTCCCCCTGTGACATAAACTTTTACTGTTTTGATGCCCGCTGGCTTAGTCCAAGTTGCCGTGTTGCCCGCATAGGGAGGGGTGGCGTCTGTCACGCGAAAGACTTGCATTGATTTAAAACCTCCTCCAGCAGCTGCAGCACTTGTCCAAGCTCCTGAAGATGCAGTTAACACATTTCCATCAGACCCTGGGGCTGGAAAACTTTGAAGGTTTGCAGGAAGCCGTGCATCAGGGACAGATCCACTACCTAGGTTAGTAGCATTTAAAGCTGTCAAGTTAACTCCACTAGCAGCAGGGAGGGTAGCTGGTAGAGCAGTTAAGTTTACACCGCTGGTAGCTGGGAGGGTAGCCGGAAATCGTGCATCGGGAACTGTTCCAGAGCCTAAATTATTTGCATTAAGATCTGTAATACTACCCCCATTAACTGCAGGAAGTGTTCCCGTAATTTGGTCAGCGGGTATAGCTGTTAAATTAGCAGCAGATCCATTAGGAGCTAGTACATCTGTGCCTATTGCTAGTCCTAGATCTGATCTAGTCTGAGTTAAATCTCCTGCATTTAATCGTATAGTCATACTCGCTCCTTAATTAAGGTTTTGTGGGCCAGACAATATTATTAACATCTACCACTGACGGAAAATCTCTAAGTAGTTGTCTATATTCTTTCCACGCATCATCATTAGAAAGGGTAATATCTCTACTCTGGGTCCAGTCTGTCTCAGCTAGTAAACGATCTCTTTCTGGACGTAGCCAATTTATTTTTTCTGCTTCTTCACCAGCAGTATCTAAGGTTACAGTTTTTTTCTCAGCGTCTACTACTAGATGTTGCCCTAATCCTTCTACATGAGATACATAAAAAACATCAGGAAACTCTGGTTTAAATTTTGTAACAAGAGCTTGTGCCTCTTCCTCTGTGCGAGGTTCAGCTATTCTTGTTATACGGTTGTTAGAGTCCCATTCTACAATAACCATAAACATCAGTTAAACTCCTCACGAACATAAGTATACGATGTTGCATTATCTGAACACACAAACTGAACACAATTATATAGCGTTCCAAGAATATTTAATTTTAATGTTCCTTCCATTTGAATCATCATATTACCGTCAAAGTCAGCAGTGAACATTTTATATTGAGCAACCGTTTCATTTGCAGTTTGTGGAGGATGAAGAAGAAATTCTAGCCAACCAGTACCCATGTAGCTGGCATTAGTGGTCATAACTCTAAGACCACCCGCAGTTCCAGTACCTGCTTCATTAGGAATTATCCATTGAGTTTGTCCAAAAGATTCTGATTTGTTTACGCCGCTTGCATTGTTCTTAGTCATAGTTGACATAGTATTGTAGTTAGCTGAAAATACAGTAGTAGTACCGTTATCAGAAGACACACGACCATACATACCTGAGCTAGTAACTGTAGTTCCAGAAAAGTTATACATTGTAATTCTTGTCGCTTTTGTTGAGCTAATATTCTGATGCTGCTTGACACCGTAAGCAGGAGCACCGCCAGCATGAGTTCCTGAATCTGTTACAACCCACGAACCTCCTCCAGCAGCGGCGGCACTTGTCCAAGCTCCCGAAGCTGCAGTTAACACGTTCCCGTCAGATCCCGGTGCTGGGAAGCTCTGAAGGTTTGCTGGTAGACGTGCATCGGCCACACTTCCAGTTAAATTACCAGCTGGAATTGAGGTTAGGTTTGCAGCAGATGCAGCTGGCAAAGTCGCTGGAAACCGAGCATCTGGGACCGTCCCACTACCTAGATTATTTGCATCAAGATCTGTAATACTACCACCGTTGATTGCGGGTAGTGTACCTGTGATTTGAGCAGCGGGTATAGCTGTTAAATTAGCTGCAGATCCGTCAGGAGCCAGTACATCTGTGCCTATGGTTAAACCTAGGTCAGTTCTAGTTTGAGTTAGGTCAGAAGGATTAAGTCGTATAGTTGCCATTATATTACCTTTAGTTTTTAATCAGGCTTAGTTGGCCAGACAATGTTGTTAATGTCTACGGTTGACGGCAAATCTCTTAAATCAGAGCGGTACTTCTTTTGAGCCTCTGTCATATCAGGAGAATCAGGCATTGCCCACCAGTCTGTTTCAGATAGTTTCGCATTACGTTCTAGACGTAAAAACGCCATAGTAACAATATGAGCATTATCTTGGTCTTCTTTTTGCTGCTTTAGGTCAGCATCAGTAAGAGGTACAGTTTCTGCGCCGTTTTCACCAATAACAATTTTTGTTTGTTCCATGTTTTTTATCCTAGTTTAGCTCAATAACGCAGTATGATCCTGACGAAAAAGAAGCCCCAACCGCCCCATTAAAATCAAATTTAATTGCATTAACTGCTGCTGCGGAGTCTCTCATTGCGTGTACAGTTGAACCATATTGAGGATCACCACTAGCACTGTCTCCATACATCTGACCAATGATTTGGGTTGTTGTAGTGTCCGCTGGACTGAAAATTGTGAACCAACCAGAGATATCAGTACCAGCTGCCTGAACTGTTTGATTGAGAAAAATAGCGGTTAGAAATACTCCACTAACAGGAAAAGCAAATGTAGTTACTCCACTTGCAGCAGAATATCCTACTTGTTGATAATTTCCCGCAACTGAATCATAACTTGTTCCGTTGTTGGATGAGGTTCTTATTGCTACGCCGTTCTGTGTGGCGCAACGTGCATTATAATAAACAGTTGTTGTTTTGGTTAGACTGGTAATTTCTAAAGCAGTAGTAGAACTAAATGTACCACTGGATTTTACAGACCAAGCTCCTCCACCAGCTGCAGCTGCACTTGTCCAAGATCCAGAGGCCGCTGTCAGCACGTTCCCGTCTGACCCTGGAGCCGGGAAGCTCTGAAGGTTTGCCGGGAGCCGCGCATCAGGGACAGAACCACTGCCTAGATTAGTTGCGTTTAAAGCAGTGAGGTTGACACCGCTGGCAGCTGGGAGAGTAGCCGGAAATCTTGCGTCAGGTACGGTGCCGCTGGCAAGGTTAGAAGCGTTAAGATCTGTAAGACCAGAACCGGAACCGCTACTAGATAGAAATGTAGAAGTGAGAGCGGTACCGTTTAGTTCAGTTCCCGTTGCTAAGTTTACATTACCTGTGCCATTACCACTAAGATTAAGATCACCATTAGTAGTAGTTGCGCTAAGTGTATCTGCTCTTAAAGTGCCCATTAGTTAAACCTCTTAAATTATTGTAAGGTTGCCGTCGATAGTTAAAGTAATTCCAGAGGCTATGGTTATAGGACCTGCTCCTGACGCATTCTCTATAGTAGTGATAACTGTATTTGTATTTAACTCTTGTTCATTGATACGAAAAATATCTTTAGGTCCCGTAGTTGCGTCACCAGTATTTCCGTTATCACCTTTAAAGAAACCACCTCCCGGTGATGTATCTGCAAAACTTAATGTATCAGTTCCATTGGTCTGGAGCACTTGTCCATTATTACCAGCAGAAGAAGGATAAGTCAAGACCCCCGCAAGTAAACTAGTGGCAGACACACTGGCTCCACCTATGGCAGTGGCAGTTAAATCTGTAAGACTAAGAGAAGGGTTTATCCTAGCAGTGACACTGGTGGTTGCAGTGCTAACAGAGGTACCTTCCTCTGTCAGAAGGATTGTACCATCATTAGCAGTAAAAGCAGAAAAACCGCCAAGGGCTAAAGTATTAAGCTGATCTGCTGTGGCAGTGAGAACTGTACCCCGGAGAGCAAACTGGCCCGTGACATTTAACTGTGCCGTACTCATGGCAATAGGGCCAGCAGTTCCTCCCCCGTCTTGAATAGTCCTAACTGTACCGTCTAGACCATCATTAGGATTAGCTGCATTAACTTGCAGCAGATCCTTATAAGTGTTAGCTATTAGTTGATTTGTTAGATCAGACATAATAAATTATTCCTTTGGTCTCTATTTCTTACGGCTTTTCCTTTTCAAACCGAATACTGCACTTCTTCCTTCTTTCTTACTGCTCTTCTTTTTTCTGGCTCCTTGAGCTTCGTCACGGCGAGACTTATAACTTTGTTTCTTGGTAGAAGCTTTACCTCTACGCATTCCCAAACTTTCGTCTTCTCTATCCTTATAACCTTGACGCTTGGCAGTCTTCTTTTTAGCTGGCTTCTTTTTCTTCTTCTCGTCTTTCTTTGCATTGAAATAAGCTCTGGGCATTGTTCTTAACTCCTATGTAAAGTTCCATTTAGTGGTGGTATCTTCCCATTTAGTTGTAATGCCATTCCAAGATTTATTTAGATCAGCATTACTAGGCGGTCTTGCGTCTTTAATAATCTGTTTATCTCTGTAGAATTTTACCTTATTAAGTGGGTCAGTTACAAGGTTATAAATACCATCACTCTCACTCTTAGCAACGATAAACCCTGTTCCCGGTTCTTTGGTTCTTTGATCAAGCCTGTATCTAAAACCAGACCTGTCACTTATAAAAAATCCTTTTTGCATTTAGCACTTCCACCTTTTTCTAGCTTGTCTTAGTCTTGAGTTAGGATTCTTTGCAGCTTTGGGAAACTTCTTCATTTGACCTGCTGATCTGGCGCAGTAACTCTTACGCCTGTTTGCGTCCTTGCTACCCTTCTTAACAGATCCTGTAACAGCTGTCTTGAGCTTACTACCGGGGTTGTCTCTCCGGTACTTTGCCACACCCTTCTTGGTCATACCTGCGCCAGCTTTAGTAGGTCTCTTCTGCCCACCGCTGATGCTGTGACCTTTCATGCTACCCTTTCTTTTTTTTGCCACTTTTCTTCTTCTTCTTAGGAAAACCAGCCTTCATGTTAGCGTAAGCTTTATCTGTTATTGTGCTTTTCTTTTTAGATCTGCTAATTCCTTTTTTCTTTCTTGCATTTATATTTGCATATAATCCTTTTGGTTTAGCCATTTTAAACTACCTGTAGTTGTGGAGTTATAAAGAGGTTCACTCTTTCTTTATCTGACTCTAGTGCAGTACTGAGTAAAGATTCATATTTTTCTTTAAGCATAGTTATGCGTTCTGTAGGAACTGCAGGTCTTTTATAACTAAGGTAGTAGGCAAGACCACAGGTGAGTGCAGGGAGAAAGCGGAACGGAATGTCTGCATTCTGAAGCGCACTCTTGGTAACATCCTTCAGACGTTTCATTCGATAGTTTCTAAAGATATAAGTATCTGCTGTATCTGGTGTGGGAAAGAAATGTACTGTGACAGTATCCCTACCTTTCAAAGTTGCAAACTGTGTAGGTCTACCGCTGGTGGCTTTGTTTGTGATGCCCTCGTATTCTTCGTAGCCTATGCGTGTCATTTGAAAATCAGTGGAGTTAGAACTTAACCGAATATAACCAGAGAGAACATCTATGGTATCTGCGTCTAGTGTGTAAGTAGACGTACCAGCAACAAGAGTTGTTGTTGCAAGGTCTGTTCCCCAGAGAAGAACCCCTCTGTTCTGCCAGTCAGTGAGAAGAAGATTAAGAGATCTTCGTGCAGTTATTGCATCATTGGCCAGTTCAGCTTGCCCACCTATCATAGCATAGGCTTCTTCTATTACCTCGTCTATAAAGAAGGTAGTGTCAAAGTCTGATGTAGTTGCAACTGCCATAATAGTTCCTTATCTATTTCTCATCCACGCTGGTTTAGTAGGACCACCTACAGCGTACTTGATAGGCTTGCCTATTTTACCGCCGCCCATTCTACTTTTATATTCTTTTTCGTTCATCTCCTTTTCTTTTTTTTCATTTAGTCTCCTTGCTTTTTCACCTATTTTGCTTTCTGGAATAATAGGTTCTTTAGGTTTTGGTTTTGACGGTGGTGCTACTTTTTTGTTACTCATTAGTAAGTATCCTCTGATTTGTCTCTGTCTCCTTTGAGCAAAGGACTAGAGCGTTTCTGTAATAAGGTATCTAACTTTGAATCCATTCTTTGAATTATAATTTCTAGCCTAGAAGTTTTATCAATTAAATCTATGATAATAGAATCTTGTTTCTTCAGACTAACGATAACATCTTTCAGTAAAAAGTGTAAAAGTTTCCACGCAGCAACGCCAGCCCCAACGCAACCAACAATTGCTAGACCATAATCTGAAATCGCTTGCATAAAATTCATGTCCATGGGGGGAGTACTCACTCTTCTGTAACATTTCTACAATCACAAGTCTCCGTATTACAAGGCTCAGAACAAGAACAATCCTCGCAACCAGTACAGCTGCACTGAGGATTTTGACAATTTTTATCCGACAACGCTAGGTCCCTTTCTTGCTGCGCCAAAACCTTGGCCTGTTGGTTTACCATTGATCTCTGCTAATCTTTTTGTAGCAGTGGGTGGGTTCTTATCAGGAATAGGATAGAACTGCTCTGATGCTTTCTTCTTTGCTTTCTTTGCCATAGTTAATCGCTCCCTTTAATCAGTGTATTAGGTCCTCCAGCAGGGCTGAAGTTTGTTTGCATATCATCTTGTCTGCTTCTTCTGGCTCTGTTTCTTAACCGCTCTATCTCACCTGCGTACTCTTGCTGCCATGCCTGAGTGGTGTTAAAGCTTTTCATAAACATAGAAGCCTCTATCATGGTGGCAAAGAACAGTGCGTTCTCACAGTGAGTGGTGAAGTAGTTTGTGGGACTTGTAGATGTAATAGTTGTGATCTGTGCAATGAACCCTATCTCTGCGTCTAAATCAACAGCAGAGGGCGTGGGGGCCACTCTGATCTGTGTATTGGTCTTAAAGCCATAGTACCTAGGTGTACCAGTGGAAGCTGACACAGGCCAATAGTCCAGCAGGTACTCATAGGGTCTATGCTTCAGTTGTGTTCTGGCACCTCCTACTTCTATGGAGAAGGTCTTGATGATCTCTCCACCAGAAGGAACAGAGACCTCTGCTTTATTAGCAGATACAGCTACACTGGTATAAGAGACCAGACCCTGATCATCCAGATCATTCTGCATCTTTTCCTGTGCTCTCTGTATCATGGCAGGGAGAGCACCTACAAACTCTGATCCATCGTTCTCAGTAGTTTCTATGATGACGCTGACAAGAGAATTAAAATCCACAGCCTAGCTCCTAGCCATAATAAATATAAATTTTACCACCGTCACTGATACCAGCAACAGATACATTACCTAGACACCTTATCCCATCGTCTCCTATGTACACATCATCGCCTGTGTTAGCCGCCAGAACAGGTTGCTTTATCACAGGACCATTTTCATCAGCCACTACAATTTCTGAAGCAACGGTGACAGCGTATACATATGATCTAATTCTAGTATTAGATATAGTAACACTGGCAGTCATATCTAAAAAGATACCGTTACCTCCAGCACCTCCAGCAACTTGAGCAACTCTAAAAGTAGTTGTCATTTACGTTCTCCTAATTTACCCATAATAAACATATACTTTAGCAGCAGCAGCGGCAGATACCATAATCCGATTTCCTTTGTGTGCTCTGACCCCATCATCTCCTATATATATTGAACTTCCTGTATTAGCTGTAAGTACAGGTTGTTCAATTAAGAAGCCTTTTGCCGCCATCTCTACAATTCTTATTGTTTGAACAGTGCTAGTTGCATAAGTGTATGCTCTGATTCTGGTATCAGATATAGTAACACTGGTAACTGCATCTACCAATGTACCGGGACCACCTGCTCCACCTTCTACTTGGGCTAGTCTTAAAGTGGTTGTCATTCATTTTCTCCTGAGTAAAAAAGGGGAGAACCTTCTCCTGATCCTCCCCTTATTATAGATCAAACTTTATATCTTTCCAAACTGCAGAGAGGTTATCTTTCCACCGCTGCAAGAATGTAATCAATGGTCAGAGTCTTAGCAGCTGCCTCACCATTTTGAATACCGAAAGAAATAGTAAGGTCTTCGTCATCAGGAGCATTCGTGGTGCTTGCAATCTCTCCTACCTTTACGTTATCTTGGTAGCCGCGAAACACTGGGCCACCAGTGGCAACGTCCAGAGGATCATACTCAAAAGAAAGCGTGACAAACGTATCGTCTGCCATGGCATTCATCTCCAGAACACTTAGGCTAGAATCATTGTTTTTCTCAATGACAAGATCAGGTTGAGTATCGCCATCTATTTTTAAGAAGTAAATACCATCCGTAACGTCCAGAGGGGTTGTATCAGTGATCTGAAGACCCATGACAATCTCTGACTGAGTGGCGTCATTAGTTTTAAACCTAGCCGTAAAGAACATTCTTTTGCTAGAATCCCACTTGAAAGACTCACCCTTCAACTGGAAGAAGTCCAGATCATTATCTGCATCATCATTGGTGATCAGAAGTTGACCACCTGCACCAGCGGTGATTGCCTCTGAGGCATTACCAGAACCAGCTTCAGTGGTGGTGATGGTGTAGATACCAGAGTGGTACTCAAAGAAGTCATCGTGGTACGTGTAGTACTTAAAGGGGTCCATGTAAGGGTAATTAAAAAGTGGGTTACCTTTTACTTGGTTAGAAACTCCATTTGGAAAATGTGTAGGCATAGTGAACAGTCCTTTCCTAGACCAGCACCCCTCTGGGGTACCATTCAAATATGTAAGTGTGTGTGTAAAAAAGTAGTGGAGGAAGTTTTTAGGCTCCCTCCACTGTAGTAAGAACTACGCTCCTTGTGAACCGAAGTAACCTCTCCAGTCCGACCAACCAAAGCTGTAGCGTTCTCTGGCCTTGAACCGGAGATTACCCGTGTCAAAGTCAGGCTCCATCTTGGTGGCAAGCGGCGCTCTGATAAACATCTTTGCTCCGTTGGGAACATCAGTTTTGATAAAGAACGCATCAGGATCACTGAATCGCTTGTTCACCATGTAACCAGAAGGGAGCATACCCTGATGATTAATGGAGTTGATGTTGTTATCAGCCGTGTTTGACTGATAGGGGCTGTTCAGAACACGGTCTGCCGTGAACTGGTTGCTCGGGGCAACGTGCAGAGAAACTGCGCCCGCACCGATCAAGATACCTCTATCATCTTTCAACGTCTGAATAGACACCAAAGCAGTTTCTAAAGCAGCTTCAGAAAGATCAACCGTACCCGTGGTACCAATAAGGTTACTTTGAGTACCGTCACCCACCGTGGGGTGGCTGGCGCTGAACATTGGTTGTCCATCTCCACCGCCGTAGGCAGTGTTGAAACCTTGGTTGAACGTCTGAGCAGCTTTCGTCTGCTTCGTACTTGCCATGGAACGCGCAAGCCCTCTGGCACGTAGCTTGGCAAACGTGTCATACAGGTTGTCTTCCATAGCTTCCTCGGTTACTGAGAAGGCCAAAGCTATCGTTTCAGCCGTATAACGTGAGGTGTAACTTTCTTGTGCATTGTCATACTGGACAGCAGCGCCTTCACCCTTGACAGGTGCCTCGCCAAATCCAGTGAAGAGGACTTCTTCTTCAAATGCACGGTCAGAGTTCTCTACTTCATAAAGAACACTGTATTCATCAGCAACTTCTCCGTACTCAATACCGAAGACGGCATTAAGACCCGGCAGAAGCTGTTTGGCAATACTAGCTCTATTAATAGCCATTGTCTAAGCTCCTTTCAGGTTAAGCGCCAGAAGACACACGTGTCAACTGGTGGTGGATAAGTTGAACTTCCGCAATCGGGAAGGCACGTTCTGAAGCGTTGTCAATATCGTTACCGGGGGTATCGAGAAAGTCAACGATGCGGAACATTGCAGCTACGCCACTGGTACGGCTAGCAACGTCTAGGCCAAAACCTGAACGTCCAGTAAAGGTAGAACCCGCACCTCGGGTAACTTCAAAGTTTAGTTCCATGATATCACCAACAGAGGCGCTGGCGTCACATTGGATTTCAAACGTGGCTTGCGGATCATCACAAACAATTGCATAAGCATTGCTTGCCGACGTTCCCGTGGGCCAGTGTTTGCGGAATTTTGGCTCACCGTCTTCCTCGTAGTAGCAACCCATGAACACACCAATTGGGTGATCAGCGGCACCGGAGTCATTACCGACAACAGAGACATAACCACCTCTGACATGGACAAGATCACCCGTGAAGATGTTCCCGGCAGCGCCAGATGCAATACGATAGTTACGAGTCTGCGTGGTGTTGGCACCAGCAGTATAGCGACGAGAAGGAGTGAGACCGTTTAGGGCTTTTGTAGTTGTCATACTACGCTCTCCTTTTTAAAGATGAGTAGAATAAATAGTAGGCGTCTAAGCCTGAAATTGTGGCATTCTACCCTTGGTTACAGTTGAAGTGCTACTGTTTGAAATGGGCATTTTGGAGTTTGAAGCCGACATAAGTTGTTGGTTTACAGCCTCCATAAGGTCGTTAGCTTTTCCTTCGTAATAATCATTTCTGGCAACTGACTTTCCACGGGGCATCTTGGCTAGAGCGACATCCCCCCGTACAACGCAGTTGGTATAGCGTCCGGTATCTAAAACAGTGGCAGAGTGTAACATCTCAGGAACTTCTTCAGGAGTTACAAATACCCATCCCTGCGTCATCTTGTTACCTACATTCTTATAGTCATCTTCACCTTTGAGGGTGATACGCACCCAGCGGAGAACCATGTCTTCATTGGTAAATCTGTCTACAACACCTGTAGGTACATCAAGATAATTTGGTTCTTGATAAGTGTATTCTTTTGCCTCAGTTTCCCTTGTCTGTGTTGTTCTACTACTTGCTTTACTCATCTTTAAACGCTCCTTCTGTTTTTGTTACGCGCACCTGACTCACCCACTGATGGGTACATACTCTCCTGCTGCACGGTCTGCCCGTGCTTTTTCAGCAGCATACTTCTCAAGAGGGATGTTCCACTTCTGAGCTAATCTTACGTCTTCTTGGGTAAGCTTAACTTTTTTAGAAGAGGAGTTGGAGGAAGAACTGCGCGACTGTCCTGCCACCACCTGTTGAGTATTTCTTTGTGCAGGGGCTTCCTGTTGCACTTCTTGGTTAAACTTGTGCGGAAACTCTTGCCTCATTCTAGAATCTACCTCTGCATAAAAACTTTGAGAGGAGGGATCATAACCTTCTTCTTTAAGCTGTGCGTCTATTGTAAGAGCCGCCACAGTCATAATATTATCAGAACCAAACCAATTGTTCTCTGGCTTCTGGCTCCACTCCACTGCTTGTGGATCATAGTCAGTGGTCTGAGCTTGGGCCTGTTCTTGCTGTTGCTGCTCTTGTGCGTACTGTTGCCTCTGTTCTCTTTCTTCCAGAGTTCTTTCGTACTGAGCCAGCTGCGTTCTATTCTGTTCAATATTATTCAGGTCAAGTTGAGACTTGCTTAAAATCTCTTGAGCCTCTAACATTTTTTCTTTATCGCCTGAGTCATAGGCAGATAAATAAGATTGTTTGGCCAGTTCTGTTTGCTTCTGTAGTTGCTGCTCTGTTAAGTCAAAGGTATTCTTTTGCAGGTCTACAGTGTTCTTGTCTCTGCTAGTTACAGTTTGTATCAGAGACTGACGCTCTGCTTCTAACTGTGCAATTTTCTGATCACGTTCTTTCTTCTGCTTTACCAGCTGTCTTATTCTTTTCTCTGCGCCCTTGGTCTCAATACCGTCTAGTTCAGGTAGAGTTTCTTTTGCCTCTACAGCGGGGGCAGGTGCAGGGTCAGCTTCTTTTTCTTCCACCTCTGGAGCAGCGTCTTCAACTTCAAACTCCACTGTTTCTTTTTCTGGGGCAGCTGAAAGATCAACTTCGTTCCAGTCCGTTAGTTCTTCTGCTACGTTTTCTTTAACTTCTGCTTCTTGTTCTTCGCTCATTTACACTTTCTCCATAGTTGCGAAACTAAGATTACGCTTCTTGTCTTAATATTAATACCATGATTAGTTTCCTAATACAAGGGTAGTATCTAAATCTTCTGGATCAGAGATTCTCATCAGGACCTGATCATCAAAGAGAAGAAGGAGCTTTACACCTTTGTAGACAAACTTGGTACCAGATAGTTTCTGGTAGCAGACGTAGTCACCTTCTTTACACCAAGCACCTGCAAGAAATTTATCTTTATCTTCGTAGGCCAGTGTTCCTACTTTAAGAACTCTGCCAACCGTGGTGAGATAGGCAATGTCATCTCTGGCTCTCTCTGGTAAAAGGATTCCTCCTTTTGTTTTTTCTTTGATAGAGGTAGGTCTAACAAGAACATGATAACCGGGAAGGTCTGGAAGAACCTCTGGGTCCGGCACATCATTCTTGGTAATCCACGCATCATTTGTAATAGCCCCGCCTAGTTGAGGATTAATCATAGTTGTCTTCTCTCTCCATTCTATTGTTGACAATACGGTTTAGTTCTGTGGAAGCCCACTCAATTCCTGAGATAGTTCCCACCAACTGCTTATATTGGTTATAGTCTTCTACCTGTCCAGTTGCAAGCAAAATTTTTAGTTTCTCTTGTTGTCCTGAAAAAGCTTCTTTAATCTCCTGAAACATATCCATGATATGCTAATCATACTACCTTTGATCTGGTCATCCTACGCTTTTTTTTAGAAGGTCTTTTCTTAGATTGCTTAGAGGTAGACATGGCAATGGCCACTGCCTGAGACTGTGAGTACCCTTCTCCTTTTAACTTTTTAATATTAGCTGTTATGGCCTTCTTACTTTTACCGGGGGTCAGGGGCATACTAAATAACTTTCGGTGGGTAGGGGTTAGGGTTACTGGCCATTCTTCCACCTGTGGAGCGGCTGGCCACTTGAACTGGGTCATCTCCCATGCTCTTTAGTGCTTGGGCTACATCGTCCATTCTTTCAATAATTCCCGGTCTTCCAAGTTTTTTAGCATTTTTATATTCTTCATTATTTAAAAACTCTTTGGCAGCTTCCTGAAACTTTCCTTTGTTAATAAGTTTTCTAGTCTTTGGACTTGCCTTTGGCGTCAGAGTACCTCTGTAGTAAGACTGGGTCAGTTGCAGTTGTAAGTCTTGAGGGTAGGTGTCAAAGTTGGGATAGGCCTTTTTAATCTCTTTTAGGCGAGTGTCTAGGTCTTCTCTGAGCATTTGATCTGCTTGTTCTACTGTGATTTCAGTATCTTTAGTTATAGGTTTTCCTTTAAGGTCTCTGGTTCTTCCGTACCCAATGGTATAAGGATCACCCTTTACAGGCTTTCTTGCCTTCAGTATAGGCTCTCCTTCGTAGTACTTAATTGTATGAATAAGAGCATCGTCAAAAGAAGGTTCAGAAGCTGGTCCACCGTCTGGCTCTGGTTCTGGATGAGGAGAAACCCTAACCCCTGTTCTAGTAACAGGCTCTTCAATGGCAGGGGGAGCGCCAGTAGAAGGAGAAAAAAGATTACCTAGGTAACTTTTAATTGAGTCCATATCAATCATAGAGCTTTCCTCGTTTGGTTCTTGTACTTGTGGAGTGGCTATTAGTCCTGCAGGAGCAGGGGTAGGGATAGAAGTAGGAAGAGACATAGCAGGTCTCTTAAATCTACTACGCAGAATACCACCGGGGTCTTGTTCTTCCTCTACCTGTTGAACAAACTCTTGTTGTTTCTTTGTCAGGGGGCGTCTTTCTAAGTAACTTGGCAGGTTACCTATCAATTGTCTCTGAGTTATCGGTGAATCTACCATGCTTCTACCCTTTCTGTGCCATGGCCAGCAGAGACTTCATGGCAGTGTCCGCTGCCTTGATCTCACTGTTGTCTTCTGCCTTGTCACGCTCCAGTTCTAGCTTGGCAGCACTTTCCAGAGCCTTCAGGTTGTCCCTGCGTTCCTCTGTTTCCATCTTGCCCACGTTTAGAACCAGATCGTTCATGTTTTCTTTCTCTCTGAGGTTCATGTCACGCTGTTTCAGGGCAATCTCTGCAGAATCCTTCAGGGTTTCGGCCTGTGCCTTCTCTCTGTCAAACTCCAGACGCTCTTTCTCCAGTAGGAGCATCTGTTGCTCTGGACTTTGGGCCACGCCCATGGCAGCGTTGGCGTTTGCCACCTCTTCTGCGGCCTGTGCCATGACCATCTCGGTGGTTTTGGGGTCACTGGCCACTCCAGAGGCTTCTACCATGCCCAGAACCTGCTCTTGGTACTTCATAATCATGTGATCTCGGATATTTGCGTTGATTATGGGTACAATCTGCTTCATCATGGGGTTTGCCCCGGTGGCAGGGTCCTTCAGGAAGGAAGTTTTAAACTGAATGTGCGCTTCGTGGTTCTGCCCCGGGAAAGCAGCTATGGGGAGGCCCTTGGTGGCGGCTATGATGTCTGCCAGAGGGTCTCTTGGCTCTGGTTTTTGGTCCGGTGGGAGGATTTCGTCTAGGTTTGGGAAGTTTGCAGCGGTTAGGACCTCTCTGTAGAGGGCTGGCATGTTAAAAGTACCGGGAGGAGTCTGGCTGGCAAGCTGAATTGCCAGTTGTCCCAGTGCCATACGGTGTGCAGAGGAGGGAATGTTGGGGTCAGAGACAGGAATAATGTCAATTCTCCCGTCAAAGTCCTGTTTGAACACCTCTTGGTCTCCTCCCACCACCTCGTAGGGGTAGGCAGGGGGTAGATAGTCATAGTTTATCTGGGCCAAGACTGCAAATTCGTCCTTCTGTGCCTTGTGAAGGCGCTTGTGAATGGCAGAGAAGAACTTTGAAGAGGCTTCCAGTAGGGCCATGGTGGTTCCCACGGGTCCAGAGTTCTTGGAATCTGCAATCACCTGCTCTGTGGAGTCTGCAAACTTCTGTCCTGCGCCTATGACAAACTGCATCATGCCCATCAGGGTCTGCGAAGGCTCTTTATAGGGGAGAGTTACAATGGCCTTGTTCAGGTCAATGCCCGTGCTCTCCACTTCCTTGAACTCACCGGGGGCAATTGGTTCATTGTCTCCCACCAGTCTGACGCCTCTGGCCTTGAAACCACCGGGGAGGTTGGCAAACTGTCCTGCGTCTATCAGAGATCGCATGGCAGTGGTGGCTGTCATGGTCAGGTTACCTAGGAAGTGAATAAGACCAAGACCATAAAAACCAAAC
>Ga0209232_1001016_pt1 | contig 15923 bp, 21 predicted proteins | sample ETNvirenome_2_60_FD_184066 | JGI IMG/M metagenome (GOLD analysis project Ga0209232, IMG submission 184066) | Marine viral communities from the Pacific Ocean - ETNP_2_60 (SPAdes) (version 2) | ecosystem: Environmental > Aquatic > Marine > Oceanic | place: Pacific Ocean | collected 2013-06-22
CCTTTGAGCAATTTTTTGCTTCTCTTGAGCTACTCGTTTCAACCAGTCTTGTTCAGACATGTTGTGCGGTTTTAGCCCTCGAAGGCGCTCGACTTCTGATTTTGAGAAAGTTACGCCGTTCTTTTTATTGCTACGTGTTTGTTGACGACTTCCAACGGAAGCGGATGCGACTCTTTGCACGGAGGGCCTGTCATCCTTTTGACCGTCACCCCCACCTGCGGATTGCAAGTGTGGATAAACTTTATAAATTCTATTGTTCAGCTCACCATAGTAGTCTTCTGAGTCTGGCTCAAAACCTTCATTGATAAGCATGTTGTGTTGGAAAAAAGCATACTGAGTAGCTTCTAAATTAGCAGGATCTTCCTGATCTCCGTACCATTTATTGTTCTCATACCAGCCTAAAGCCTCTTCTGTAGGTTGAACCGCCTCTTGTTGTTGTGCGGCAGGTTGCTGATAATAAGAAGGATCTACTTGTTGAGATTGTGGCGCTTGCTCTCTTCTGCGTTTCGCTACTTTGATCTTTTCTTTTTGGATTCTAAGATCGCCTTTTAAGTCATCCGCTTTGCTCATTAAATCAGCATCGCCAGACTCCACAGCACGTTTGTAAAGATCTGCTGCTTCGCGCTCTTTAGCTTCAAGAGCCTCTTCTTCTTTTTGTAAAACGGTTTCTTCTTGCGCTTGATAGCTTTGTTGATAAACAGCAAGTTGTTCTTGTTGCTGCCTAGCTATTTGTTCAAAATACGCAGCCCGATCTTCAGCGGCTTTTACTTGCGCATTCTTTTTGTTGATTCGCTTGCTTACTTTTTTAGTGTAATTATCCAGCTCGTCATCCGGGCTGGCTGTTTGTGATTCGACAGCAGCATCCTCTTGGATATCTACTTCGACTTCTTCGACTTGTTTTTCTTGGTTTTCGTTGTTTTCGCTCATGGTTACACGCTCATTATATCATCTGGATTAAGGATTGTGGCTATGACTTCATCGTCATTAATAATTCTGACTTCGGCACCGTCTTCAAGTTTGAAACGAGAACCAGCGTAACGGCCAATCATCACCCATTGCTTTTCTTCGCACCATGGTGTGTCGCCAAAACGATTTTTGTCGTTATAACACTGAGGTCCCATCTTAACAACATAAGCAACAACAGTAGCCAAAGACTCTCTTTCTTTAGTTTCACTAGTTAAGAGAATACCGCCTTTAGTTGTGTTTTTTCCGCCGTATGGCAAAACCAGCATACGCCAACCTGTTGGTTGAGGCATACGTTCTAATACTGATTTTTCTAATAAGGTGGGATCGAGGACCCTATCGTCGGATTCGACGTAGGCATCTACGATTGCTTTTTTTGCTTGTTCAGACATTCGTCACAGTTCCTTGTTATATTCTTTTATCTCCGATTCAATATAGTATAACGCAGAAAGCTCGCCTTGCAAAAATTTATAATGTTCTATACTTTCTAATGCTCCCGACATAAGTGTTTCACTTATTTGAGACTCTCGATCTTTGATCACTTTTTTGATCTTGTCGTGCAGCGTTAAATCGTCCATTAAGATCTGACTTTAAACTTTAGCCCTTTGGTTGCGGCGCCCTTGCCTTTCATGTCAACAATTTTTTCAACGCCAGCGTTTTTCATTTCGCCGTCAACCATTTTGCCAATGGTTTTTTTCTTAAGTTTGTACTTTGTATATCCTTCCATAATTATCCCTTTTTCTTAGGTGGTCGCCCACGTTTTTTAGGAGCTGGCTTTTTCTCAGCTGGTTTTTTCACAACAGGCTTTTCTTCCTCTGCGACTGGTTCAGGCTCTGGTGTAGGCTCTGGCTCTGCCGGGGCAGGTTCGCCTTTTGCAATACGCGCTAATTTTTTAGCAATACGAGCTTCGCTTTCTGCATCCGCCTTTGCTTGTTCTGCAATTTGCGCAGACAGTGCTTCAGCTTCTGCTTCGCGCTCTAGTTTCTTTTGCGCTTTCAGCTCTTTGATTGCCTCTTTTTTGTAACTAGTTGTCATAATTTCTCCTTGACCTTATCCCCTCATTTTTTGCTCTAACTCAAGGAGTTTTAGATCTGCTTGCTGTTGCAACCTTTGCAATGCAACATCCAGTTTATCATCAGCTACGTTTTTTTGCACATTTATACGTTGCTTCTGTATTTCGTTCTCAAGAAGCTTCTCTTCGGCTCTTTGATTTTGTTTATCCTCAAACTGAGATTGCTCTTGATCAAGCTCTTTATCACGCAGCTCTACTTCCGCTTTTCTGATCTCTACCAGAGGATCTTCTGATCCCTGACCAATAGACTGTAAAAACTCTTCGCTAAGTTGCGCCATGATTGGTGCAGCAAATTGATCTAATAACATCTGTATTTGTTGTGCAGATTGTTGTTGTTGATCGACTGGCATTTGTTGCAGTTGTTGTTGCACCTGATTAATTCTTTCCATGGTTTCTGGAGGTATTTGCTCTTGCGCCATTTCGGCAGCCAAAAATTGTAAATGCTGCATCACGTGACTAATAACCATGGCTTGTATTTGCGGATTTTCTTTGACCACTTGTGTTAAAAATAAAGCCCTGTGCGTTTCTACGTGAGCTATATGGTTCTGACCTTCAAAAGCTTGCGCTGGCTGACCAATTAAAAACCCGCTATTTTCCAATCCTGCGTCAATAGGTCTTGGTGTTGTATCTGGTGGAGGTTGTAACAAAGCCTCGATGTTGTCTACTCCTAACGCGCCATACATGCGCCTGTACGCTTCATATATGCCGTTTGGACCATGCACTTGTGGGTTTGATTGCACCATTTGCAAAAGCTCTTGTGCAAGTGTTATCCGCTGACTCTGACTAAATATGTTAGGATCAGATACCGGGATAACATCAATGCGTTCATCGAAATCGGTTTGTTTGATTTCTCTAGGACCAGTGCCTGTTTCATAGGCATACTCTGGTGGCAGGAATTCACTAAATACCTTTGATAGTAGTTGAAACTCAATACGCTGCGCGTAGTGCAATCTTTTATGTATGGCACTCATAACCTTTGTGCCGCGCTCTAAAAGAGCCACAGTTGTGCCTACCGGCATAGCCTGATTCATATCGCCGACATTCATGTCAGCTATAGCAGCAAATCGTTTGCCTGAGTCGACCAGTATACCCAACAAGCTCATTAAAACATTGCTTGGCTCTTTAATAGGTAGCGGTATTAAGTTTTCGCGCAAGGATCCGCCCGTGGTGTCTATGTCTCTAAACTCACCCGGTTGTAACGGTTCATCCTCGTCTCTTATGCGCATACCTCTAGCTTTGAAGCCAGCCGGAAGATTGGCCAAGGTCCCTGCATCGATTAACTGTCTCAAAATCGAGGTAGATGCTTTTGATAAACCGCCAATCATGTGCGAAAGACCTAAGCCATAAAATCCTAACCCCGGCAAAAACTTGTATTGCACGAAGTAATTAATCTTGTTTTTGTAAGGATCGCCTTCTATGTAATTACGCCTAATAGAAAGGACGGTTTGTGACGACTCGTCTATTGTCACAATGTAGGGAAGTTTCAACCCGGTTGGGTTGCCGTCTTTGTTAAGATCTTCAAAGCCTGCAAGGTCTAAAATCGTGTGTACCTCGTAGACAGTGTGATCTCTATCTTCCGCGTATGAAGGGCTAAGGCCTTCAATTTCATCTATTTCTTTTTGTACTTCACCGTCATCTGGATCGTATGAGGTAGATTTTATTTCTACGTCAGCGTAAAAACCAGAAAGCTGTTGTTTTTTAATTTCGTTACGCGACATGCTTATTGCATGAGTGACTCTTTCCGCACTACTTATATCGGATGCCTCGTAAGGCACTATTAAATCTTCTGGAGACACAAACTTAGAAATGGCGCGGTTTAACACATTGTCGTAGTAAATCTTTTTAAACGCCGAACCTGCCAGTGGCAGATAAAACAACAACATGTCTAATTCTGGATCGTAGTCGGACATGACGTTCATGATGTAAAAGTTCATAAACTCTTGCACTCGATCTGCTTGCGCTTCTGTTTCTGCGGTTCTTTGACCTACAAGTTGCGTCTTTACCGGGCCTTTTGCCGGCAACATTTCTTTGTATGCTTGCGCCTGAAACTGCGTAACGGCTTCAGCAAGAATCGGATGTATAACTCCACTTGATCCTTCAAACGGCTCTGATCTAGCTTCATCAAATTTCATACCCAGATACTTCAGGCCTTCAATGTATGTTTTTTCCCATTCACTTCGTGATTCTTTATCGTGACGTATGCTAGACAGAATATCGCCTGATAAACTTTGTAGCTCTCTGTCATCTATAAACTCAACAAGGTTTGCGTCAAAGGCTGTTGGGTCAGCTTGCGGCTCTTCTGCATCAATTTCATCACCAACAAGAATTTCTTCTTCGGTAACTAATATTTCTGCTGCTTCACGGATTTGATCTTGTCTGGTAGGCTCTGGAAAAACTTCAATTGCATTGCCCCCCACATTAATATCTGGGTTGTCTTGTGTGCCTAATTGTCTTTTTTCAATAGCCATAATATTTCAGTTTAACACTTATTGCCGGTTTTAATAATAAACCATGCGTTTACGTGGTAGTAAATCTGCCTCCATTTGATAGTCTTCGTCTAACGATACGAATCCGCCTTGTCTAAATCTCATCAACGCCATTGTAGCAGAGTCACAATAGTCGTCATGATCGCCATATGGAAAAGATGCCATTTCTTCAATCACCTCATCCGCAAAATTATCTTCCGTAGCCCAAACCATACCTGATTCAAATATGGGCGCTACTGAGTTCATGCGTGCTATTTTGTCTTGGCCTCGGCTTGGAGTGTAAGATGTTACCGGGATACCCATACGTCTCAGTTCTTGCGTAAGTGGCGTACCGCTTGCTTTTGCCTCGATTAAAATACAATCTGGTTCCCAATATTTGTATTCCTCCCATGCTAGTTTTTTTAGCTCTGGGAAATCTACACGCACTCGTTTTGCATCGAGTAAGATAATTTGGTCAGCCTCGCCATCAGCTGGGCTGAATATTGCCCACGTGGTAATAGCTGAATAGTCAGCAGTTTCTTTTTTACTAAAAGCTGTATCGTAACTTTGTATCACGTAACTATAGGCTGGCACCTCGCCTTCCCATGTTTGCCACCATTCACGTTTTACTATAGATCCTTCTTCCGCTGTTGGGTTTTGTAACCACTGCGAGTTCCATTTTGATATGGGCAAAGATGCTTTTACTGATAACAGTTCTTCTTTTTTCCAAAACTCTGGCCAGAGAGGTGTATCAGATTCAGGCATGATTGCAGGAAACTCCACCACCTCCCATTGATCAGCGTTTTCTTCACCTTGCTTTTTCAGGACCTTGCCAACCAAGTCTTTAGTAGACCAACGGGTCATTACAATAATAATGATCCCACCCGGTTGCAGACGTTGTCGCGGACCAGATGTGTACCACTCGTAAGCGCTTTCCATAGCTGTGGGTGACATGGCATCTTGCTCTGAATGCGGATCGTCAATAATAAGTAAATCTGCGCCTCGACCAGTTATCGCACCGCCGACACCAGCTGCGAAGAATTCACCCTCTTGGTTACTGGTCCACCTACCGGCCGACTTGTTATCTGCCTGTAGTTTTAAATCTGGAAAAATCGTGCTGTATTCTTGGCTGTCAATTATGTTTCTGACTTTACGTCCAAATCGAACAGCAAGCTCAGCTGTGTGAGTAGTTTGTATTATTTTAAGATTACCGCGCAAGCCCATCATCCAGCTAGGAAAATAGGTACTCGCAAACTCTGACTTAGAGTGCCTAGGGGGTAAGCAGACTATAAGTCTTTTAAGTTTGCCTTGCGCGATACGGTTGAATTTTTCACCGATTATTTTGTGATGCCGACCTTCTATAAAGTCTGGCCACAAATGTTTAATGTAACTAATAAAATCTTTCTGACAAGCATCTTGTTTTTTTAGCTGCTCAAACCGATTGAGCAGAGCAACAGCTTCCGCTTGATCCTGCTGCGACAGGATGTCAAAGTCTTTAAGAGAAAGATTCTCCATCAGACTTCATACCAATCCTTTTCCTGCCACATAAGCGCTTCTGCTTCTCTGCGCCTTTCCAGTCCGGGTAAAACGACTTTTTCACCATTGACAGTGCCTTTGTTCCATCGGCGTATTTGTGCTGGTACTTCGTTGTATTTTCCTTCGTTTAGCACCCGCCTTAAAGTTGAGCTAGAAAGCGAACCACTGCCTAAGTTGTAGGTAAATGAAACTAAGCTATCGAATTGATGCTGCTCTAGCGGCACCTCGATTAAGTTATTTACATAACCTTCGTACTCCTGAAGCTCATGGTCTAAACGTGCTTCTGCTTCTTCCACAGTCATTGTGGTGTGTTCATCCACGTCTTTAATAAAACCATAGCCACAAGTCCAAATGCCTACCGCATCCTTATAAGAATGGCAAACACCATCCTTTTGCGGACAACCCTCAAACTTTTTGATAAGGGCCTTGCCCTCTTCACTAATTAATCTCATATCCTTCATATTATTCTCCCCATGTGCCGTCGTCTCTGACTTTGGCAAGTTTTTTACCGCCAAAATACTCAACGGCATGTCCTTCGTTAACAAGTGTTTTGCAAATGTCAGCACCGTCTTGATCATACGGTATACCAAGGATCCTGCCGTATTTGCCTTTGCCAAGCGACTTGATCTTGAATCTTCCAACGCATAACTCCTGTAGTCTTTCTTTTGCTTTCAGGCCTAAAGCCTTTTCTGCAAGATTTCTTGTTCTAGATTCGGGCGTGTCAATTCCGTGAAGGCGTACACGCTGTTTTTTTAAGTTTACATCGAAGCCAAGCCGAAGCGTTATATCAATCGTGTCACCGTCGATTACTCTTTCAAGCTCTGCCTCATAAACGTATGCTTCTGGGGCATCACTCATCTGACTTCTCCTCTGTTTCTAAATCTTTATCCTGCTCTCTATAATACTCTATTATAGCCAACACGTTAGTAACGTATCTTTTTAGCTCTGCCATATTCATGCTTAAACTTTCATAACCTTGAGTTGATAAAGCGTAATAGGGTTCAGCAGGCGCCTTGCCTTCTTCAATGAGCTGCAAATATTCTTCCATCAATTCAGGCGTCAACACTCGCCATTGAATATCTTGTAAATTTACCTCTAAAGGCATCGGAGGGTGATACATGGGAGCAGGCAAAGTTATTGTTTTGACTTCAACAGGTGCAGTTCTCGGTTGGAACAATGAGCAGCCGCTTATAAAAAAAACCAAACTAATTAGTAACAGGTGTCTCATCTTTTTTCTCAAACATATTTGGATCTGTCAGGTCCAAAAACTCCTGTTTCACTTTTGCCGTGCCTTTGTTAATTACTTTTTCTATAAGTCCCGGCTTAGACATAGCTAAGTTATTGAGGTTGTGTTTTTGGAAAGTATTTCTTAGTTGATTGACCTCGCGCATTGCTTCCTGATTTTGCGCACTTAGTTGATTAATTTGCTCTGTAGTTTCTTTTTGTTTGGCAAGGTAATTATCTATACTGGCATTTTGTTCTTCTATTTTGTCTTCAAGGATAATAGCGTTTGCTTTTAACGTGGCAATTTCTTTCGCCTGCATCTGTACGAAAAACCACAGGCCGGCTGTTACTATCAGGAGTAATCCGGTAGAGACTGCTGCAATTTTGAATCCCATGTATATACCCTTAAGGCCTCGCTTTTACCTTTTACGTTAATCGGTTCCAAAGATTTTAACAAATATTTGCACTTTTGTGCAGTATTGTGTCCAATTAAAATATCTACGCCTGCTTCTTTCGTTGCGCTTTCTAATCTGGCGGCTACGTTCACGGCATCACCAATAGCCGTATAATCGAATCTTGTGTTCGATCCCATGTTGCCAACCACTGCATCGCCGCTGTTAACGCCCACACCTATTGCCACTTCTACCGGGAGCTTTTCATTAAGCTCTTTAACTCTTTTTTGTATGCGTATGGCTGCTGCTACTGCTCTGTTTTCTTGTTCTGGAAGATCCAAAGGCGCTGAAAAAATGGCCATGCAAGCATCGCCGATAAATTTATCGATGCAGCCACCGGCACGTTGTATTTCTTCTACTTGGACCGTCAAAGTAGCATTCATAACCTCAGTTACCTCTTGTGGAGACAATTTTTCACTTAATGATGTAAAACCACGCAAATCAGTGAACAAAAATGTGCAATATCTCGTTTCACCGCCTAATTTTAATAAATCTGGGTCTTTTTGAAGTTGTTTTACCTGTCTAGGGTCCAAATAATGCTCAAATTGCTTTTTAATTTGCTGTCTAAGGCGGTATTGAGTGCGAAAATTCAAATAAAACGCCCCTGAAGCTGCAAAAAACTGCGAAATCAGGCTCCAAGTCACGTCTAGAAGCACTCCAGACTGTATTAGGTAGACTCCAGAGTACGCTGTAAGGCCGAATATTGTTAAAAATGAGGTTATACCCCAAGTAACACCAAGTTGGGTCACAAACAGCCACACAAGAGCCACAGAAAGCACAAAAATGCCTAGTTCCGCAGCGGACGACCAGTCTGGTATGCGGGGGCTGTCTTGTATCAAGATCGATTCAGCTAGTGCAGCTTGTATTTTGTGTGGTTCCAGCAATCCAACCGGGGTTGCAAGTTGCGGCATAATGCCCATAGCATCGGTGCCTATAAAAACAAAACGATCTGTGACGTCCATCTCTGATAAATTTGTTTGATCGGTCTTTACCCAGCTAATCCACTTGCGACCAAAACTGTCAGTAGGTACTGGTGGCAGACCCTGCACTACGACTTCTTGTATGCCATTTTCATTGGTTTTAATTATGTAGGTATCTGATTGCGCTAAGACTTTTAAAACCTCTGTGCCAAAAGCAGACACCCACCCATCTGGGGTTTTCATAAGTAGAGGCATACGTCGAACAAGTTGATCGACATCTACCGGAGCAGAAGCAATGCCTTGCGAAGCAGCATTTCTTAAGATTTCTATATTTTGCACGACGCCAGACGCAGGGTAACCGCCAACAGGGTCGCCCATGATGACAGTGCCTACGGTAGCTGGATAACCGCTACCGGGGTTTTCGTACATGGCAAGAATACTGTTACGACCTTGCAAAGATTCTGCAAATTTTTCGTCACCGTTCATTCGGTCTGGTTGTGGAAATGCTACAGTCCACCCAACACCCAATGCGCCACTATCTATCAATTCGTTTTGTATTTCTGCAAGCCTAGCTCTAGGTAACGGCCATCCGCCTTCACGCTCTATGTCTTTTTCAGTTATGTTGAGAACAACAAAATTACCTGATTGTGGTTTTTCAGTAACCAAAGCATCAAAAGTTTTTAACTTTATAATTTCTAAAGCCGACCACTGCATTATAAATGGCAGTGATAATACAAACACCACCGCTATAGTTTTGAGTGATATCTTCATCCTTGTTTAATCTTAATCACAGAGCTGCCGCCGCCGTTAATGGTTATTGTCTTGCTAACGCCGTCTTGTATAAATATAACCGTATAAGCGCCAGAGCCATCTATATCTACTCTTACGTTTTCGCTAACATTTCGCCGCAGGCTTATTTGTTGGCCTTGTATAATGGTGGTGATTTGAGTTGTAGGATCTTGTCCGACAGATGTACCACTGATTGAAATGCTAGTTTCTACTTGATCAATTTCATCGTCGCTCAAAGCGTCTAGGTCTTCGACTATGTCAAGCAGGTCTTCTAGAAAATTAACATCCAAAAAATTTATATCCAGCTCTTCGAAGGCAAGCTCTGATTCAGCATCAAGATAGTCAACATCCAAATCGTCAAACTCCAATGCATCAAAGTCTAAGACGTTACTAGCCTTGGATGCTGACTCTTCCGCTACGATCTCTTCTTCTTTTGGTGGCGAAACTATCAACATGTTGTCAATCAGATCTAAAGTAATATCGAGCTGTACTGGTCTGGTGGGTACGCTTTCGTAAACCGATGCTGTAGTTGCCTGATACGGTTTGTTCAGAGTTACAGTGCCAGCCCCGGTAGCAACCACAATCTCACCAGAAGCATCACCATTTGCATCAGGCAAAAGAATAATTAAACTGCGTCCAAGCTCATCCACGGTGCAAGTGAAATCTGTGCCTCTGATTGCAATTTGGGCTGTTGGGGTAGTGATGTTGATGCGTTCTTTATTTATAAGGCCCATCTTTGAAGTGACAAATCGCGCAGTTCCAGAAGCAAAGCGCAGGCTGAGTTTTGATTTGTTTGGGTCAGGATTGAAGACGTATTCTGTTATGACCAGCTTGCTGTGTTCTGTAAGCCTAACGACTGAGTCATCTACAAACGTGATACCTACTCTACCTGCTGCGGTGCGCACGTCATCCATTTGTTGAACCGGGAATGCCATGGTAACGCCGTAAGCATCATCACGTATGATTTGCGCGTTGCCGTTTAGTTCTGAAACTTTGCCTATATCAGCAGGAAGTGCTTGTGCCTTGATCGTCTTGGATAATGCACAAAGTACCACCAGTAGAATTAGTAATGATCTTAAGCCAATCGTTATTAAGTGTTGATTGTTGCTGTATGTTGAAAGTTCTGCTGTTGCCGGTTTGATCCAAATAGAAATATCCTCCTGCTGCGCCATCACCATCATAGGTTAAATTATTACTATCTCCATCTATGTCAAGATACGAAGTGGCGCCATCTATGTCTAATGCATAGTTTATTGTGTTACTGTCCCCTTGGATTATCCAGTCAAGGTCTAGTTGAGAAGCTAAAGCAGATGTGCCGTGATTTAGCGTGAAAGTGTTGGTCGATCCGGTGACATCAACATTGTAGTTTGAGCTATTTATGCCAAACGTATTGGTTGGGTCTCCTTGGATAGTGAAACTGTTTGTATCTCCGTCAAACTCAAAAAAACCGGTAATTGAATCCCCGGTAATATCTCCTAAAAATTTATTCGTATTACCAATTTGATTTATATCAAGGGTGAGTCCGCTTCCGTCAAGATCAAAAGCTGTGAGGGTACCGGCTACTGAATTGAGTCCACCGATAATATTGGAGCTGCCTAATTGTTCTAGATCTATGTTGGCCGTTGCGCCACTTTGGTCCACGTACACTTCATTATCAGCTGCCCATGCTGATAACGTGACAAACAAAAATATTGCTGTGTAGCGTTTCATCTCCTTACCGTCCAGTAGTTATATTCTATTCCTTCTTTTATGATTTGTAAAACGGCAGTTTCAATTGCAGCCTGAAGTGCAATGTTTACTGATTCATTTCGCACCACTCCGCCCTCGACTTCTACTAGCTCAGTAGAGTCAGCTACGAAACGAAAAACGTCGTTATCAAGAGATGCGCTTAATATTGTTTTTGATACCAACACCTCCATTAACACTTTTCCAGTAGTTACTGAAACTATTCTTAGCGAAACTTGTACAGTGTCCCTTCTGTAAGCTTTGCTGGTGCCTATCCCCAAATAACGCGCACCCGCACCACCGCTAGTAGTGTTCGATTCATAACCTATTACACCACCCTCAATGATAAGTCCAGCAAAGACCAAAGGCGGCAGTTTTTGTTTTTCGTCGAAGCTTTCACGGGTTGACCGTATCAACTGGCGTTCTTTTGTGACGTGATCAAGGCCGACGCGCTCAACCACTTCAAAGAAACCGTCATTGTTTTTCCCAGCGTGTTGTAACGCGCGGATTAAATAGGCGTAAGGCGCTTGAGTTATAGCTGTACTAAAAGTAGCAAATTGACTATTACTTCTTCGTGCGCCTGTTTGGTCTGTAAAAGATTCTCTGTAAACAGCTACGACTGGTTTACGATCAGGCGGATCTACATTTAACAAGTCTTCATTGACCAAGCTTCTAATTTCAGCTTCTTCAATTCTTTGTATGGGAGCTATGTTATTTTCAATGGGATCCTTGATAAGGATCGTACAAGAAGAAAGCAGGTAGCTAAAAAGTAAAGCTACCGATAGGGACCGTAATCGACGTGGTGTTACCGTCAGAGTCCGTGATCTTAAGTGTGATAAGTCCAAGTGTTTCATCTACAACATATTCTATTTTGTTTCCTAGCAGTTCTATAACTCCGCTCGTACTCGGATTTTCTCCGAATAAAGCATCTACCAATTGCCGCGAAAGCTGGGCATACACCCTCGACTCCAAATTTCTAATAAAACGAGCGAGCGTGCTGTTTTCTTCATCTCTCGCTAATTTTTCATTATACGCTTTTATTTCGGCTTTTATGGCTTCCTTGCGATTAAACTCTTGGTTTTCTATTGTGAGGTAGTGAGCTGATGTGCCAATACCAGAAAAGCTTGGCGACTTAAATTTATGGACCATTTCATCTGCTCTAGCAAAAGAAGAAAACAAAACTGCAAAAACAAGAAAACAAATACTGCCGATAGCAAACCAATTTTTAATTGCTTCTTCGCGTGCCTCTTGTTGTTTTTGTTTTAGGCTCGGCCTGCCTCTTTTTCTTTTTTTCATCGTTTTTTTGTACAGCATCTACTTCCCTAAGCTCAATAACTGTGTTTACTTTCTCTTGCAATCTTATCATATCTTGGTCTAAAAGTCTGAGCTGGTCGGTCAAACGTATAATTGTTGCTTTCATTTGTTGGACAGAAGGATCTATTACATTTGTAATAGTTTGCCAAACAAAGTAAACAAAGTAACCCAGACCAATAACCATGACTGCCGGAAACCCAAAGTCAGCGACTAACTGGACAACGTCCATTAGTCTCTCCTAGCGTCTATCTTCCCGTCTTCTACGAAGTTTTCTGCGCGAGCAATGCGTTGTAAATCAGGTGGGATATGTAACGCGCTGGATACGCTGGTGTCTATTCGTATCATGTCGTTGTTCATAATTGAAGCTCTTGTTATGAGCATCTTGGAAATGTTTTCTACGGTTTGAATTTCGTCAACCAAACCGTTCATAAGCTGGCGCATTACCAAAAAAATAAAATAGCCCATGATAAGACCGCTTGCTATTGGCAAGCCCAATTCTGTTAACAGATTAATTGGGTCTTGCATGATCTGTGTCTTTTAATCTTCACCTTTAAAACCTTTGGAGCTATTTGATGTACCGGCGTATAGGCCAAACCACGCAGCGCCTGCGCCTACAATAATTGATATAAGGCCAGACTGTTCTAGTGATGGATCTGGCAAACTCATGAACCACATGGTTGAGTAGTACAAAAGAAATATGTAAACGGTAAGAAACAATCTTGGAAAGATTCTCCAAGCATCCACAGCTCTAGCTAGGTGTATCCACTTTTGATACGGATTTACGCCTCGCTCCACAGTAGAAGTGCCAACTTCTACTTCTAGTTCGATCTTTTTTTTGGTTACTTCTTCGCTCATAGGAATACTGCTACTCCAATTACTGTTGCTACAATAAATGGGTATACACCCCAAAGTAACATTTCTAACCTTTTAAATTTGTCGCTGCCATCATCTAAACGGCGTTGAATATATTCGTAACGGACGGCGCATTCTCTTTGATGTGCTTTGATCTCTGCCAAAGCTTCCACGCCTTCTTCCATGTTATTGCTTGGCCTTGCCTATGTTAAAAGCAGCAACCTCTAAAATTTTGTACAAACGCCCAATTAGTGCATCGTCTTTCGGGGTGGGGGTGAGGCTACAAATAATACTAGCCGCGCAAACGACTCCAGTAACCACTCCTACTATTTGTGTAATTATTTCCATTTATTTATCTCCTGCCTGATCATAAGGCTTTTTTACTCTTACTGTTTCGTAAGCTTCATCAATATCAGGGGTAGATTCATCGTCGCCTACATACTGACCTTTTTCATTTCTTGCTCTCACCTTTTTTCTTTCTGTCCCGGTAAGCACATCGACAATTTTAGACCACCAGCTCATGATTTTTTTATAGCAGCCTCATCTACTTCAATTTTATTTTCCGCTTCTTTTTTGGTTGTTGCCACCAACGCATTTTGATGAAAGTTAAGAGCTGGCATTAAGTCATCAATTTCAAACTGTAGTTTTTGTATTTTATTACGCAAACTAATTACGTGACTTTTATGGTGCTGTTGCTCAGGTGTCAAATCTGAGTCTTTTATTTTTTTATCACCAATCGTATTTATGTTTTCTTTTATTTCGCTCATGCTTATCCTCCCGCCTCATTTATTGCTTTTTGTGCTGTTTTAGCGTCAGCAGTCCATGCGGCAGTAGCTATTGCTTGAATTTCAGGAGTTTCACCTGAAACATCGGTATCTGTGTGAGTCCAAGAGCTACCATCCTTGCTTGATTGAACAGAATAAATCACTCGCCTATGAAACGATCTTGTAAGCTCTACACCATCTTCCGAAATTATGGTTGCCGACCTAATCTGCAAACATTTGTGGTCGCCTACAACCTCAATTTTATCGTCTTTTATTTCTTTTGTTATTGCCATTTTTTTCTCCTATGGTCTGTGCCTAGAGTCCACTAAGCATAAAGTTAAAATTATGAATTTGTCGTATATGAAATTTGTCCTGCAAAATATCCAGTAGTTATTACGCCAGTGTAATTACTTTGCGTTACGCCAGTTGGCATTATTTGAAAATTGCCTCCTGTCATATAGCCTCTTGTAACTGCATCCCCCCAAACGTCATTGTATCCAATAATACCAACCTGTTGATAACTGTTTTGATTTTGATCAAAAGGTAAACCATCTACTCCTTTATTACCGCTACCGCCATTGTCTGTAACGCCAGTTACAATTATTAAGAAGTTAGCATGTACAATATCTCCAATTTTAACGTAGTCACCTACAGCAGCGGATGCTGTATAGTTCGGGGTGCTGCCTCCAGATGAATATATTGTTGGAGTCCATGTGCCGACCTCGTAGTCGTCGAGCGCGTTTGCTGCTGCGGTGTCTGTATTAAATAATAATCCATCAGCAGAAAAACTACCTCTAACTGTAGTGTCTGCCCTAAAGACATGACGATTTGATATAGCTCCAAATTCAATATTGGCTGTGCTGCCATTGTCTCTAAATGAAGCAAAACAATTTGCATCTGTGCTTACACCATAAAGTACATTATCTGCACCAGCTGCATTTACTGCTAAAATTTGACTGCTAAAGCCATCATTATCAAGCCCGATTGCCACACCACCATCATTTCTAATGGTCATCCTTCTGGATGGGGCCGAGCCGGGACCAGTATCGTCTGGTTTTGTATAAAATTGTAATTCTGCACCTGCGGCAGAACCGCTGTGATTTTGTGAAGCTTCTGCTGCGATCATTGCATCAGCAGCTGCATTAGTATTGGCACTGTCGGTGCCTTTAAATGCATATGAGCCTAGAGACTCTCCAGAGCTAGGAGTGCTGCCATCTTCTCTATTAATTTGTACGCCACCACCCTGACCGCCACTTAAAATAGATATTCCTTGTAGGGTTGCTGTGTGTGCGGCAGAGTAACCTACCCCAATATTGTTTAACCCGCCGTCAACGAAAAAAGCATGTGTTTGTCCATTTGTTTCAACTCTAAAGTCTACATCATTGCTGTCTTCGTTGAATACAGCTCCTTGTTTAGCTTCAAACAAACCGCCGGAGTGTATTTTAATTGCGTGTACTAAACTGCTGCTTGATGTAGTTTTAATGTCGATGTTATTACCATTGCTGGTATTAGATATTGTAAATGGAGCGCCGCTTGCAGCTAATGAATCTCCCATAGTAACTCCAGCAAGCGCAGATGTGCCTGCAACAGTTAAAGTAGAAGCCATATCTACGGCTCCATCTATATCTACTACGTCTAGGTTAGCTGTACCATTTACGTCTATAGAACCTTCTAAATCTATATCACCATTTACTATAAGATCATCTGTGACTGTTAAATCGTCTTCAACTTTTAGATCTACAACATTTAAACTTGCAAACGCATCGACTACAGCAGCGCCACTACCAGCGCCATCTAAGTAAACGACTTTTACGTCTCCTGCCGGAATAGTTACATTCGCACCACTA
>Ga0209232_1001017_pt1 | contig 15922 bp, 24 predicted proteins | sample ETNvirenome_2_60_FD_184066 | JGI IMG/M metagenome (GOLD analysis project Ga0209232, IMG submission 184066) | Marine viral communities from the Pacific Ocean - ETNP_2_60 (SPAdes) (version 2) | ecosystem: Environmental > Aquatic > Marine > Oceanic | place: Pacific Ocean | collected 2013-06-22
GTTGCTATTTCTTTTAATCTAAGGTCATTTACATAAGTTGCCATTTTTTTCCTCTAATAAAATTATAAATAATTAAGCTACATCTTGCCAATTAGGTGTTTGTGTTGTTGAAACTTCACTATAGTTAGGTGTCTGTGATTTATCTACTAGTCCCCAAACATTAACTATTGTTGTTTCTCCAGTGCCTTCTGCTCCAGTTGGCACAACTACAGCTTTACTTATAGTAGTTACACTTCCTACAGAAGTAGTACCAGCAAAACCTGTAACAGATAAATTATTATTTGTTATTAAACTTTCATCACCTAATCCGCTAGTTGATACTACAGCCGTTACACCTACTACTGCTACTGCTTGTACTACTACTGTTCCTTGTGCTGTAGTTCCTGCGTTGCCTGTTACTTCTGTTAATGCTCCTGCTAAAACAGTTTCTGAGCCTAAAGCCGTTGTACCTGCATTACCTGTGACAGAAACATTAGCAGCACCAGATACACTTTCATCACCAAGACCTGAAGTGGATGTTACAGCAGATACACCTTGTACCGCTTCACCTATAACTACCGAATTGCCAACAGCACTTACAGCAGCATTTCCTGATACACTTACTGTAGCTTCAGCTACAATAGTTTCACTACCTAATGCAGATGTTCCAGCATTTCCAGCAGTTGTTACTAAAGATGCAGCTACTACAGTTTCACTTCCTAAAGCAGATGTAGCTGCTATTCCTGTAACTGCAATTAAAGATTTAGCAATTACAGTTTCGTCACCTACTGCGGAAGTAGCAGCATTGCCTGTAACACTTACAGTAACATTTACTATATGAGGCTGACCCCAAGGACCATCACCCCATGAGCCACGCCCCCAGCCGACAGACATTTGTTAGGCTATTCTAATGATTGCGTTAGAAGCGTCTGCTGTTGGGAATTGAATTGTAAAGTCACCATTGGTAGAAGTTTTGTCACCACCAAATGCTAATACACATACTGCTGGGTCGCCTGATGCTGAATCATTAAATATTAATGCTCCATTAGCTGTAATAGTTGCAGAGCTAAATGTTAAGTCTGCAAAATCAGTAAACGCAGTTGTGCTTGATGTAGTAGGGTCTACTCTAGTTAGAGAAGCTCCTTTTGCTGTGTAATTAGTTCCACTAGCTTCATTAGAAGTAGTATATGCAGTTGTACCAGCACCTAAACTAGCACTACTAGTATATAGTGCTAAATTGAATGTGCTACCGCCTGAGTTTTTAAAATTATGTACACCTTCCAAAAGTTCTTTTTTGAAAGAAGTACACATTGCTTGTGATATTGCCATTACAGCCTCCTTATAATATCTGCCATTTCTTTGTGACCTTGTTTCTCTAACATACCTGCTACTGTTGACCTGTCACTTAAAATAGCTTGTTTTATATAAATTAAAATAACCTTTTCTATTTGCTCTTTAAAAGCTTCTGCCTGTGCTTTGACCATAGGGTCAGCATTATCACTAACTGAGACTAATCTTTCTAATATTCTCTCAGTCCAATATTCAGGACTTAAACCTTTATTTTGGGTAGTTTGTACTGCTACCTGACCTATAGTAGATTCTGTCTTTACACTAAACATTATGTTCTTTGAATCCTATACATATCATCTCTATAAGTATCTACAGTATTTTCTGCTTCACCTAAATCTTTTAGTCTGGATAAAGCTTGTAAAAATCTTTCTTCATACTTTATCATTAAATCAGGTTCACCTTTCATATAAAGATAACCCTCCATAAGTGAACCATATAGCAAAGCATTTTTTGCATTAGTAGATAACCATGTATCACCACTATCACCTCCAGCAGTTATTGATGCAGGTCTGTAAAAATAATGCAGTTCTACTGTATAACTACTATCGGGTGTTGGTCCTACTATAAAACTAGTATTATCAAACAAAGCATAGTGTTTAGGTGTTCCTGATGTAGAAGCATTAGGATATGCCTCTCTAATAAAGTTTACGTCTTTATATAATAAAAAGTTTTGAGAACTTGAACTTGTAAAAGATAAACTATAGTTGTCTAAAAAATCTGAAGGTGTAGCTAGGTATGGATTACCTGAAGTTAAAGTGCCTTCTACATTTTTTCTAAATACAGGAAGATTAATATTTTTAAGTATACGTTCTTCTGCTTGTTTTATGATATTAGGCAAGTCAGAAACAAATGTAGTTTCTGTGTTTTGTAAATAATTTTGTATAAGACTTTTTAATTCTGAATATGTCATATCAACCTATGCTTATAGTTACTTTGCCTACTCCACCACGAATGACCATACCTGTGCTATTAACTGGGTTAAATCCAAAATAAGTAGTAGATTTTTCTTCACCACTATCTGTTCTAGGTTCAAACAAAGCTTGTGGGTCAGCCGTATTAAGTTTACCAACCTGTAGTTGTGGATGGTCAGGGTCTAAACAAGAATCACAAACTTTCAAACCATTTCTAGTTTGGTCTTCTATTTCGTACTTTAAGTCTTGTAACTTATATGTAAAACCACACCTGTCACAAATACCTAAAGCTTTTTTTGCTATTGCGTAAGCCATATCAATATACGCCTGCGTTAGGAACAAACTTTACAGATGCTCTTTCTCTATCAGCATCAGATACTTCATTCCACAATTCATCATAGCGAGCTTTAATCATAGGCACTCTTAACTGTGCCTCAGGTGATTTACAAGCAATATTAAAAGCTAAAGCATAAGTTAAACATGGTAAGTACCTAGCTGGCACGTCTGCATTATTAGATGCAGGTGCTCCTGTATCTTCTATTCTTTTTATGTAATCATAAACAAGCGTATAAGTTTGAGCATCATCAGGCGTTGACCATAAAACTATATTTATACCACCTGTACCTTTATCTGCAAAAAACTGTGTGGGTTTAGCTTTGTTTAATTTTTTTGCTTGATGATTATATTCAGTTCTTGAAATTCTAGTGAGTTGTTGGTCAAACTGTTTTGACGTATCACCTGAATCAGTTCTAATAAAAGCATCAACTATTTCTAAAGCTGCGGTATTAGCAGCGTATGTGCTTGTGCCCGCAGTTAAAGTTTGTGTGTCTTGGGTTATTGTCCAAAGGTTAAGACCTTTGTTTTGCCACTCTAAAAAGATTAAATCTAAAGCACGTCTAGCATTTCTATAATCGTAACCAGAACGCATAGTTAAACCACATAAGTCGTAAGCCTCTTCCATTATATCGGAGAGGTCTAAGTTAAATGCTGTAGTTCCACTTGTTGCCATCTATTTACCTTCCTTTCTTCTAATAGCTTCTTTACCTTTTTTAGCTATAGCAGCTTGTTCATTTTTACCAGCTACTTTAGCTCTTTGCTCTAATACTGTAAGTATTTGTATTTTTCGAGCAAAGGGTTTATTAATCTTTTTAACTTTAGCGACAGTTGCTCTCGCATCAGCAGGTGTAGCAAATTTAATTCCTACTGTATCTTTAGGGTTTTCATCTGTGTATAAACGTCTACCACTACCCTTAGGTTTTTTTCCCGTTCCTTTTTTTGGGTCTCTTTTTCTTTTCACTTTTACCAGCCTTTTGTAAAGCTATAGCTACAGCTTGTTTTTGAGGTCTGCCCTCATCTACAAGTTTAGATATATTATCACTTATAACTTTTCTTGACCTTCCTTTTTTTAGAGGCATGTTTCTTCTTGCTTGCTGGAGCTCTCTGAGTCATCACTCTAAAGTTTGCTCTTGTCATTACCATTTGACTCTATTCGCCCAATATGCTGCTGACATTTTACCTTTAGCTATATTCTTTCTGTGTCTAGCCTTAAAAGACTTACGTTTCATAGTTGTTTTTCTAGACTCACCTTTCTTAGGCTTACCTGCCGTCTTAGCACCTTGCTGTCCAAATCTTATAGTCTTAACCTTGTCGCCTTCTTTTGCGACAACTATATGAGACTTCTTAGGATGGTTAGGTGTTCTCTTAGGTTTGTTATAACCAGAAACTCCCGCCCTAGTAAGGCGGGAATCTTTCTTAGCTCTAGACATTTAAAAAATATTTACTGGTCTATGTTTTACCGCCACCAAACTTTTTATACATCATTTCCTGAAAGTTTTCTACTTTCATTCCGCCTTTCTTTTGCATAGAAAGTTTTTTGCCCATGCCTTTCTTTTGCATTTTGGTTTTCATGCCAGCACCTTTTTTCGTAACTTTTTTCTTGGTGTTTTTACCGCCACGCATCATTTTAGCTTTTTTTACTTTTGTTTTATCCATTCCTGCCATTTGTTTTTCCTCGATTTTACAAGACTCAAAAAGTCTTCATTAATATAATTCTGATAATATCCTTTGGCTTCAATACTATCAGATGCTTTAACTAAAACATCCAACCTTTGTATAAATATCTGATAATAGTCTTCATCAGATATAGGTTCAAAATGTTCTTGGTCTGCTGCATGAGGTATCTCTGTATCAGGGTGTGCACCCATAATCCAAAGATTTCTCGGTACTGCAAACTCATTAAGTAACATTATTCTTTCTTCTACTTCTTCTGCCGTTATGTCTTCGTAGTCTGTGCCACAATAAATAACAACATCATAAGTATCATCAAAGTTTTCAATGTAAGTAACTATGTCTTCCCAAAGACCACCCTTGCCCAAAACACATTTAACCTTTTGTTTATCCCATGAGTTTTTAGCAAAGGGACAAGCAGGTAAATCATTATGTTTTTTACAAGGAGCTTCTAATACTTCTTCACTCCACTTTCTAATCTCTTCAGCAAGTAAGAGTTCATCAAGCATTATTTTTTCTTTGTAGTCTTTTTCTTAGCTGTTTTCTTTTTAGCAGTTTTCTTTTTAGGTGCTTTTCCACCTACATAAGCTTCATTAACATCAGGTGTAGATGGGTCATCTGCCACAAAGTGACCATCCTCGTTTCTTGCTCTGACTCCATTTAGTTCGTCACACTTACGTTGTGCATCTTCTAAATCTGGGTCAGGACCAAAAACAGGTCTGTATATACCATCTTCACTTAGTTGTAGAACTTTATACTGTGCAGGAAACTGTCCTGTTTCAGAAACTACATAACTTTTAGTCTTTGCCATAATTACTCCTTAGTCAGAATAAACTTTAACCATTTCAAGAACTATAGAATAGGTGTCTCCTGAACTATGTCCTTTTGTAGTAAAAAGAATATCTCCTGTTTTACCTGAACCTGCGTTATTAGGAATGCCACCAAAATCAGCAAACTCCATGTGTCCATTACTACTTTCTGCTAATTCTGCAAGTAAGACATTACTTGAAGCATCAAAAAATAATTGCACAGACATACCTACGACAGCATGACTAATACGCATAACTCTAACTTCTGAACAGGCTACACCTGCTGCATTAGAAGCCAAAGCAGATACATCTACTTTGGCTACTGCGGATTCGCCAGTACCATCGCTGACATTGGTAAACTTCATAACACAATTTCTTTCACCATCAATGATGGTTTGTGAAGTTACTGCATCAGCCATAGTTTACTCCTTATGATTGGTCAGTAAATGCTGGAGCATCTGCACCTTCTTGGTTGCCCCAAATATACCAGTTGGTAGAGTCTTTAGCTAATATGTTTATATCAAATAAACCAAAGTCAGTTAAAGTAAGAATGGAGTTTGAATTACCATCAGCATAGACAGAAACATTATCTGCGTTAGAGTCTAGATGCACAATTCCACCTAAGTAGAAATTAGTATCTGAACCTGTATCAATAATAAGGTTTTCTGTTTCTTCTGCTGCACCACCATAAATTAGTTTGAAATAAACTCCTGCTGAAGGTGAAGGCAATGAAAGTGTGCAGTTTGCTGAAAGTGCTGGCACTACTGCCACCCTTCCACCATGAGTTGCTGCTGTTAAAGAAATAGCTGTTGTATCAGCTAAAGCTACAGGTGCAACTTGCATACCTGAACCATCTAAAGTAAAAGATGTTGATATAGCACCTGTGCTTGAATTTTTTGAAATGACTTTAAAGCCATTCTCAGACCTTACTGGTCCATTAAAGGTTGTGTTTGCCATAATTAAGTCTCCTTAAAAATCTATCGTCTTGGCTTGTCTGCTAGGTCAGTCGATAGAAAAAATTACCTAGATACGAAAAAAAGGGGAGCATAGCTCCCCCTTCTTATTTTAGCTTGAGCCTGGTGAACCGAAGATTCCAAGCGGGTCAGATACTCCAAAGGAATATCTTTCTCTAGCTTTGTATCTTACGTTTCCAGTATCGAAGTCTCCATCCATACTTGTAGTCATTGGACTTCTGACAAAGTGCTTCATTCCATCAGGAACATCTGTTGTTATGAAGTAGGCATTAGTATCAGTTAAATAATGATTAACTGCATAGCCTTCAGGTATAACACCATTGTTTCTGATAGCGTTGATGTCATTGTCAGCAGTACCAATTCTGTACTCGCTTTCTAATAGACGGGTTGCAACAAATTGCAAATCAGTTGGAACGATAAGCTTTCTAGCTCTAGCTGCAATTTTAAGACCTCTTTCATCAGTCCACTTGCTGATTTGAATGATATTGTCTTCTAATGAAGTTTCATTCAAGTCTGCACCTGTGACTGGTCTGTTAGAGTTCTTACCGCCAGATACTAGAGGGTGACCATCTCCACCTGTTACTCCATCACCACTTGCTGTAAATAGGTTAACCCCATCTCCAGATTGGAATGAATTTGTAAAGCCGTTATTCAACGGAGCAGCAGCTTTCACTTGTTTTGTGTAAGCCATTGCTCTCGCTAAAGCTTTAGTGTATCTGCCTGAAAGACTAACGTATAAATTATCTTCCATTGCTTCTTCTGTAACACTAAATCCTAAAGCGATTGTTTCGTGTGTATAACGAGCTACAAAAGACTCTTGTGCAGTATCAAAAGATATTGACGCACCTTCGTCTTTAACAGGAGCAGCAGCAAAACCCGACAACTTTAGTTCCTCTTCAAAACTTCTTTCAGAGTTTTCAGTTGTATATATTTGCTCGTGCTCGTTCTCGTAGTTATTGTACTCTTCTCCAAACAGGGCATTTAGACCTGGAAGAAGCTGCTTGAGCTCATTCGCTCTTGATATAGCTGCCATATTATTCTCCTTATCCTATGCCTGTGGTGTTAAGTAACTGATGTCCAACATTGAACATCACCAAAACGTCAGTAAAGCTGTCACCAATTTCACTATCTGGACCATCAACAAAGTCAATAATCTTTAAAGGTAGTGTGTTAGTAGTGGCTGCTGTACTTCCGTCAATAGCATTTCTGCTTGTACCGATAGCCGTGCTGCCTGCCGTTTGCACAACTGCAACATTCTTACCAAGGTCATCTTGGTTTAAGCTTTCATCCGACTGCATTTGCATTACTATAAATGGGTCAGATGCGACATAAGCAACGATATCATCTGCTGCTGTTGAAGCAGGGTAATATTGGTTTGGTGTGAATTGACCTGTTGAAGGGTCTGTGTAAGCACATCCTAAAAATACTCCAATGGGTGTACAAGCCGTAGTACCAGTATCTTTTTGAATAGTGGTATTAGGGTTATCGTCTGCCCACTTTACAAAATCGCCATAGAATATATCCGTTCCATAAGCGTTTTTAATTTTGTAGTGAGTAATTTTAGCGTTGTACGCACAAGACACTAACGAACTTACAGGTCTAGCACCGAAAGGTGTAGCTGATGAAGCCATTATTTTCTCCTTGTGTTAAAACAATTACATATCCAAGATTAAGAATCTCTTCCAAAAGTTGTCTTTGATTTTCTTTCAAAGACTTGTTTAGTCGCCATTCTAGAGTCTTGGTCTTTAAAATACACATTATCCACAGAGTCCATCTGAGTTTGAGCCATGCTTCTGAAATGTTCATCTCTAGCTCTAGCCTTGTCAGAGGGCATCTTGCATAACAGTTGTCCACCTATCTCTATGTTTCCTTTTTCTGCCCATTCAGATTTGTAGTCCATCATTTGGATATGCAACTCAGGGTGGTCTTCCGCCCTACATGGAATCCATCCCTCTCGGAACTTCTTCGATACATTAGGATTGTCAGAATTACCTAAGATGCTTGTTCTTATCCATCTAAAGACCCAACCTTCTTGGTTATTAGGACTAGGTAGATTTAGGGGGTTTTCCCAATCTTGATTGTGTTGGGTGACCTCTCGGTCTTCTGCTCCTCTCGGAGTACGCACTTGTTCAAAAGAGTCTTCTGTAGATTCTTCTATTACTTCCGTTTTATTTTCTTCCATTTAGGACTCCTCCAATAATAATTGTTTTGCGTATTGTTCAGGGGTTACTCCAAGCTGCCGTGCTACCGCAAGCTGGTCCTTGCTCAATCGTACTTTGCGAGAACCTTTATTAGACCCGCTTGTTCTCGATGCGGGTGCAACCACATTTTGTGGCTGACGTTTTTCTTGTGTTGGTGTTGCTACTTCTTCCGTTGTAGTCACACCAAAGAAACTGGGGTATTCGTTACGCATAGCTTTATCTACTTCATCATAGTAAAGCTTAGAATCATTCTCAGGTAATACACCTTGGTTGCGTAACCTTCTGTCTATAGTCATAGCATAAGATGTCATTTCTTGATGCTCTGGCACTGTACTCATAAACCAAGGATTTCTTGAAGACCATGCTTGCATATCAGGGTCTAGCTGTTGTGGTTCTGGTTGTACAGGATTATTTAACTGTTCTTGTTCTAATTGTTGAGCAAGTTGATTTTGTAAATTCTGTGAATATGATGCAGCAGATTGTTCTGCTAAAGACGCTTTAGTTAACTCTTCTTGAGCCTGTGCCATAGCATCAGCATCACCCTCGTCATAAGCTGCTTTAAATTTAGCTTGTGCATTTAACTTTGCCCATTGTGCATTGTTAGTAGCTTGTTGATTTAAGACTTGTCCGCCTTGGTCTACTATAGCTTGTAATCTTTGATTTTCTTGCATCAAAGTTCTAAGCCTTGTTACAGCTTCCTGACTTTGACTTTCTAAAGCTTGTTTCTGTCTTTTCTGTTCTTCTCTTTCGTAAATAAGCTGGTCTATTCTTTTGCCTGCTCTTTTAGAATAGTTTTTTATTTCTTCATCTAAAGTAGCTTCATCTACTTCTTCTCCAACCTCTTCTTCTACTTCTGGCTCTTGTATATCGTCTACAATCTCTACAGATAAATTATTATCTGCTTCTTGCTTTGTAGGTATTTCAGTTTTTACTCCAAAGAATTTTTCTTCTTCAGACTGAGGTACAAGATTGCCTGTGCTATCAGGTTGAAATTCAGTTTCTATTTTAGTTTCTACTGTTTGCTCACTCATGCTCTAACTACTCCTGTAGGGTCTTCAACTACTGCTTCCACAGTATCGTCATTAATTAAACGAAACTCTTGACCATACATCTTCATGCGTGTGCCTGAATAAGCACGAAAGACTACCCAATCTTTTTCCTTGCACCAAGGACCACTAGGAAATCTTCTTTCATCTTGATAACAGTCAGGACCTAATTTAATTACCATGCCACATATATTACTGACTTCTTCATCCTTAATAGTTTGATTAGCCTTTAATATACCGCCCTCAGTCTTTTCATCTGCTACAGGCATAGCTACCAATATACGATAGCCTGATGGGTCAGGTAATTGTTTTTTATTAGACTCAACCTCTTCAGGTGTGAGTTCTTCTTTTTTAGATTCTGCTACTACTTTTTTCATATTGCACGACTTATAGGTGTCGAGTTCCTATTGACGAGTATGTTGTTCTATCCAGTCCAACATTTCTCGTTCTGCGAGAGCTAACCCCTCGATAATACCTGATATCTTTTTATACTCCTCAAAGTCTTTTACACTTCCAGTTGCCAAGAAATCAGTATGTTCATTCATCAATGTCCGAATCCTTTTACCTAAATATTCAGATAGTGATTGCTCATTGATATCATTATTCATTCTTATTGACATCATCAACTAATTCTTTGACCATGTCAATACCAGACTTAAAGTCATTTACTGATTGCTTATTGATATCAATTTCTTTTTCTAGCAAATCGCTTGCAATTCTTTGTCCTATTTTAACACCCTCTATAGTTTGCTCACTTTCTATTCTTTCTTTCTCCAACTCAACTTGGTCTTGTTGTTTTTGAGCAGCCAACGTAAATCTAGCTTGGTCTCCTAAAGTTTTACGTTGAACTTCAGCTTGTTTAATATCTAACTCTCTTTGTTTAGCTAGTATTAGTGGGTCTTGCATTTGCTGATTAATTCTTTCTTGTTCTGCTTTCATCATAGCAGCTTGTGATACTCGGGTTGAGGCTTCAGCCACAAGCTCTGATATTCTCTTCTCTACGTCTGCTGGTAAAGGTTCTCCTAGTGGAGGTAACTCAATACCCATTTCTTTTTCTACTTCATCTCTATACTTCATGGTTAAGTGTTCGAGAACGTAAGCAGAACCTGATGCTAAAATACTTGGAGCGTTTGGAGATTGTGCAACTAGCTTTTGTATCTCAGGATTTTCTTGTGCAGAAACCATAGTTTGTATATGTGCATCATGGTCTTGGAACGTATAAGCTTTGACTGGTTTATTGTTTATTAGATTCTGTACCGCAGATACAGGGTCTACAGGCGGAACATCATCTTCATCTGGAACTATGTCATCTACATCCTGTATGCCTAATACATCAAGCATTTGCCTGTGTAATTCTTTTAGGTCATACATCTCAGGAGCAGATTGCGATAACTGAAATGCTGCTTGATACTGCATAATCCTTTGAGCCATTGTTGCTGCATTAGGGTCAGATACAGGCATAACATCTACTCGTTTGTCGAAGTCAGTTATCTTAATATCTTCCTCTTCATCTGTTTCGTAAGGGTAAGATGGCTCACCAAAATCTTTTATTACGTTCACTAAGATATCAAACTCTTTACGCATAGAAGCATGAAGTCTTGCTTGTACCGCAGTCATAACTTTCATGTTTCTTTCTAGCAAAGCTAGGGTAGTTCCGACAGGTGCTTGTGAGTTCATATCTGATACTTTCATATCCGATATGCTTGCGAACCTTCTACCTTCTTCAACTATGTTCTGTAATAAAGAATATAAAGTTCCTGATGGTTCTTTATAAGGTAAGAAGGTTATATTGTCCTTGATAGCACCACCAGCTATATCTACATCTCTAAATTCTCCAGGCATGATAGGTGTATCGTCACCTTTGATTCTAAGACCTCTAGCCTTTAAACCACCTGGTAGATTAGATAGCGTACCTGCATCAACCAACTGTCTGAGTAAGCTAGTAGCTGATTTAGCTAAACCGCCTATCATGTGTATTAAACCAAACCCATAAAAGCCTATACCTGGTAGGTATTGATAATGCACAAAGTGTGAACGTCTTTTCTTTTGTGGGTCATCTTCGTAATAGTTTCTACGAATACTCAAAACTATGCCTGAAGGATAATCGACAGTTACCACATAAGGTAATGCTATACCTGTAGGCTGACCATTAGATTCATCTTCAAAACCTTTGAGGTCTAAATTAACCTGCATCTCCAAAACAGTATGCCTTTGGTCGTAGGAGTTGTTTTGCATTTCTCCTGTTAACTCATCATACTTTTCTTGTACGTCTGTATAAGTGCGGTCTCCGCTTGCTACTTCTACATCACGATAGAATCCATTCACCTGCATCTTACGAATATCATTAGATGACATACGCATAACGTGAGTTGCTCTTTCACAGGTATCTAAATCACTAGCACCATAGTTAACAACCACATCCTCTGAGGGAACAAAGATACCACTAGGTCTTCCTAGCGTTGGGTCGTAATAAACTTTTCTAAAAGCAGAACCAGCTAAAGGTAAAGAAAACAACAGCTTCTCTGTCTCAGTTCTATATTCAGCCATCTCATGAGTTAGAAGATAGTTCATATAGTCTTCTACTCGTTGAGCCTGTTTTTCTTTTTCGTCAGTTATCTTTCCAACTATCTTGGTCTTAACTGGACCAGCAGCAGGGAATATTTCTGCTATTGCCTGTGACTGAAAACGTATTACTGCTTCTGATAGCATGGGATGAAATACACCGCACGCTCCATTCCAAGGCTGAGTTCTCTCTTCTATCTTTAAACCTAGCTGGTCTAATCCTTTGGTATAGGTCTCTTCCCATTCTTTTCTAGAGTCCCTATCCATATTAAATGCAGATATTAAATCAGAACCTATGTGTTCTAATTCTTGGTCGTCTATAAAATCAACGAGGTTACTGCCAAACTCTGAATCAGGCTTTTCTTCTTGCGGGTCAAAATCTATAACCATACCGCCATCTTCTGTGGCTATGGCTACAGAGTCTGGATTCTCTATTGCAATTTGTAATTCCTCTTGAGGCTCTTGTTCTATTAAGCCATCTATGGGTGTAGCTGGTTTGTCTATAGCCAATGTAAACTCCTGTTAGTAATAATCTGCTTTGCGATTATGTTCAAGGGGTTCGTCTTCCTCATCTGAGTAAAGTGGAACAAACCCTCCTTGTCTAAATCTTAACAGAGCTTGCGTACTGCTATCAACCAAATCATCATGTTCTGCATTAGGAAATGCTGCAAACTCTTCTATAACTTCTTCACCCCATCTTGTTTGTGGACACCATACAACTCCAGATGCAAACAAATCAGAAACTGCGTTTACTCTAGATATCTTATCGTTACCACGACTAGGCGTGTATTCTTGTACTGGTATACCCATTTGCCTTAATTCAAATATCAAAGGCATACCAGCAGCTTTGCCCTCAACAATAAAAGCATCAGGCTTAAATTCTTTATACTTATCCATCGCTACTACTTTGAGGTCTGGAAATTCTAATCTTTCTTTGTAGGCATCCAACAGTATGATGTTAGGCACTATTGAGCCTTCGTCTTCATCTTCTTTATAAAATACACCCCAAGTAGTGCAAGCGGAGTAGTCTGCTCTTTGCGACTTTAAAAATGCTGTGTCCCAAGATTGTATGATGAACTCGCATTGAGGAGGTTCGTTGTAGTTCCAATCTTGCCACCACTCCCTTTTCACTAAAGCACCTTCTTCAGCAGTAGGGTCTTGCTGATATTGTGCTGACCACTTAGATGCGGGCAGTTCTGCTCGAAGTGCTTCTAATTCTTCAAGCTTCCAAAACTCAGACCATAGTGGATTGCCTGATGGAAGTATAGCGGGTAATTCTATGACTTCCCATTGGTCTGCACCGCCTCTCTTTATAGACGCATCGACTACTTGACCTGTGAGGTCTTTTTGATGCCATCTAGTCATAACTACAACAATAGCTCCTTTGGGTTGTAGTCTTTGTCGTGGACCTGAGGTGTACCATTCGTAGGTCCTATTGAAAATGTTTACATCAGAACTAGCACCCTCTTGTTCACTATGAGGGTCATCTATAATTAATAAGTCTGCACCTTTACCTGTAACAGCACCACCAACACCTATCGCAAAGTATTCTCCGCCCTTGTTGGTATTCCATCTTCCTGCTGCTTTGCTATCAGCTTGCAAGCTCACATTGGGGAATATGTTCTTATAGTCTTTACTGTTAACAAGGTTTCTAACCTTTCTACCAAATCCCACAGCCAGTTCAGCCGTGTGTGCGGTTTGGATAATCTTCTTATCGGGATATCTTCCTAGAAACCATGCAGGTAAAAGATAGGAAGCAAATTCAGACTTCGTATGTCTGGGTGGCATATTGATGATAAGCCTTTTAAGTTCGCCATTCGCAACTCTTTCAAAAGCTTCCGCCATAATCTCATGGTGTTTACCATGTATAAAAGCAGACCACATCTCACCAACAAAGGTGAGGAACTTGTCGTGACAATGTTCCCGAGACTTAGCCTCTTCAAGTTCCTCTAGTAATCCTAATAACTCTTCTTTCTCATCTACGGATAAGTTTTGAATCTTACTTAGAACACTACTCATTGTTCTAAAAAGCTAGAGTTCTTAAATCTGTGTATTGTTTCATCAGCTATGACAGAATTGCTCGAAACTATAATTGTAAAAGCAAACATTAAAGTGAGAAATAATCCTATTAGAGATATAGCAAGAAAAATCTTTTTCTGTTTTCTATTCATATTCTATCTAGTATATAACTAATTACTAATAAATTACTAAACAAAACTACTAGAAGCAAACTAGGAGAGAAGTTATCTAGCCTAGATGAATACTAAACTAGATATCAACTAGGTATATCTACCTACAGATTCTACAACTATGCACCCCTTCACAAAAAAATGCAACTATTTTTTTTCGGGTCTAGGAGTCCCTAGACGTTTTCTAGGAAAAGGGGGTAGGCATACTAATAAAACCTGATAGCAAAATGCGATATGGTTGGGAATAGTTGTAATTAAATGTGCAAATCACTATGTATATATGACGTGCGTGCGTGCGGGCACACAGGGGGGTGCGGGTGCACGAGAAGCTGGCTCAAAAATAGGGTGGTACTCGCTGGGATTTGTCTCTTCTTATTAGGTCGCCCTCGCACACATGCACATGCACCTCTGTTTGGCTCGCATGTATGGGTGCGTCTGTGGGTGTGCTGGTCGGTTACTGATTATCCTCTTCTAGAAGTGCCAATATCCTTTCCTCTATCTCCTCTTCTATTTGGTCTGTGGTTCGTGCTTCTTTTGTCTCTACTACATCCGAGAACAAGGCTACAGTCTTTCCTAACAAATGTAATGCTTGCACTCTGCTTGAATCTGAATCGGCTTCCTGACTCTCCTTGTATAGTCGTTCCAAAACATAGTTCTTTATTCGTAGGTTAGAAGCTACTGCCGAGGTCTCTCTCTTCTCGATAGCCTTCTGTATGCTTAGTGCTATCTTAGGGTTTGCCACAAGCTTACTTGCTTCGACCTCTACCCATTTCGGTATCTTGCCTTCCTTGGTTAAAGCTACGTCATATACCTTTGCGTATGCTTCCTTATAGCTACCTAACTTGCCCTTGATTATCTCGTCTACAAATGCCCTCTGTTTTATGGTCAGTTGGTCTTTCTTTTTTACTATCTCTAGTTGCGGTTTTTTTGTCTCATCCATAAAAGGAATATTAACTCGTCACAGGTTCTATGGGAACGCTCGCAAGATGCTCTCACTTATGTAGATACGAATGCTGTTGTATATGAGGATAAAAGTGTATAATGGTTTCAACAGAGCAAACGGATGACCCTCTTTAAAAGCTTCGCCAGCCCCACGAGGGGTTGAAGGTTCTAGAAGTAGGATGCGATTAGGTTCGAATATAAGTGAAGGTCGCATACGAATCCGCCTAAGAAAGTGGCTAGTGTGAGAGAGTGTAAAGGTTAGGTGACAGATGACCGAGGAAGCAAGACTCATAAATCCCAAAGGGAACGAGTGTGTCGTTCAGCTATCGAGGAGATACCTGATTGGAACGTAACATTAAAGAGACATACTTTGAAACTTTGGGGACAGTACCTCCTACTGTCGCTGGATGTGTGTCCAGCCTGATGAAGCGAAAGCAGAAACAGTAAACTATTAACCAATTAATATTTAGGAGAAATTATGAAAACTTTATACAGAGACTTATGTGACGAATTAACTATTCACATACAAGAGATAGCTAAACTACATTGTGGCTATGATGCTGAAGACATTGAGTCTGATGGTCTATGCCTTGGTGAGTGTACTTGGAAAGAAGGAGAATTTTCTGTGAAGACTGACTGCGGTTGGATGCTTGACATTTATGAGAATGAAAAAGCAGTTAAGTTGAGGAACTTAATTGATGGACTTTTATTTCCTTATGGCTACGCAGTTGGAGACCCTTATTCTGATAGGGAACTTCATGTCTATAAAATTAGTGAACTCTAACCAATGTGTTAGAGGGGGGATGCCTAATAAGTGTCCCCTAACTGTCAACAGGTGTGTGCCTGTTCTGATGATGCCTGTTAGGGCGAAACAGTAAATTAATTAACTAATTCTTAGGAGGAATTATGCAAATAGAAAAATTAATAATAAGTGCTACTGACAAGGGAACAA
>Ga0209232_1001019_pt1 | contig 15900 bp, 25 predicted proteins | sample ETNvirenome_2_60_FD_184066 | JGI IMG/M metagenome (GOLD analysis project Ga0209232, IMG submission 184066) | Marine viral communities from the Pacific Ocean - ETNP_2_60 (SPAdes) (version 2) | ecosystem: Environmental > Aquatic > Marine > Oceanic | place: Pacific Ocean | collected 2013-06-22
AACCACCCATTGAGGCCCTGATGGACGATGAGCCCACCGGCCTCCCCGGCGTGTTCAAGCCCCAAAAGCCATGGGACGATGAAGACCGCTTCGACGCGGCGTGAAGGAGGGACGTGGATGGGGCGTTTTTCAAGCATTTTCAGGGGCGGGGACCGCCCCTTGTTGCCCATGACCATTCAGGACGTTGAATCGATCCTTGAGCGCAGGAAGGGCCGTCCTGATGCGCCCGTCGTGCTCACGATTGGTGACGAACGGCACGTTTTGCTGAGAAAGGACGACTATGACCGCATAATGCGGGTGGTCGAATCAATCGAAGCCATGGCCGAAGGCATGGTCAAATGACCTTTTGCGGATATAGGCGAAGGGGTGGCGTTCGTTTGCCGGTGATCGTCGCCTCAGCCACAATACGCTAACACCGACCGAGCGTCCCTTCGGTCACACGAGGGCTCGTGGTCCTATGAGCGTTTCTTCACGAATGACAGAACGCTTAAGTGTGCATACGCCCTCGGGTCATGGACAACCACCCTGTTCGGCAGACAGGGCACTGCCCTTGCACCACGACGACGGGTTCATATACCCCGCACGGTGTGGACAGGCTGATGCCCCGAGCAGAAACCACCAACGAAGCCCCGCAACAGACCGCCCACATGGTTGTCGTCGGCCACTTTACCGGCCTGACTGACACCCACGTTCAGGTGACGTTCCCCGCCATGAGCGGCGACCGCACCCTCTCCGTGAAGCGCACCGATCTCCGTGCCTCCGGCTCAACAGGCGTTGCCGTCACCGGCTCCAACGCCCGTGCCGTGTCCTTCACATGTGCCGTCTGTCCCACCTGCAACAACGACCCCGCCGAGCGACGTTCCGTGTCCTTCAGCACGGACGACGACGGCAACGAAGTGCGAACCGTCACCAAGTGCGCCACCTGCAACGGCAAGGGCCACATCAGTGACTTCGGCACCGACACCCCCGTCATCGACCCCGACCACGCCGACACCGTGGACCACCTCACCAACGGCAACCTGCCTCCCGGTGCTGAGCCCGTCTTCCGCTCCATGCAGAGCGGTGGCCGCAGTGGCCGTGTCGATCAGTGGGACGTTGAGATTGTGGCTCGCCCCCTCATGGCGATGACCCCTGACGGCACCCCTGTCCCCGTGTCCCCTCTCATCATCCAACACTTCAACGAAGCATACGTCAGCGACGAGATGCCCCACGGAGCACCCATCGGACGCACCAAGACCGGCACTTACGCCACCGTGCAACACCGCACCGCCCTTCAGCCCTTCATCGACCACTGCGAGGCCGCGGGCCTCTCCTACACGGCGTGGGGCGCGAACCGCGGTCAGGATGCCTACTTGGACATCATGCTCGCTGAGAACGGCACGCGCGAAGAAGTGATGGCGAACCTGAAGGCCCTCTCCAACGCGGCGGGCAACGAGGGCAATTACCCCGCCCGCGATTCTCCCTTCTCCATGTCGGGCCTGCGCGAGAACGACGATGCCGTCATCCGCTTCGGCATCCAGATCCACCACACCTTCGACGGTGCCTTCACCGTCCGCGGCATCGCTGAGCGCGTGGCCTGCCTCAACGGCATGGTCGCCACCAAGGCCGAGGACCTGCTCACCCTTCAGCACAAGCGCGGCGTCATGGACCACATCAATTGGTCCGGCTTGGCTCCGCTCCTGACCGATACCGCGCTCCGCCTCTTCACCGAGATGCAAAACGTCGTTCGCATGAACACGCTCCCCCTCGCTCCCGCGGATTGGGAGGCGTTGCTCGTGCTCGCTGAAGAGCGCGGCATCCTCTCGTGGCCCTCGCTCGGACAGAACAACCAACTGACCGGAGGCCGCGTCTTCCGCGCCGCCGCTCAGGGATGGCAGGACCCCTCTCTCCCATGGGTCGCCGTTGGCGGCAACGATGGCGACACCGAGGGCAGCCTCAACCACGCCTACAACGTCTTCACCGGCATTGTGACCCATCAGGTCCCTGCCCACGACGCATACGGACGTGTGACCGGCGGGAAGGCCATTTCCGTCAACCGCACGCAGGACATGCTTCAGCGCGTCCACATGCTGATGCGCGAGGTTCAGGACGACGCCGAGGCCGCTGCTGCGGCTGCCGGTGCTGACGACGTGGAAGCGTGGATCTTCAACAACGGCATTCCCATGCTCAACAACGTGGCCCACGAGGACGCGGACGAGGGACACATCCTCCCCCGCATCACCCTCAACGTCGGCCAAGAGAACGAGCGCACCAAGCAATTGCTCTCCGTCATCCCGACGGCTTGAGCGATACGGCACGAACCACGGAGGATTCAGCATGAGCACCCTCAGCACCCCCGACGCGCCTGAGCAGGTCATCGCCGTGTTCCGCATCTCCAAGACGGGCGCGAGCCCCGACGGCATCGGCGGGCACGACATGATGGCTGCGCTCGTCCGCGCTTCCCTGCCGCCGCAGGAGAGCACGGTCATGGCCCTGCTCCCGTATGTCCCCCTCGCCCCCGGCGAGAAGAGCCGCGACATGGTGGCGGCCCTCAACGCACGAGGGGAGCGCATCATCGTCCATTGGCCTTCGGTCATCAAGGACACGCGCCCATGCACCACCGAAGAGCAATCACCGCTTCTCACGGACATGGTGCAACACGGATATGCGGTCGAAGTCATCGGAGCACGGCAGGTGGACGCACTGCGCCGCCGAGCCGAGATCTCGATTGACGCCGCCGAGCCCGAGGACGACGACGACTCCACCATCGAGGTTGAGTCATTCACCATCAACGGCACAATCAGCGGAGAGGTGGGCTTCGGCTCCGGCTTCACGGAGGAATGGGCTTGAAGATCTCCATCGTGACCCGCATCGAAGGGGGCATCCCCGAGATTGTCCATGTGACCGATGCCGAGGGTGCGTTGTCCCCCAATGTTCCCCACGAACTGTGGGAAACGGGGTATTACGCCGTCCCCGACTCGGACGTTGAATGGCGCGTCGATGTCGCCACCATGGACCCCGCCGCTTTTGAGCGGATGGGAGCGAAGCGATATGGCGGTCTTTTCGCCTTGATGCTCGCGTTCCACAAGGCAGAGCAGGAGGCGAGCGCATGAGCGCACGACAGGCCGTGACGATCGAACGGCAGGAGATGGACGTTTTCATGGACGCGCTCGGCTTCACCGAGGCCGATGTCCCCGGATGCACGGAGGTGTGCTATGAGGCCCCTTACGGCGAGCAGGGATGCCGCGTCCGCGTCTATTCGTCAGTCAGCACGAACGACGGAACGAGTCGCCTTCTTGGGCGCGATGCTATCCGCGTGGTGTGCATCGATCCCGACGGCAACGTGTTCCTCAAGCCGTTCCCCCGCGTTCACCGCATTACGACATGGAGGAAGAACCTCCTGAGCCGCATCGACGGCGTGTATGCGAAGCCGGAGGAATACCGATGGACCGAATCCATTCCCTGCTCCTGCGGTGGACGCCTGCGAGTCAAGCCGGGACGGCACGGTCCGTTCATGGGTTGCTCGGCCTTCCCCGTTTGTCGTGAAACACGGAGGGTTGCTTGATGGCGAAGCGCAGTGGCTTCACCGCCGATCAGTGGGACTCCATGCCGCGAGGAAAGAACGTCAAGAGCGCACGCCGCGTGTGGGTGGCCGTCAAGCAGACCACGGGCACGCCGCCCACGCTGCTTCGCTATATCCCGCCGAGCGTGACCGCCGAAGACGGGACGCGCCTCAACACTTCTCGTTGGGAGATTCACCACGAAGGAGGGAATGTGCATCTTATCGGCCCGTCAGCACGGGTTATTGCGGATATAGAGGACGGAGCCATGGGGGCGATGTCGTGAGGGTCCGAGCAGGACAGAAGTGGAGGAACCGTTGGACCACCGAGATCCTTGAGGTCACGGAGGTTCAGGACGGCCTCACGCTCTCAACGGGGCTTGTGAGCACCCTCAACACGAAAACGGGCAAACCGGAGCACTGGTCGCACGGATTCTTCCTTGAAGCACACGAGTTGGAGGACATCTGAATGCCTCACCCTCTCATCGATCCCGTGAACCACGGCGGGAAGAGGCGCTATCGTTGCCCTGAATGCGGCTCCCGAAACGTCCGCCTGCTCGCCACAGGCACGTTCTTGGTGGACATCAGCGACACATACACTTGGTCGGGTCACTTCAACCACCATCTCGATGCGTTGGGTCACGGAATCACCCACGCTTGGGTCATCAGGTCATCCGCCTTCATTTGCGAGGAATGCAACCACGAGTCGGAGTCTTGGCACAGAAACGCCGACGCGCTCAAAACCGCGGTGGAATGGTCTGAGGTGATGGAATGAGCACGGTCCGCATGGGCACGCCCATGGAGATGATGCAGAACACGCGCATTGGCTTCTGTCCCAATTGGGGCGGCATTACCGATGAAGGAGAATACGCCGCTTGTGACGTTATCGTGGTCAGGGTTCCTACGGGCTTTCCCGCCACCTGTCCCGGTTGCGGTGGAGATCTCATGGAGGTGAGGGATTGAGCAGTGATTCAGCACGAACCGTGAAGCATACGAAAGAGCATTCAAATACACCACCCGGTGTCGAAGAAGCGGAGGACTCGCTATGAACATCTTCGTGCTTGATGAGGACCCATTGGTGGCCGCCTTCGATCACGACGACGTGCGCGTCGTCAAGATGGTGCTTGAAGCAGGACAGATGCTCGCCACGAGCCTCCGTGCTCACGGCATGACCGATGAGGACATGCTCGCCGCAGGCATCGTCACCAAGGCAGGAAACCCATGGCGAGCCACGCACAAGCACCACCCATGCACCTTGTGGGCCTCGGAGACTCGCGCCAACTTCGCATGGCTCTCACGCCACGCCACGGCGTTGTGCGCCGCATACACCGCTCGCTTCGACCGCATCCACGCATCGACGGTCGCCATTTACCACATGACTCAGCACAAACACCTGATTCCTGATGGACCACTGACGCCGTTTGCCCTCGCCATGCCTGACGACTTCAAGAGCGACGACGCGGTGGCGTCCTATCGCGCTTATTACCTGTCGAAGTCCAACGTCCGTTGGTCCCATGTCCCTATCCCTGATTGGGCACGAACCGTGGAGGTGGTCTGATTGAAGATTGAGCGGGCGTTCCGCGCGGGTATTGCTAAGAAGTCCTTCCCCGGCTTGGTGTGCGGTTGCGGCAACGACCAACCGGACGAGGAACCTCACCTTTGGATTATGTCGCAAAGTCGGGCGAAGGCTACTCTCAACGACGTTTCCGACATGCCGACCGATTGGCTTTCGGTCCAATGGTGCCCTCGTTGCATTTCATGGATCGACCTGATGCACCATTCTATGGACCGATTCAATGACCCCGGCGTTCTCAAGAAGCATCGGGACAAGATTTGGAACGCCCGCCATTCATTGAGAAAGGCTCGACGCCGTAAGCAAGCCATGGCCCGAGCAAAGCAGGAAATAGAACTCCTATGCCGTTCCAAGGACGCCAAGGAACAGAACTTGGGATGGTATCTGCGTGACGAATACCGCTCTGACCCTGAGCAATTCATCAGGAAACATTCACATGAAATCTTGGGGGAACAGACCCGAGAGATTCAACGACAAATCCGAGAAGGTGAGGACTGATGGACAAGCGATACGGATCTTGGGAGGACGAGCAACCCCACGCAACACAATGCACCAAGTGCGGTGCCTCTTTCCCCGCCGGTCAAGGGTGGGTCTATGGAACCGTCCGCAACGGAGGCATCCAATGCGACTCGTGCCGAGGAAAGGAAACGTGGAGGCGTTCTCAATGATTGATGATGAACCACAGGAGGCTTGGTGGATGAGCGAGGAAGCGTCTGACGACAACGTGCCCGAAGGCGACATGAGGACGGCTCAGGAGATTGCCGAGGACGACGAGGCGAACGCCGATCCGTTCCACTGTTGCGGTGGCTATTCTCAATGGTGCTCTTGCACCCATCCCAATTTCCACATGTCCGTATCGACATGGGGCTACACCCTGTGGGTGTTCACGGAGGCTTGAGCATGAAGGCATACCGATGGCAGAAGGAAGCATTGGAAGCGTGGAAGCAAGACGACCTGTCCTTCCCCGGCTATGGGAAAATGACCGTGGCCGCCGTGACCGGTGCAGGAAAGACGCACTTCGCAAAGATGGTGGTTCAGCACGAATCACAGAGACTCGGCAGGAAGGAATACTTGTGTGTCCACGTCGTGGTGCCGACCCGTGCCCTCATGGTCCAATGGCGTGACGCCATCGACGCGGCAATCGTGACGGACGCGAAGCCACAAAAGCGCATTGGGCGAACAGGCGGTGGCTCGATCAAGGGGTGGCCGAACTGCGTCGTCTATGAGCGGGCGGTGCAGTGGAACATCGTGAGCCTCAACGCCATGCGCGAAGGAAAGCACACATGGCCTCCTTATGACGCCGACAATCTCGTGATTGTGGACGAATGCCACAACCTGCGCGGGGAGAAGAGCAGCCGTGCCCTCGACAACATCCCCGAGGACACGAAGGTGCTCGGCCTCTCCGCCACGCCCCATCCCTCTCCTGAAGCGGCACAAATCGTGGAGCGATTGTGTGGTCCCATCGGCTATCGGTATCGGTATGCTCAGGCCCTCCAAGACGGCGTTATCCCACCGTTCGTGCTGAAAGCCGTGGCTTTGCCGCTGAGTCGGGAGGAACAGTCTGAGGTGGACTCCATCACGGACACGCTGAAGTCCGTCATGCGCTCAGCCAACCGGGAACACGGTGCTGAAAGGAGACGCCTGATTGCTATCGCCAAAGCCTGTGGCCTCAAGAGGAAGCGTGCGCTCAACGCCGCTCGATCTCGCATCCACATGGCCCTGCGTGTCGTGAATCACCATGGTCCCGACGTGCCGACCATGCTCTTCCACAACACGACGGAAGCGGTGGACCGGCTCGCTGAATTGTCGCATCATCTCAACCCGGCGGTGTATCATAGCAATCTGAGCGCGAACAGTCCCTTTGCTGACGTGAAGGATTTCGTGTCAGGCGACACGAACCACCTGTATTCCTGCCTCGCTCTCACCGAGGGCTTCAACGTCCCTCGCGTCAAGGTGGCGATCATGATGAGCGGACCTAACGCCCCGCTCAAGCGCATTCAGACGCTCGGTCGGTGCCTCCGTGGGCGCAGCGATGAGCCTAACGTCATCTATTTCTTCTACATCAAGGGCACCAAGGACGAAGACGGACTCCACAACCTGCTGAGAGAGGGTGACATCCCCTCCGAAGTGGTTGAGCATTACGCCATGAACGACGAATGGATGGAGCCAACGAGCCCTCCCGCCGAAGCGAGGAATTGGTGGCAACAATTGTGCGACGACGTGGACAACATGACCGCTGACGACTTCTTCGCGGAGTGGTCTTGACTCGTGCTTCCTTTATCACCCCAACCCCCTTCGGACAGGATAAGTGAACACCATGGCTAAGAACATGAAACGCAAATCGCCGGTCAGAATCGACCGACTGAAAATCGCTGAACTCATCAGCGGGCACGAAAATAAAACCAACCGCCTTCCTCAGCCGAGCGATGCGGGCGCTATCACGAGGGCTTACATGGGATCTCTCGACAAGAGGAAGAGGAACCCGCGCCGTCAATCGGTCTACAACCTCGTGCGGACGATGCTGACGCCCCAACCGGAAGCGGATGTGCCGACCCTCAAGGTCAACGACTCCCCATACACCACGCGAGTGAAGAAGCCGTTCAACGGTCCGTTCGACGGCATCCCTCCCTATGAGGATAAGAAGGCTGAGAAGAAGGCTCAGGCCGACGACCACCTTTACGACCCGATCATCATCAACCTGCGCTCCCGCATCGCTCACCATGAGCATGTGATTGCTGACTTGAAGAACGCCCTGCGCCTCATCATCAAGCACAAGTGAGGGAGAGAAATGCACCCGTTTCTTGAGCGTTATACGCGGGCCTATGATGCGGTCGCGGGCTCGGCGGCACGCCGTGTCCGAGATTGGCGCGACATTCTGAAGGAATTGCACGCAGATCGCGGAGCACTTCTCGGCTCAGAGCGTTATGCTGAGATGGGCGGGGTTGAGCGGGCACGCTCTCTCCGCATCGTTGACGAGGAAATCAACAACGCCATGGGTATGATGCAGACCATTCTCGATTTGAGGGCGGAGGCAATCAAAGTGCCCCCAAGGTTCAAGCACAGGGCCCGCAGAATCCGACGAAAGGCAGACTCCACTGAGGACTACATGAATCTCAAGGTTGGTGATGAATGATGCAGGATTGGGGTATTCGGTATGAAAGCGACACTTCCGGTTTCGTTCTCAGCGTAAGCGGGCCACTTGGTGGAGGATGGCATAGTGCTCTCATAGAGGTCGATGGGGAAAATCTCAACGAAGAGGTGCGAAAAGCAGCCCGCGAGATCCTGAAAGAGCAGGGCTTCTATCGCCCCAACGACAATTGGTCTTGGAAGGAAACCTCGACGGTCTACATGAAAAAGGCCACGATTTATCACGAATTGCGGGTGAGGAAAAGTGACTGGGACTAACGAAGCACCCTCCGTGTGCCCCGATTGCGGGAACAACATGGAAGAGGCGGGTATGCGCCTGTCCGTTCTCGACGGTGAAGAAAAGCCGATTGAGCGTTGCGGACAGTGCCGGTTGTGGCGTTTCAAGAAGGTGTGACCATGGCGCTCCCTCCCCCCGATGAACAGGATGCGCGTTGGGCTCTCCGCCTTTGGAGCACGCTCGTGATTGATGGTGAACAACAGGCAGGTGGCGTGTGGGACATGCCGGGTGTTGGGAGGTATCGGCGCGTGGCCGCCGATCGTCTGACCCTCGTTGAGATTCACGGCGATGTGATGCAGCCGGACGCGCTCGGCATCGCCTTGATGGATAAGCACGATTGGATTAGCCTTCTCGGTGCCTTCATTGGGTGGACCGTGGATGCAGAAGTCGAAGTCATCAAGGCGATAGAGGACGCGCAGAGTGCCGGTGAGCCCTCCTTGGAGGACATCGGCAAGGTTGTGGTGTGCCCAACCTGTTCCCTCATTTACACCCTGCATGGGCCGCACGCGGGTGAGCGTTTGTTTGTCGATGAGGAAGGAACGTGCCTCAACAGGGATTGCGACGATGTTCTCCCCGAACCCTTCAGGGGCGTTCTTTGTGTCGTGGACGATCGAGCGGCCATCGCCAAGATGGAGGCCGAGGAAATGATTCGCATCGCCATCGATGAGGACGAATACCCCGTCCCCGAAGGATTCCCCGAACCTGCCTTCCCCCTCGTTGATGACGAATCGCAGGACGAAGCGTCTGAGGAATAAGCACTTTCAAATACCCCACCCCCTGTGGATTAACCATGTCCAAGAAGGAGTTCGCTGCATTCGCAGAAAACATGACCGACGATGAATTGAGTGCCGTCACAGGCGTGGGTGCCGTCCTGCGTGACTTCGGCACGGCCATGGAGAAGGAATGGCAGAGTCGCTTCGGACGACTCCTGAGCGCGGACGAACGCAAGGAGAACGATGGGAAGCCGAACGTGGTTGCGAACCCCGTCGTGGACATTGAGGTCCCCGGCGTTCTCTCTCTCATGCTCCGTCCCGGTGGAGACAACAACAAGACCCGCGGCAACGGCTATGCCAACGACGTGGGGCTCTCGGACAAGGTGAAGACGGGCAACGTCCCACCCACCCTGCTTGCCGAGATCCTCGTGGACAAGATGGCGACCATGCTCGGTGGCAACATCGCAGGGAAGGCCCTCGTTGATTTGCAGGAAGCACTGCGTGCTTGCATGAGGGTTGAGGACGGGTCTTTCACCTTCGACAAGAAGGCGGCCCCTCCCCTCCAACACCCCGTCGAGGTGGCCGAATGGATGGCCGCTCTCAAGACGGAGTTCGTCGGAACAACCGCAGGCGCAACGCACGTCAGCATGGAGGTTGTTCCCATTTCAGTGTCCCCCCACGAAGAGGCCGTCGGCGTGACGGAAGGGGGCGAGCACATTCCCGTGCCCGCCTTTGAAGAAGCCTCTGAGAACTTGGGCATTACGGGGGGGCAAAGTCCCTCAGACGCCGACGAGGGCGGCTCCCCCATTGATGTTGAAACACAGGGTGTGATTTGGTGAGCGACGGCGGACGTTTCAATCAGCGCGTGGAATGCCGTATTGACGCCTCTTTCACGCCGGGTGAGGAAATCCACCTGCTGACGCAGGACGCACACGGGTCACGCATTTTGAATGTGCGAGTCTATCGAGTCGCACCCTCCGCTAACGGCCACGTCGGCTACACGAGGAAGGGCTTCTATCTGACTAAGGAAGAAGCCGTCGCACTGCGCGATGCGTTGAACGATCTAATCGCTGACGAAGCGTTTGAGCCATTGGGCATGAATGAGGTGAAAGAATGACGAACGAGGATTTGATTTGGGTCCATCCCCAAACGGGAGAGGAATACCACGAAGGTGATGTTGTCCCATGGGTGGATTTGAACGGGCTGCGTTCCTTCAACGAAACCATCGTCAAGGTGAACGATCCGGGTTTTGCGGGCATCGCGGTGGTTCGTGATGGCCCTCACCAAATACCAATGCCCGGTGATGCGGTGGACGACCCCGAAGCCATCGTCGGATGGATTGTTGAGCCGTGTGAGGCGGAAGAGGGCGTTTGCGCCATCGGTCCCGCTTCTCAGGTGTGGCGTTGGGACTATGCTCGACGCGAGGCATCGAAGGCCATGTCCATGCGGCTCGGGTCAATGGTGATGGGCGACGACGATCCGGAGGATTGGTGCTGATGGACCTTCATCTCCGTGCCGGGACCGATGAATGGCGCGAGTTTTATTTCCTGCTTTGTGATGAATTGCTCGTCCATCTTGATTTGTCGGAAGCCATCGGTGATTACGCGAAGGACCTGTGGGCCGAAACCGTGCTGAAAGTGCCTCGTGCTCCCCTTCCTCTTGTCGTTGATTGCGTCTACATCGCGGCCAAATTGACCGGCCATCGGCGCAGCATTCGCGTCGTTAAGAAGGCGACAAAGGACCTTTGGGGGCGAAAGATCGACGTGCTCCCTCTCGACCGCAGGCGCGGCCAAAGGCGGCGTTGGGTGTGGGGGATGGAGCAGACCATCCGCACTACTCTCGCGCTTGATGACGAATTGTGGGATGATTTTGTGAGCGATTGGGCACCCAACGGAGAGGAAAAGATTGTCGCGGACTCCTATTGGGAGGAAGAATGATGCTCAGCGAGGGGCCCGCCTTTGCGACAGTGGCCGCCTCCTGTCGGCAGGCATACACTGGCGCAGTGCGCCCCGTCATTGTCCTTGAGCGACTATTCGCACATGCGGTGAAACACCACCCCATGCTCATTCGCTTCCTTTACGAAGACGGGCGGGTCGAACAACGCCTCAGTGACGAGGATTTGCGCGAAATCCACCTGCACTTGACCGACGCTTACCCCGAAGAAGTGGCCGACGAACCCGATCTAATTCAGGTCCTTGCCGACCTGTCCACCGCGAAAGAAAGCGCGGTGGCTCTCGGCTTCATCATGGCCTCCATGCGCAGCCTCTATGCCGCAGACAACAACCGCACGCGAGCAATCATCATCGATTCGCTTTTGCGGCGCGTCAGCCGTCGTGATGTGTATTGGCTCATCATCCGCCTCACACGAAGGAGGAATCCGTTCAAGCGCGGTCACTTCGTCCGCGCCCTCGCCAATCACCACGAAATGCCCATAGGGCGAATCCGCCGTGAGGCCATGTTCACGCGATTGGACAGGGTGGCCGAGATGCTGAATGACGGTGCTGAAATGGTGGGCGTTCCGACCATCGGCTCCCCTCTCATCATCCCGATGCCGAGGAAAAGCCTCGACCTCGGCTCTCAGGCGTATGGCGCTGACGTTGAAGTGTTGCGTGGTGAACGGATGACCATTCACAAGAATGCTTCACTGACTACGATCATGGACGTGAACGGTGTTGAGATTGAGAGCATAGACGGCTACGAAAGCCTCCTGCCTTTGCTCCCCGTCGGCGGCATTTTCCTGATTGAGCGTGTCCCTCAAGACGATTTCCCCCTCTCCGTGGTGGACGTTTTGCGTTCCCCCGACGGCGTGCATGAGAAGGACTTCGTGGCTCGCCGGACATGGCTTTTCGACACCCTCCCTCATTCCATGGTGAAGGAAATGACCTTCATTGAAAATGAAAAACAGGCGTTGGCTGCTATCCCCGCAAATGCAGTTGCCTTCCTTCATTTCCATAACGGCCACCTCGGCTACGCCAGTGGAGCCGATGAGGTCGTGCGCTTTACCACGAAGAGCGAGGGTTTGGTGTTCCGGGTCATTTGCGGCATTTGGACCGAGGACCCTGCGCGTGGCTTGAGCCTCAGCCGTTGGCGCATCGCTGCCCGTGATGGCCCCGACGGCTACTATGAGGTGGGCGATCTTGAGGCAGAACGCGAGGTGGAGAAACGCCTCATCCGTATGACGGTTGAGGGGAAAGCCACTGCCGGTGAGCAGGTGATGATGAAAGGCCCGACCTTTGTTGATGTGCAGGTCATTCACGCTGACTTCGATGAGCGCGGGCTCGTCGTGGGCGGCACCATTCAAGGCATTGTGCCGAACGGTGGTATCAGCGACGTGGCCGGAGTGGAAGAGGTCGAATGGCGAGCGGGGGTGACGGCATGATGGAATACGACGACATCACCATGCTACTCGCGGCCAAAAACGCACGCTTCCGTATTTCATCACGTCTGACCACGCATACTGCGACAGGCTACGACATCCGCCCCGAGTGCATCCTATTTGGCAGGGCTAAAATCCCCGAACGTGTGACCGACATGCTCAGCGATCATGGACTCCCTGCTCAGAACCGCTACACCGACGCTGCTCACATTCAACGGCTCCTGCGCATCTTCAAGGAATGGCGCGAGTTCACCAAAGAGCCCGAAGGCTTCCTTGAGGTATTGCGATTCTTAGGTCGTGTTCCTGCGCTCAGAACACATGACGACGTGCTTCAGGCATTGGAGGTGGTGGACCGTGTATCTGTTTGATGATGAAACGCAGGCGGAAGAGGATTGGTGGGCCGTCTGTCCCAACGCCACACCCCCGATTCTTGCTGCTGATGACGAAGCACTGAATGTCTTCGATACGGTCCGCGCATTTCTAAGTGAATACGACAGGGAACGGGTTGGTCGTTTGCTCCGAAACGCCAAGTGGCGTCAGATCTATCTCGTTGAGGTTCTGTCGCTTACCCTGCCCGACAATCCGGTATTCGATATCGCGTTGTTGGATTTGAGCGAGCGCATCCCTCATGACCTTATGTCCGACATTCTCGCTCTCTCACACAATGGGACCGGGGGTCGCCGCCGTCTGAAGTTCCCACCAAAGAGAAAGAAAATCACCCCATCGTTGGTGAAGGCGTTTGGATTGCGCCGTTCTGAAGAGGAATGGGTTCCCGTTCTCGCAGAAAACAGGGCCTTCGTGACCATGATTGCAGGTGCAATCAGGCCCGAAGATTGGTCCAAGATTCCATTTAAGCGTGAAGAAATCACGACCGCTTCGTTTAATACCCCATCCCCTGTGGGCAGGATGCGACCGGAGGACCAAGCATGACTCAACTGTGGCTCAAATACCGACCCGACACCATGCGAAACATGGTGGGCCTTGAGGCGGTCAAGAAGGACTCAGCGTCGTGGGTTGTGAACAACCATTTGCGCTGCGGCGGGGTCATTTTCTTCGGGGGACCGGGCACAGGCAAAACCTCCGCCGCGCGGGCATTCGCCATGGATGCGCTCGGAACATCATTCAGCGCCAATTTCCACGTTTTCAATGCCTCGGACGATCGAGGTATTGCCTTTGTGCGCGAGCGGCTAAAGCCTCTTGCGGAACAGAAGGCCACGGGTCATGGGTTTAAGGTCATCAATCTCGATGAGGCGGACGGTCTTACGGTGGACGCGCAGGAAGCCATGCGCCAAATCATCGAAACGACGAGCACGCACGTTCTTTGGATTCTCACCTGCAACCGCGTGGGCCGTATCATTCCGGCTCTCCGCTCCCGTCTCCCGTCCTACCAATTTGGCGGCCTTGACGGCGATGAGGCCGAGTCATTCCTTGAGCACGTCATGCTCAGCGAGGGTTTCCCCCCTCAGTGGGTCGAACAAATCCCCTTGCTCATCAAGCATACGAACGGGGACATGCGGGCTTGTCTGAAGACTCTCCAAGTCTGTGACCCCGAGGACGAATCCTCTCTCATCAACATGCTTCACGCGAACCGTGGTGAAGTGCAAAACATCCACCGTCTCATTTGCGACAAACAGTGGGATGTTGCACTTGAGCGCATCGAACACGTCGGTCCGATGGGGCGCGATGACTTCATCTCCGCATTCCATGATTCCGTCATGGAACGAGTCAAAGGTGGGCTGATGCCCGCACATGTGGCCTTGCTCCAATTGCTCATACTTGGGCAGTGGGCGGCCCGATCCTCGGATTGGGTGGCCGGGGATTTCCTATTCCTTCGGGCGTTGCTCGGAGATTACATGAAGAGGTGCTGATAAATGAGCAGAGAAATTGGAAATGCGTGCATGAAAGAAGCGGCTGAGATTCTGGGAAAGAATCTCGCGGAGGCTGAAGCAGCCTTCGGGTCGTGGATGAACGAAACCTTCCCCGAGTTGTGGGGAGAGGCCGGAACGGTCGCGGGTCTTGATGATGAGGACTTCGATCAATTCGCTGACCTCTTCGTCCTCGCGGTCCGACCCGTCGGCAGCGGCGGTGTTGGTGGCGGAAAGGGCGAAGAATGGGTCGGGGCTTTCATCGGCTTCGACCGCCGCATTGACATGATGCGCCGAAAGCGCGAAATGGCGGTGGACATCGCCACCGCTGACCTGTCGGGTGCCATCAAGAACGGGTTCTCCTACAACGGAAACAAGATCGGTATCGGTCGTGCCTTCACCACTGAAGGTGTGTGGCGTATTGAGCACGGCTCAGGAACATACGTCAGCGACAAGAAGGCCGACGAGCGACCCGCATGGGTCATCTCCCTCAACGAGAAGGTGGACATCGCCATGCTCAAGCCGGACAACACGCCCACGCTCGCCTACATGGTGAAGAGCGTGTGGACCTTCCACGGCAACACGCAGGAGAAGTTCCTTGAGGAAGGCCCCATCACCGTGAAGGTCGAAGGTCAGTGGGAAGCCGCTGAGCACGACTGGCGATTGTGGGAGCCTGTCCGCGTCAAGGGCGAGTTCGACCCCGAGGGTTGGAAGGGCACCGGACCTACGCTCAGCATCAGCAACCCCGGCTCAGAATACGGACTTGCGTGGGCACCGGAACAGAGCCGCGAAGCCATCGCCAACCTGTTCAAGCCTGAGCAATTCCTCACGACCTGTGGAGATTCGCTCGTGAACCTCGGGGACCTGCTCTCCCACCACTTGGAAAACCGCAAGGAGTCCTATGTGGACCGCAACGGCGTGCAGCGATACGACGGACCCCTTGTGGTCGTCGTCGGTGGCGTCATGGACGTGAACCACGAAGGCCGCGAGTCACAGTGGGATCCGACCGGACGCGACTTCTACATGTCCGTGTCGAATCAGGTTCTCCGCCGTGAGGACCCGAACGCTCGCGTCGGCGTGAGCGTTTCCGGCATTCACCACGACCGATTCAACGCACTGAAGGTGCTCAAGAACGGTGAGTGGTTGTCTTACGCTCGCGGCTCCCGTGTGTGGATTGTGGGCCGCACTGACTCCTACACCAACACCAACGGCGAAGACGTGGTGAAGGTGCAGGCTCAGGGCATTTACGCGGTCCCCAACAAGTCGATTCCGGCGCAGAAGCCTTCGGCTGACGCGAACGATCTCGGCAACCTCTCCGGCTTCGGTGTTGGGGGTGACGAGTGATGACGGGAACCGGATTCCTCGACGGCTTCAAGGCCAAGTCGGGCTCCTTTGAGCCTGCCCCAAAGGG